>Ga0187827_10009292_pt1 | contig 10447 bp, 13 predicted proteins | sample ETNtaG_39_FD_167969 | JGI IMG/M metagenome (GOLD analysis project Ga0187827, IMG submission 167969) | Marine microbial and viral communities from oxygen minimum zone, Eastern Pacific Ocean - ETNP2014_SV_150_PacBio MetaG (Illumina Assembly) | ecosystem: Environmental > Aquatic > Marine > Hypoxic... | reverse complement strand
TTGTCCAAAGTGTAAAAGTCCATATTGGAATAAACCCAGAGTGAGAAAAATCAAGAAGAAATAATTTTTTTAGCTAAAATAGCTCCCGCTTACTTAACAATGCAGGGGACGATATCTCACCTAGAGAAAACGAAATGTTTATATATGAGTAATTGGAAATATAAGAGATAATATATATAATAGATATACTACAAAAAGAGGTGTGGACATGAAAAAAGGATCTTTACAACTTTCTATTAACGCAATCGTAATTTTAATCCTAGCAATAACCATTTTAGGACTAGGATTAGGGTTCATCCGAGGACAATTCGGAACATTACAAGACAAATTCAGTGAAGTTTCTGCCGAAATTGAAAATCAAGTGATTGAAGACATAGAAAAATCAGGAGATCTACTCTCTTTTAACAAATTAACATTCAGAGGAATCAAAGCAGGACAACCAAATGACTTCTTTTTTGGTATTAAATCTACTGCTTCAACTGCAGATACATGTTTTTATGTAGAATTCGTATGTGAAAATGCAATCGGACAAGATTGCCCACCTGGTTCAGAGTTTGGAGATCAAAAAGAGGCTAGCAAAGCAGGTCCATCAGGTTGGGATTGGTTCTCAACACTACAAGGATCAAAAGTTACCCCTGGAGATGTAAAAGTCCTTCAAGGAAAACTACAAGCAACAAATGCTCCATCAGCTACATACAATGGAAAAGTGTTAGTATGGAAACATGATGAAATTACAGGTACAGGATGTAACAAAGTTACTGCGTGGCCAAGCACTGTTAAAAATGATGAAAGCCCGCAAATAAATGGAAATATAGCTGTTCAACTACACGACTCTAAGGAGTTTTTTATAGACCTGGTGTAAAATGATGAAAAAACGACTCACACAAACAGAAGAATTCGAAATCCTAAAACTAGTCTTGGATAAATTCCTTTGGCTTGGCTTTGCAGTCATGGCGTGGGGTTTACTGAAGATGGCTACCGAATCTGTCGAAGCAGGTGTCTGGTATCTTGTTGCAGGAGGCGCAATTTTAGTACTCTTTATGATTATTATCGTTAAAGAGTATGAATTGAGCAAATAACTCAAACTTAGAACAAGTTTGAGGAATAGAAAATTTATGTGAAATTTTCTATAATAATTTTTTTCTTTTCCTTTTTTTAGTTCTAAACTAATTTATTATAAGATAATGACTGATTCACTATACTCGCAGTCGTAAGACTGCGAGAGTGGGTACTCTGTGAGTATCTCCAACGTTCTCACCTTTACATAGAAAACTCTATAAAGGATGAACCTAAAAAACTAACTATGAATAAAAAAGGGTTTGAAATGGCTGCTAATATTATAGTCATTCTTATCATAGCCATTGTTATCTTTGTAGGGTCTATTGGGATCACCTACAAGTTCTTCGACCTTGCAGAGCAAAGAAAAGCCACTGTAGACGCAGAAACAGAGGCATCCATAGAAAGATTACTAGATACAGGAGCTAAAGTAGCCATCCCCATCTTCAAAAAGTCTGTAAAAAGAGGAGATTTAGCAGTATTTGGCATAGGTATAAGAAATGTTAATGCAGGACCTAATTTCTATGTCTTTATGACCTTTGATGAAGCCATAAGCAGAGCAGGAAGTAAATTAGCAGACGGTAATGCACTAGAAAAAATGCGCACATATATCAATCAAGAATGGATTTCAACCAATGTAGCTGAAGAAAACATTAACAACCAAGATAGAGAATCCATCCCTATTGCAATCGATGTAAAAGGATCATTATGTGACTCTGCAGATTCCACCTGTCCAGATTCAACTACAGTCAAAGGAACCTACATCTTCAATGTCTGTGTATGTGATTTATCAGATTCCCAATGTCAAAGTTATCAATCAAATGATAACATCTGCGATGTTGATGTTACCAATGGAATTAGCGCTTTTGACCTATACGGAAAAAGCGGTGGTGGAGATATACATAAACTATTAGTAGAAGTAATCTAAATCTTAACTAAATTCTTCAATTCTTTCAAAGGATTCTTTGCTTTCATAATATGAGAAGCCAACAAAACCCCTTTAGCACCTAACTTCAAAGCCACTCGTAAATCATGTTGATCTTTAACTCCTGCACCGACTAACACATTCTTACCAATCTTCTTAACAGAATTAGTAATTAATGAAGGATTTTCAGTACAAATACTCTTTTTAGGATCTCCAATAAGAGAAGGTGGTTCTACTGCTACATAATCTGGCTTAAACCGAGCCAACTTTCGACCTTCAGAATCATTCTTAGCACAAATAATAGTAACCAACCCCAATTTCTTAGCTTTAGCCATTGTAGCCTTAATCACATTAACAGGAACTCGATGCTCAGAATGATTAATCAACACACCAGTAGCTCCAGCTTCCTTCACAGCCTCACCTAAAACATGTCCTGTATGACCCCCATACTCAATCGTATCAATATGCTGAGCAAAAACAGGAATCTTTACAGCCTTAACAACAGAAGCAATATCAACAGCTTGAACTGCTACTGCCATCTGCACCTTACCGTTAACCTGAGAACAAAGCTTTGCAATCTTAACTGCACTCTTCCCACTACCTTGCTTATACGTCTTAAAATTAACAAGCACTAATGGTTTCTTGTACATACTCTAATTCAGAACTTTCAGTATTTAAACTTGACGCAAGACCTTAAACACACTACTCCCCAACACATTCTCAGGTAAACAATCTTTAACATCTAATGTATTATGATCAAAAAAAGGATATCCTCTACAAGTCTTAGGACGATACGGATGAATGGTACAATAACTCTTCTCACCTTTCCACCCTAAAAAAATACAATCATCCTTTACACGTTTCAAATACACCTCACTATCTCCACCCCTTAAAGGATTTTTCATAGTAAAATCTCTATGACCTCTCATCTCAATCTTTTCAATATCTGAAGAATCAACTTTAGTCATAATCTGACAACATTTTCCACAATCAACACAAGAGAACTCTTTTTTAGAAATCATTTAAGAAATTGACTCATATGTTCTGCAACCTTAGTCCCACTGGCAATTGCAGTTCTAATATCATTGGAAGGTCGCACTAAATCTCCTGCAGCAAAGATTCCAGGACAACTTGTTCTATTCATATCGTCTACCATAACTTTATTGCCAAATCCAGTCCGTAGAGAAGTATTTCGTAACAAAACAGGATTTTGAACCTGACCCACTGCTAAAATAACCTGGTCAATAGGCATACTATATTCAGTATCCTCTAAAGGAATAGGAGCACGACGACCTAATTCGTCTTCAGCTTCTAACATCATCTGCACCATCTTAACACAATTAACCGTTCCATTACCTTCAATTTTAACTGGTTGTGTCATCTCTAAGAATTTAACACCTTCATTTTTTGCATTTTGAATCTCATGTTGCCGTGCATTCATCTCATGAACAGATCGTCGATACGCAAGAGTAACTTCCGACCCCATAGATTTTGCCATTCTAGCACAATAGACTGCCATATCTCCTCCACCTACAACAACGACATTCTTAGCAGATAAAATAGGAGTCTTAAATTTAGGATACTTATCTGCTTGTAACATATTAATCCTACATAAATATTCATGAGCGTAATACACATTCGGCAAATGCTGGCCTTCTAATTTGATAAAATTAGGATGACTCTCTCCTGCAGCCAATAATAATGAATCATATTTTTCTTGTAAATCTTGTAAATCCGTACATTGCCCTACAATTTTATTCGTTTCAAAAGTTACACCCATTTTCTCCAATTTTTCGATCTCTGCATGTAACATATCCTTAGGAAAAACAAAATTAGGAACAGCATATTGTAAAAATCCACCAGGTTTGGGAAGAGCTTCATAGACAGTAACATCATACCCTTTTTCAGAAAGATAATGAGATGCAGCCATACCACACACTCCACTCCCTACAATACCAATTTTTTTCCCTGTTTTTTTATGTTTTTCAGGAGCAGGAGCAGGCAAAGACTCAAATATTTTTTCCATATCTTCTTGAGTACTTGCAGAAAAATATTTCTCCCAGGCACATAACTTTAATGCAATATGAGGAAAAGGATTATCTTTCCAAAGAACTTCAGAAGCTTGCTTGACTTTATTTTCTGCAAGTAACTTCAAGATATCTTGAAGATTACCACTATGAGGACATTCTTCTAAATACCTAAAATCCTTAATCAATGTTCGTGCTAGTTCTTGACTCATGATTTGAATAATGCCGAAGAGGGGTGTAATTTCTTACAGTCTTGGCAATGGAATACAATCTCTCCACCTGGAGTGGGAAAATCACTTCTCTGAATCTTTATTGAATCACATTTAGGACATTGAATATCGTGGGGTGAAAATTGAAAAAAATGATTGCACCCTTTACAAAAAAAAGTGCCCTCATCACATTGTGTTATCTTAAATTGTGCGTCTCCGCAAAATGGACAAAAACTAAGATCATCCATTATCTCACCTTGTAAACGAGATCTTGAGGAACATTTTGATAATGCATAAATTCCCAATCGATTTTATGAGCGTCAAAATCAGGACCATCTATACAGGACAATTTAATTTGGTTATCGAAGCATACCCTATCTGATCCAGATAATCCTACTCCTTCTAACCCTTTTACTTGCACTCTAGCAATCGTTTTCACAAAGTTAGTAGTCATCTTGGAAATGTGTTGCATAATAGCGTTAGGAGCTGCTAAGTAAATAACATCCAATCTTTTCTTCAAAATATCTTTCAACGCCAAATCTACCGTCCCTTTTCTTCCTTTTGTACCATCTTCTGTTGCAACAAAAATATGATCTGCAATTTTACTCACTTGATCCTCCCAAAACAAATTCTTTTTGGAAGGAGTTCCAATGATAGCAATAATTCGGTTATTTTTATTCTTCACAGCACATGCAACTGCATATACAGAGGCAATTCCTGCACCTTGTCCCACTAAACAGATATTAGTAAAATCTTTGAGATCTGTGGGATTGCCCAAGGGACCCACTAATTCACCAATCGTATTTCCTTTTTTAAGTCCCACTAAAGATTTAGTGGCAGGAGATTCTTCAAAAACAATATTAATGTAGGTCTTTGTTCCTCCATGATAATCAAATTTAAGCCATTCTGCATGATCGTCAGTCTGTAACATGATAAATTGTCCTGCCTTTATTTTTTTAGCAATATCAGGACATTGCACTGTAACCATATGAAATTTATCCGCTAGTTTCACCTTTTTTGATACTTTGTATACCATAAAACCACCACTTTTCTATATTAAAAAATAAAAAAAATAAAAAATAAAATTACTCAACAGTAATGTCTACCCTTCTCTTAGTTGGGATAACAATTACTCGGTAACTTCCCGCTTCTTCGAAAGTTTCCTCATGTCGTTCAGCAGGCTCTAAATAATCACTTAGAATATCGCCTGTCAACTTCATAGATTTAGATCCTGTGTTTACAAAGGTAACACTTGATCCTGCACTAACAGTCAATGTTGTAGGGTCGATACTAGTATCTCCCATTCGAACATCTGCATCTGATGGAGCTGCTCCACCTACTGCAGCATCGTCGCCACCTGCTGTGTCTTCTGCATCAGCTGTGTCTTCCATGGTATCATCATGGTCATCAGCTGCATGATCTCCTGTTTCTGCTACCGGTTGACAACCGAGTAAAACAAGGATTACCAATAGTCCTATTACTACTTTTTTCATATTTTTCCACCTCTTTTTATCAAATACTTAGAAGCTCCCACATCCAAATCTGTGAATGTGTCAGCCACCTCTTTTAATTTTGATGATGTACTCTTTCCAAAAGACATTACTTCTACCTTACATCCTACTGCACGGCTCAAGTGATGATATAATGGGACAAAGTCTCCATCTCCACTAATAAGAATTTCAACATCTAATTTAGGAGCTAATTCAATCATGTCAACAGCAATGCCAACATCCCAATCTCCTTTTTTAGCTCCACCGACAAATATTTGTAAATCTTTAGACTTCACTTCAAAACCAATTTTCTCTAACGCTTCAAAAAAATCTGATTCATGTTCCATATCTGCTTTAATAGTATAACAAATAGCACGAATTAAAGTTCGACCACCAACTGCAGACTGTAATAAAGAACGAAAGTTTATTTTTGCATTATAAAGATTCTTTGCAGAGTAGTACAAGTTTTGTACATCCACAAATACACCTACTCTTTGAGCTTTTAGTACTGGAATCTTTGCACCCCTTTTTTTATACGACGGATTTCCATAGGAAATAAGGGTTAGAACAATCTCACCCATTTTTTTTCCTATAGAAGCTTAATGTCGAACTCATTAATAAACTTATGGTGCATTTAACTTCTATATGATAATAAATAGAGGGTAGAATACATTTAATTTACTTGTTAAGCAGTCCTTCGACATACCATTGTGCTTCAAGTCCAGCTTCACAACCTGTTCCTGCAGAAGTAACTGCTTGTCTATAGGTATGATCTTGAACATCACCAGCTGCAAATATTCCAGGAACATTTGTTTTCCTATTCTGATCTGTTTTAATATACCCTTTATCATCTAACTCTAATAACCCTTTCAAGAATTTAGTATTAGGAACGGCTCCAATTGCAACAAAGACTCCTTCCATCTTCATCTTAGTTTCTTTATTAGTCTTATTATCAACAATGGTAACGCCATTAACCATCTTATCTCCAGATATTTCTTTTAACTCAGTATTCCAAAGGACTTTTATCTTTTTATTCTTCAAAACTCGATCTGCCATAATCTTAGAAGCTCTAAACTCATCTCTTCGATGACTAATATACACCACTTTAGCAAACTTCTCTAAAGCTAAAGCTTCTTCCATAGCAGAATCTCCTCCACCAACAACTAAAGTGTTTTTCCCTTTGAAAAAAGGAGCATCACACACTGCGCAATAACTCACACCTTTAGCAGATAACTCTTCCTCTCCAGGAACACCTAAGTGTCTATAACTACTTCCTGTTGAAATAATAATACTCAAACACTCTTCAGTTTTATCGGCATACTTTACCTCAAAACCCTTGGCTGTTTTCTTAATACTCTTAACATCATCATTAATCACTTCAGTGCCAAACTTCTTAGCTTGCTTCTCCATAACTGAAATAAGCTCAGGACCCGTAATTCCATCCTCAAATCCAGGATAGTTCTCGACTTCTGTAGTTTGCATTAACTGTCCACCAGGCTTTGCCCCACCAATAACTAAAGGCTTCATCTGAGCTCTTGCTAAATATAATGCTGCAGTCCATCCTGCAGGTCCAGATCCAATAATAATAACATTTCTCATAATCACATAGTGAAGTTCGTTCTTTATAATCTTTTCCCTATTGCTTCAAAAAGCATTATAAATGGACAAATACTCCTTAAATCATGCATAAACTCATCAAATGGGTAATAGATAAAGAGAATACTGGTTGGGATCTCTCCTTAGAAAGAATAGAAAAAGCCATGAAAGAATTAGGAAACCCTCAATTAACGTACAAAACTATCCATATTGCAGGAACTAATGGTAAGGGATCAACAGCAGCTTTCTTAAATAATATCCTAGTAGAATCAAAGAAAAAGGTAGGACTCTACACTTCACCACATTTAATAAAACTAAACGAACGGTACAAAATAAACAATAAAGACATAGAAGAAACAACTTTAATCAAATACATCCAAAAAATAAAAGATCTAAACGTTGAACTCTCTGGCTTTGAAATCATGACTGCTATCGCATTCCTCTATTTCAAAGACCAAAAGGTAGACTATGCAGTTATCGAAGTAGGTTTAGGGGGAAGATGTGATGCAACAAACATTCTACAACCAATAGCAACAGCAATCACAAATATTAGTCTTGAACATACAAAATGGTTAGGGAAAACGATAGAAGCAATCTCTGAAGAGAAAGCAGGTATCATAAAAAAAGACATCCCTATCTACACAGGAGAAAATAATCAAATAATTAAGAACACTGCAAAAATATGCAAAGCACCTTACACATTATGTCCTCCAACCAATTTTCCACTTTCACTCAAAGGAGATTTTCAAAAAAGTAATGCTTCTATTGCCCTAGAAATTGCTAAACAACTAGAAATAGACACAACAACAATAAAAAAAGGATTAAAAACAACAATCTGGCCAGCAAGACTCCAATACCTAGAGAAAAACATCATCCTAGATAGTGCCCATAATCCTGAAGCGATGGAATTTCTAAAAGAATACCTAGATACAATAAAATACAAAAATCTAACAATCATATTCTCCTGCATGGAAGACAAAGACTACAAAAAGATGGTCAAAAGACTGCCAAAACATGATAGATTAATTGTAACAAAAATACAATCACCAAGAGCCATCGATCCAGAACTGCTCCTAGAACATCTTCCAAAGGCAGACTACATAGAGGATCCAATAGATGCCTACAAAAAAGCTAGAGCACAACTCAAAAAGGATGATCTATTGCTAATCTGTGGTTCTATCTATCTGGCTGGTGAAGTGCTATCTATATAGAGTACGAATCCCACATTGCTTTTAGATTGCATTAAATAATTGCACTTATCAGTAATTTTGCAATGCAATCTATTTGGACTTTGAAGTTTTATATTTATAATCAAAGTCCAATTTATATAAAATATGTAGAAATGTTTAAATACTCAATTCCCCAATATAGGTTATTAGTCCTATATTTAGTACTTTTTCAGATAGGCAACGAACTAAAGACAACTAGAAAATGGAAGCAATAAACTACTTCAACTCAGTAGAGCACATAGAACCTAAGTGCAATACATGCCAAACTAAAATAGAGTTTGATATTTCTACAACCTTTGATGAGAAACTAAACTCACATGTCTGTAATACATGTGGCGAGACTATTAAGTGATTATTCCTGAATATTAAATTTTTCTATAAGTGATGTTTTTCCAGGCAAACGTTTATTTACCGTTTCAAGAAAAGCGGAATCAACATTTCCCATTGCATCCCCATTTCTTATTGCCAGTGAAGCAGCTTTAATACTCTGTAAATCTCCAACAGGCATTCTTCCAAAGAAATTAGAAGCCAATTGTTGTATTTCAACATCATTTCTCCCTTTCATTGATTGATCAAAATTATTTTTATTCCAATAGGTGTCCACACCATTTCTACCATAGTATCTAAAAAATGTATGCAAAAAGACTTTTGCATTTTCTACATCTAAAAATCCTTCAGCATAAGAACGATAAGGTAAGGTATTATCTGAACTCTGCACCCATGTAAAAGCACCTTGATCTTTAGTAACAATAATATGAGGAACTAAATCATCAGTTCCAAACCTCAAATCATTGACAGAAGGACTTGGGGAAGTGCGTGGATGATTATGAATAGAAGAATATATAGGAAGATTTGACTGTTGAACTATTTCTATATTATGAGCTGGATCAAGAGTTTGCATATATCTTTTTCCAGTTAAAACATCTTCGAATTCGACATCATATTTTTTATTCAATTGGGCTGGCCCAGTTAAAATAGTATCCAAAGTACCTTTTTGCTCAAACTCAGATCGAAAGTTAACTGATTGAACTCGACCAGTAATATCTTCCACACGAATCAAGGTACCATATCCCAATAATTCATCAGTATTTGTAAAATCGTCATTTGCGCTGAAATCCACCAAATCCCCAACATTACGAGTTACTGTTTCTGCTTTAATATATAACTGAGCTTCAGCTTTTCTTCTAAAATTTCGACTAGTAGTAGCCCTTTGAGGAGTCCCAAATACATCCCATTCAGTATCTCGAATTTGATTAGAAAGTAATTGAAAATGTGCGTCAGTTAAGTCGTCCAAATTTCCAGACTTAATTACAGCCCCTAGAGTTGCATCTTCAATGTTCTCCGCCAGATCTTCCAATGTTCTAGGACTGATTCCCTTAATAAATACCTTAGATAAATCACTTGACAATAAATCTATACTTTCCCTTGATAATAATTCATCCACACGAGACCCAGAATGGACTACATCTCGAAAACTTTCAATTGAAATTGAAACATCATCTACCCTTTTCAAAGAATCTGAAAGGGCAGACACCACTTGTTCATTTACCAATATATTTTGTAGTCGATTTGTATCAGAAAAGATATCTGACTCCCTACCGGCGATATCAACAAATTCTTCCAACCAGACAGTTTCACCCCAATCCTTTGTCGTAAGAATCTTTCCTTTCTCAGGTAGTATAACTCCATCAGATACAAACAAAACTCCACTCTCTCCAGTTTCAGTGTCTATAAAATCGGTTTTTTTTGTAACTACTTTGGAAGTTATTTCAATAGATGTTCCATCTATACCATAATCGTCAGCCAAATGTAACAATTCATCCATCTGCTGCTTCATAGAATCTGTACTTACGACATTTGCACCTAATGCTAAATTATCTATACTATTAGTTCGCAATATAGTGGACTGACCATC
>Ga0187827_10009291_pt1 | contig 10448 bp, 9 predicted proteins | sample ETNtaG_39_FD_167969 | JGI IMG/M metagenome (GOLD analysis project Ga0187827, IMG submission 167969) | Marine microbial and viral communities from oxygen minimum zone, Eastern Pacific Ocean - ETNP2014_SV_150_PacBio MetaG (Illumina Assembly) | ecosystem: Environmental > Aquatic > Marine > Hypoxic... | reverse complement strand
CCGCCGTACGTTACGCGTGATAGACTTTGGTAAACTGGCCGCTACCTTTGTGGACACACACACCGGCCAGGCCGTGCGCGTCGCGCCACAGCCCGGCATTCGTAAGATTGCCCGGCGCTACGTGCCGGAAGCCCGCAATCGCTGGATAGCCCAGAACGAAGGCTACCGCTTGATGCCGACAGCGGAGTTGCTGAGCACGCAGTCGGTGACTCTCACTGTAGACCTGAATGCGCTGGTCAGTCGCTCTGGCGTCAGAACGGCCTGTGAAGTTTGCGCCGAAGAAATCATGAACGAACGCGAAGTCATCTACAGAGCGACGGTTCTGTGCCGGGCCTGTGCTGGCGCTGCCTACTACCGGCCTGCGCCGGATGATGCCCCGGCCTATCTGCCTAGACCGATTGATCAAGTTCATCAATTGCTGGTTCCTGCCTGACCGTAAGAGGAATCTCCAACCTTTCACGCCTCGCCCACAACTACGTCAGGGAATCACGCATATTCGCTACGATTGCTTTTATGCTGGCGGCTGCCGTGTACACAACCATTTCATCCACCGCCACCGGGATGCAATTCGGGCAGCACGCGCCGCGAAAGGTTGCTCTGCAGCAGCCCCCCGGGGTCACACTTCCGCTTGAGCGCCGCGAGCTGCTGCAGAGCATGCGGCCCCAGAAAAGCCCGCGCCGCATGCGGACGCAATGTGCTGTCTTTGGCGAAGTAAAAACGACCGCCCGCCCGCAGCACGATTTCATCCAGCTCCGCCGCCAGCGCAGCCAGCCCCGCACGGTTGCGCGCACTCACGCGGAAATCAAGCGCCAGAGAGAAACCATCAAGATTGCAGGAAACAAGGAATTCATCCGTGCGATGCCTTTTTAGAACCCCGAGGTGCGCGGGCAGCCCGCGCTCCCAGCAGCGCCACAACAGTTCTCCAAAGGCGACGGCGGCATTCCCCGCCGGGATGAAACACTGGTATTGAATCAGGCCACCTGGCAGAAAAGCGCGCCGCCAGTGGGGCACATAATCGAGCAGAAAATTAAACTGCGGCAGCGATTGCGTGAAGCTGTGTCCCTCCCGCCAGCGCCCGGCATGGTAGCGAACACTATTAATCAACTTCCAACCCGCGCGGTGATTTAGCGGGCGCAGCAGCCGCCACACCCATTCCCGTGGGAGAGCGCCGAACAGTGTGGCCGGCAATTCATGCGCGCCCATCTCTTCGTCCGGCGGCCGTGACCCGGGTTCGCCGGGCTGCAGGTGGCGGGCTGTGTGCACGATGCCCCTCCCGGCGGTGTGCCTGGCAGAGATGCAATCCACCCACCCGACGACGTAATCCTCCTCCCTGTGGGCGTCAACGATCTCCAGCATGGCCTCAATGCCGCCCGCTGAGAACGCGCACACTCGCACCGAACCGGATTGCACCCGCTTCATCTGCAGCGTAAGCGAAAGGAAACAGCCCAGCATCCCGAAGGCACCGAGCATGCCATAGAAAAGCTCGGGGCGCTCGGCGCGGCTGCAGCGCACCACCTCGCCGGTGGGAAGCAACGCGCTGAACGCGAGCACGTGCTCCCCGAAGGAGCCGGAGCGCCAGTGGTTTTTTCCGTGGATGTTCATCGCCGCGCAACCGCCCAGCGTGGGTTGCATGGTGCCCGGCGTCACCGGCGGCCACCAGCCCGAGGCGATGGTGGTACGCCAGAGCTGCTCGATAGTCACTCCCGGTTGGGCGGTGATGACGCCGTTTTCCGGCTGCCAGTCAAGCACGCGTTGCATGCCAGACAAATCGAGAAGCACCGCCTCGCCGTTGAGGGCAGCGTCGCCATAACTCTGACCGGCGCCGCGAAACCCGACCGAGAGCCCATACCGGCGCGCCAGTTCGAAAACGCGCCGCACCCCGGCTTCATCGGTGGGGCGCTGTACGTGGCAAAGCGCCCCCGAAGCCAGCCCCCACGTGGACACGCGCTGCAGGTTATCGAGGGGGAGTGCGGACATTTCGGTGCGCGTGGGGATTCAGATGTTCAGACGCCGGAAGATGAATCCCGGCAGGTGGCGCACCACCCACCCAACCAGCGCCCAGCGCGCGGGCACATAGGCCGTGGCGCGCCGCTGCCGGATTGCCTTCCAAATCAGGTCGGCAGCGGCTTTCGCGGAAATCGGACCGCGCTCACGGTCCGCATTTTTCAGCAGCGCGGTCTGCACTTGACCCGGCTTGATAGTGGTGACAGTCACGCCATGGCGTGCCAACCGATTGCGCCAGCCCTCCAGATAGGTGTGCAGCCCGGCTTTGGAGGACGCGTATGCCACCATACCACGCCGGCCCCGGTCCCCGGCCACACTGCCGATGCCGACAATATGGCCCGCTCCGGCGCGCTGGAAACGCTCGGCGGCCAGATTCAGCCAGACGGCCGCGCCCAGCAAGTTGACGCCGAAGACGTGCAGATCGTTATCGGCGCTAAAGACATGGGCGTCATTGGGGTACTGTGTGCCGGAGTTGTACACGAACAGATTCAGACCCCCGAGCGCCACGCACACGTTCTGGAAGAGCGCGGGCACATCCGCCGTGGAGCGCACATCGTGGATGAAATAAAGCGCTCGCCCCGCGCCGACCGCGTTTATCTGCGCACACAGGCGCTGCAGCTGCTGCTCGCGGCGGGCGAGCAACCCCAGCGCGTAACCCTCGGCGGCGAGTCGCCGCGCCAGCGCAGCGCCAATTCCAGAGGATGCGCCGACGATGATGGCGCTCGGGCGCGCGCCCAGCGGCCGCGGTGGCGTCAGGGATTGCGGGGTGGCTTTATGCATGTGCGTTGTGCTGCGCGCAGGAAGGCATTCAGCTGCCCATTGTACCTCAGCGCGCTACTCCCCCGGCGCAAAAAGGCGCGCGCAAAAGAAAGAGCCGTGCCGGGCTAGCCTGAGCGGGGGGGCGCCGCTTACCAAGCAGTCCGGCACAGCCATCAGCATTATAGCGCGTAGCGCAAATTCTGTGTTAAGCCAGTTTGCGTTGGCGCGCCTTATACGGGAACACGGTCAGCACGATACTGAAAAGATAGAGTCCGAAAAGAGGCGCCATCACCAACAGCATGTTAAACGGATCTATCGTCGGGGTGATGGCCGCGGCCACAATCGCGATAATCACCACCGCCAGCCGCCAGCCGCGCAGCAGTTTTTGTGGGGTCACCGCGCCAAGCCACGCGAGGAACATGAGCACCAGTGGCATCTCGAAGGCCACGCCAATCCACAGCGTTATCGATAGCACGAACTTAACAAACGCGCGCGAGGTCCAATTCACCTCGAAAATATCGGCCATGAATGTGCTCAAGAAATTGGTGGCGGCCGGTATCATCAGAAACCAGGCGAAGGCTGCACCGGCCAAGTAGAGCAGTAGCGCGCCCGGCACCACCCCTATGAGCACGCGCCGCTCCCGGAGCGTCAATCCCGGCGAGATGAAAGAGAGTGCCTGATGAATCAGCAGCGGAGAAGCCAGCGCCAGCCCACCGGTCAGGCCAACGCGCAAAAAAACCGCGAAACCTTCGGTGGGTTCAATCACCTGCAGCGAGCCGCCATACGGCCTGATAAGCATTTGAATGATATCCGGAGCAAATGAGAAGCTCACTGCGGATGCCGCCGCAATCGCTGCGGCCGACCACAATATGCGCGTGCGCAATTCGGTTAGATGCTGCAGCAGCGCCATTTTCTCGACGGGTTTTTCAGCGCTGGAATCGCTGGCACTCATCTTTTCGGCTTTCCGCGCGGACGCCAGGCGCTGTACGATGTCGGTGTTTCCGAGGCGGTAGTGGGATCGGTCGGGGAGGTGGGCCTCGAGGCACTCGCGGCCGGTCCCCCAGTCTCAGGTTTGGCTCGCGCGGTCGCATCCGGCGCGACTTTTGCCGAGACGCTGCCCGTCAATTCATCCTCCAGCCGGAACTCTGCTGCCAGCTCCTTCAAATGCGTCAGGTTGGGCAAATCAGCGCGGTCGGGGACGACGTCTTCTTCTATATCCTTGAGCTGTTCCCGAAAGGCGGACACGCCCTCATGCCAGTAGCGCGACAGCTTGCGCGCCCAGCGGCCAAGGTGATAGGCGTGTTTGACCATGCGCTCAGGGCCGAGAACGAGCATGGCGATGACCGCCACCAAGAGCAGTTCCCAGCCGCCAATGCCGCTGAATCCATTCATGTGGCTCTGGCTTCTTTTTTTACCTTCGCCGCTAGTATCTGGCGCACGTCATTCTCTTTGGCGGCAAGCGCACCCAGAACGCCATTGACGAAGCGCGAGGAAGAATCACTGCCAAACCACTTCGCCAGTTCCACGGCTTCATTAATTGCTACCTTGAGGGGCGTCTCCCCACTCAGAGCGAATTCCCAGATTGCGATGCGTAGAACATTGCGGTCCACATAAGCCATCTGCGAGAGCGGCCACTCGGGTGCGTGGCGATGGATAACCTGGTCGAGCCAGACGCGGTTTTCCCACGCGCCCTCCACAAGCCGGAGCGCGAACGCCGCCTGGGGCTCACTCAACGCAGCCGCGGCGCGCCGGTACTCAAAAGCCTCCGCCAGCGCATGACCACTACAGTCGATTTCATAGAGCACCTGCAGGGCAAGGCAGCGCGCTTTGCGCCGGGCTTTCATGCGCGCTCACCACTGGCGTAAATTTGGGCGCGCGCACGCGCACATGCGCGCCGAGGTTGGCTCAGTCATAATCCACATCCTGGATGGACACGCTCACGCCGCGCATTTCCATGCCCACCATATCCTGATACGCGCGCCCGACCTCGGCCTGCACCGCTCGCGCGACCGCTTGTATGTCAGCCGCAGCCGAGACCACGAGGTACAACTTCGCGCGGATGGAATTGTCATCCACCTCGATTTGCACTCCGTCGCCGACGCCCCGTTTGAAAAGCCGATTCACCCCGCCGGGCACAGCAGCCATTCCGGCCACGCCTTCCACGGCGAGCGCGGAAAGGCGCGCGATAGTCAGCAGCACTGCGGGCGCAACCACAGTGCGGTCGCGCGTCTGGGTCATGGTTTCGCCTCTTTCCGCTTCGCTCACAATTTCGGCCTCACGCCATCACCATGCCGCCGTCCACATTCAGCACCTGACCGGTGATGTAACCGGCGGCCTCGCTGGCCAGAAACGCCACCGCTCCAGCCACTTCGGTGGGCTCACCCCACCGCCCCAGCGGAATGCCGGCAAGCGATGCATCCTTTATTTCGTCCGGTAAATCATTCGTCAGCGCCGTGGGCACAAACCCGGGCGCGACCACGTTCACCGTGATTTTGCGCGGCGCCACCTCCCGCGCCAACGCTCGCGAAAACCCTATCAAGCCTGCCTTGGAGGCCGAGTAATTGGTCTGTCCGGGGTTTCCGGCGATGCCCGCCACCGAGCTGATGTTGACGATGCGCCCGTAACGCTTGCGCATCATCGCCCTAACCGCCGCTTTGCTGCAATTGAAAGCGCTCTTCAGATTGACGCGCAACACTACATCCCAGTCCTCTTCCGGCATGAGCATAATCACTTGGTCGCGGGTGGTACCGGCATTGTTCACAAGAATATCCAGTCTTCCATATTCCGTGACGGCATGATTGATGAGCACCTCGGCCTCATAATAATCAGAGACATCGGCCTGAAAGACGTCGGCAGCCCCCTCCGCACTGCGGATGGCCTCTACCGTGGCGTCCGCCCCTTCTGCGTCTTGCGCGTAGTTTACCACCACGGCTGCGCCCCCGGCCGCGAGTTCCTCGGCTATGGCACGTCCGATGCCGCGCGACGCGCCTGTTACCACCGCCACTCTATCTGCAAAACCCAATTCCACTCCTTCACCCACCGTTCTCAGGCATCACTGCAGCGGCATTATACCCCAACTACCTTTGCGAGCGAGCAAGTGCGCCGCGCGCAACGTACGGTAAAATAACGGCATGAGCGCCCAGACCGACACCCCCAGAGTGGAGCGATTTAGCACCAGCGGCTTTCGGATTTACCGGCTGCGGTTGCAGGCCTTCCCAGATTTCTACGCGCACGCGCACCTGGTGCTGGGCGCGGACACGCCCACGCTGATAGATGTCGGTTCCGGCTGGGCAGATTCAAACGATGATCTGCTGGCAGGGTTTGCCGAGCTGCAGGGCGAGCATGGCGAGAAGGTGTCGCTCGCAGATGTGGGCCGCATCATCATCACGCACGGGCACCTCGACCATTTCGGTGGTCTTGCTTTCTTGCGCAAGCACACGCGCGCGCCCATAGGCGTGCACGCACTCGACCGCCGCGTGCTCACCAATTTTGAAGAACGCGTGGTGTTAGCCGCAAAGAGCCTACGCACCTTTCTCATTCACGCTGGCCTTGCTGAAAAATGGCTGGGCGAGATGATGCAAATGTACACCTTCGCAAAGGGTCTCTATCACTCTGTGCCGGTTGATTTCACACTGCGGGAAGATGAACCGCTGGCGGAGGGTTTCCGCTTTTTCCACGTACCCGGCCACTGCCCGGGCCAGGTGTGCGTGCAGCTCGGGGACGTGCTCTTCACCGCTGACCACGTTCTTTCTCGCATCACCCCGCACCAGTCTCCCGAGAGCATCACTCGCAACGTCGGGCTGGGGCACTACCTTGACTCGCTGCGCAAAGTGCGCGACTTGCCCGGAGTGAACCTGTGCCTGGGTGGGCATGAGCTGCCTATCCGCAACCTCGCGAAGCGGGTGGATGAGATTCGCCGTTCACACGAGCGGCGACTTTCGAAAGTGATGCAACTGTGCGCCGAGCCGACCACCGTCAAAGACGTTTCGCGCAGCCTGTTTGGCGCAGTGAACGGGTATAATGTGCTCCTTGCGCTGCAGGAGACCGGCGCGCACATTGAGTATCTCTATCAGCGCGGCGAACTGGCGGTCGCTAATCTGGAGGAGGTTGAGAACGCTCAGCAACCAGTGATGCTCTACCAGCGCGTGTGAACCCAAGGGAGAATTATGAACAACAAGACAATCATTGTCACTGCCTTGCTGATTGCCGCGGCCGCGCTCGCCGGATGTGAGCAGGAGAAAAGCGCCACTCCGGAATCGATCGCCGTTCCCGCCAAAACGCAGGATTATGGCGTGCTTGCAGAAGGACAATTGCTGCCGGAGCGCCATATTGATTTGGCATTCGGGATGGCTGGGCGGGTGACCGAGATGCTGGTGCAAGAGGGTGAAGTGGTCACGTCCGGCCAGCCAATTGCCCGCTTGGATAACCTCCCCCAACTGCAGGCGGCATTCGCACAAGCATCGGCAAATGTTAAACAGGCTGCCGTTAGCCTGCAACAGGCCGAACTGGGGTTAGAACAAGCCAACGCTAACATCCAGCAGGCGGAACTGGCGCTGGAGCAAACCAACGCGAACATCCAGCAGGTAGAATTTAACCTTGAGCAGGCCGAGGCCGAAACGCAACAGGCTGAATTGAGTCTAGCGCAGGCGCAGCTGGAAGGCCCGCAGCTAGCGCTCGAACGCGCGCAGGCCACTCTGGAAACCATCAGCGCGCAGCAGCAGCTGGATGCCCTGCAAGACGCCGCCACTCTCACGCCGGCGCAGATCGAGAGCGAGATTCAGCAGGCGCTGACGCAGCTGCAGACCGCCGAAGACACTCTGCCAGTGGTTGACCAGCCTGACGTGCAGTATTACGAGCAGCAGGTGCAGCAGGCGGAAAACGCCCTTGAGCAACTGCAGCACAGCACCACCATCGTGGGCATCGGCGCACTGACGGATGCCGTCGATAGCGCCGAGGACCGCGTTGATGACGAAAAGGAATTCCTGGACAAAGTGGAAAAGGCGGTCGAAGGTTGCCAGGTCGATGTGGAAACTGACACCCACACGAAGCTCGAATTCAACCAGAAATTGACATACCGAAACGAGACTTACGAAACCGGGACGGTGTACGACGTGCAGAACTGGATTGCAGACGTTTTGCTTGCCGACTACGCCACCACTGTCAGCAAGGCCACATCGACGTGCGACGCGGAACGCGACATCACCATCGACGGCCACACCGGTAGCCTTGCAGACGCACAGGACGATTACAACGACGTTGTCACTCAATACGACGAGGCAGTGGTACAGCTGGAAAAAGCACACTTGCAAAACCAGAAATCAATCCGCGCCGCGCAAATGGATCTCGCAAGGGCGCAGCGCAATCTGGAATGGGCGCAGAGTGGGCAGTACAGCCGGGAGGGCATCCTGGCCGCGGCCGGACAATCCGCTGATGACCCGGCTCCGCCCCAATCTGTCTCGCTGGCACAGCAGCAGTTGCAGGCTGACATCACTCTGGCAAAGGCGCAGCTAGATGACGCGCGCAAACGTTTGAGCGAGTTGCAGGGCGGCATCGATCCTGATGAAAAGGAGTTAGCCGAGGCACAGCTCGCCCAGGCGCAAGCACACGCAGCTTACGCTGAAACGCAGGCAGAGCAGATTGAACTGCGTGTGAAGCAAGCAGAACTGGCTTTGCAAGTCGCGCGAGTGCAACATGAATCTGCTACAGTAGCCTTGGACGTTGCGCGAGCGCAACATGAATCTGCTGCAGTGGCTGTGGACGTTGCGCGAGTGCAACATGAATCTGCTGCAGTAGCCATGGACTCTTCGCGTGCACAAGAGCTCTCCACACAGACCATACGGGAGGCCGCTGAGGCCGACCTCGCCCGAAACGAATTGCGTGCACCTTGGTCCGGCTCAATTGCCGCTTTACCACTAAAGATGGATGCTTACGTACAGCCCGGCCAGCCGGTGGCCACGCTTGCTGATTTCTCCGGCTGGAAGGTGGAGACAGACAACCTGACAGAAATCGAAGTGCCAGAAGTTACCCTCGGCCAGAAGGTCAGCATCACGCCGGACGCGCTGCCCGAATTAGAGCTTCCCGGCGTGGTGACTGACATCAGCGCGCTGCACGCGGAAAAACGCGGCGACGTCACCTACACTGTGACCGTGGCTATGGAAAAAAGCGACCCGCGCTTGCGCTGGGGCATGACTATGGTGGTGACCTTTCCGCTCGCCGATTGAACTGCGTTGACCTGATGCTCCCCGGGAGGACACCGTGCGGAAGCTGCTGAGCGAACTGGAGATAACGGAATCCAATCGCGGTGCGTGCTACGGCGCGGATGGATGGCTGGCTGACGATTCCGGCGCGGAACTGGTTTCCATTAACCCAACTGACGGGCAGCCAATCGCTGGCATGCAGACAGCCGGATCACAATCGTACGGGCGCGTGATTGCGCAAGCCGCAAGCGCATTCGCCGAATGGCGCGATCGCCCCGCTCCGCGGCGGGGCCAGTTGGTGCGCGACCTTGGCAATGCGCTGCGCGAAAAAGCCGAGCCGCTGGGAGAGTTGATTGCCCTGGAGATGGGCAAAATCCGCGTCGAAGGCATCGGCGAGGTGCAGGAGATGATAGACATCTGCGACTTCGCCGTCGGTCTCTCTCGGCAGCTCTATGGCCTCACCATGCAATCTGAGCGGCCCGGCCACCGCATGTATGAGCAATGGCACCCGCTCGGCCCGATCGGGGTCATCACCGCGTTTAATTTCCCCGGCGCGCCCTGGGCATGGAACGCCGCAATCGCGGCCGTGTGCGGCGACACGGTTATCTGGAAGCCATCAGAAATCACCCCGTTGACCGCCGTCGCATTACAGCACATCACTAACCGGGTGATGGCCGACCACAATGTCTCCGGCGTGTTCAATCTACTGGTAGGCCACGGGCCGGGAATCGGAAAGATCATGGTGAACGACGCACGCCTGCCGCTCATTTCCTTCACTGGCTCGGTGCGCACCGGCCGGCAGGTGGGACAGCAGGTGGCGGCGCGCCTTGGGCGCTCCATTCTAGAGCTGGGGGGCAACAACGGCATTATCGTGGCCGCGGACGCTAATCTCGAGCTAACGGTGCGCGCTGTCGTGTTCGGCGCGGTGGGTACCGCCGGCCAACGCTGCACGACCACGCGCAGATTAATCGTCCATCGTTCAATCGTGGACAAACTCATTGAGCGTCTAATAAAGGCCTATGCGCAAGTCACCATAGGTGACCCACTCCAAGATGGCATCTTGATGGGCCCGTTGGTGCACGCTCAGGCAGTGGACGAAATGATGGCCGCCCTCGAAAAGGCGCGCGCCAACGGCGGGGAGCTGGTCTGCGGCGGAGAGCGGCTGCCCGAACTGGGGGCCCATTTTGTACAGCCCACAATCGTGCGCATGCCACAGCAATCCGCGCTGGTGTGCGAGGAGACCTTCGCGCCCATCCTCTACGTCATGGAATACGAAGAATTGTTGGATGCGATTGCCATGCACAACGCGGTGCCACAGGGTCTTTCGAGCGCTATCTTCACCGGAAACGTGTGCACCGCCGAACGCTTTCTTTCCACGAGCGGCTCTGATTGCGGCATCGCCAACGTGAACATCGGCACCTCCGGAGCGGAAATCGGCGGGGCGTTCGGCGGCGAGAAGGACACCGGCGGCGGGCGGGAGGCTGGTTC
>Ga0187827_10009284_pt1 | contig 10452 bp, 8 predicted proteins | sample ETNtaG_39_FD_167969 | JGI IMG/M metagenome (GOLD analysis project Ga0187827, IMG submission 167969) | Marine microbial and viral communities from oxygen minimum zone, Eastern Pacific Ocean - ETNP2014_SV_150_PacBio MetaG (Illumina Assembly) | ecosystem: Environmental > Aquatic > Marine > Hypoxic... | reverse complement strand
TCCAATTTTTTCAACCATTTTTACGGTTTTGGACAAAAGATCTTTTCTTACCTCGGCATTTAAAATAGGACTAGGAGATTCTTCAATTAATTTTTGATATCTTCTCTGAACGGAACAGTCCCTTTCTCCAAGATGAATTGTTTTATTTTTATCAGAAAGAATTTGAACTTCTATATGTCTCGGGTTGTTGAAATATTTTTCAATATAAACTTCATCATTATTAAAATATTTTTTTGCTTCATTTTTTGCTTCGTTCATAGCATTTTCTAGTTCTGATTCTTTTGTTATTATTTTCATGCCTTTTCCACCACCACCACCTGATGCTTTGACTAAAACGGGAAAGCCAACCGATGAACAAATTTTTTTGGCTTGATCTAAAGTAGTTATTCCTTCTTCAGAACCTGGGATTATCGGTAAACCGTTTTTAGATGCAATTTGTTTAGCTTCAATTTTATTTCCCATGCTTTTAATTAAATGAGGTTCTGGTCCTATAAATTTTATTCCATGTTTGATTACCATTTCTGCAAAATTATAATTTTCCGATAAAAAACCATATCCAGGATGTACAGCTTCCGCGTTAGTTAAATCTACTGCCGATAATAAAGCTGCAATATTTAAATAACTATTTTGAAGTTGATGAGATCCTATACACACACTTTCATCCGCAAGCCTTACGTGCATTGAGTCATGATCTACATCAGAATGAACCGCTACAGTTGAAATACCCAATTCTTTACAAGCTCTAATTATTCTAACTGCAATTTCTCCTCTATTTGCGACAAGAATTTTTTTAAACATTAATCTAATAATACCAAAACTTGTCCATATTCAACTGGCTGACCATCTTTTATGCATATTTTTTTAATAGTTCCATTTATGGGAGAAGGAATATGATTCATTGTTTTCATAGCTTCAACTATCATAACGGTATCACCTTTTTTAATTTTTTTTCCAACCGAAACAAAAGGCATAGCTCCTGGTTGAGGAAACAAATAGGCTGTTCCAACTATAGGACTTTTTATAACTGCTTTAGAGTCAACAATTTTTTCTGTAATTGGATCATTATCGTTAATAATCTCATTATCCTTTAATGATTTTTTGAGATCTCCTAAAACTTCTATTAATTTTCTTATTATTTTTTTATCTATTTCCATTATTTAGTAATTCATGCATTGCATTTATGGCTAAAATATATCCATTTGTTCCTAGTCCACAAATTATTCCGGTTACAACATCACTTATCATAGATTTTTGTCTAAATTCTTCTCTTTTATATATGTTTGATATGTGTAGCTCGATGCTAGGTTTTTTAAAAATAACTAAAGCATCACGAATGGCAACCGAAGTATGAGTGTATCCAGCAGCATTGATTATCAAAGCATCAAATTTTTTATTTGATTCTTGTATTAAGGAAACAATTTCACCTTCAATATTTGTCTGCTTAAATGTTAATTCAATGTCTTTATTTTTGGCATAATCTTGACAATTTCCTTTTAGTTCTTCAAAAGTTGTTTTTCCGTAATGATTTTCTTCTCTTTTACCTAAAAGATTGAGATTAGGTCCATTTATAATTAATATTTTTGTTGTCATGGATTATAATATTTAAATAAATAAGTCTTCTTTATGAATAACTTAAAAAAAATCAAAATTCAATTAAATGGTAAAAGGTATCAAATAAAGAAGGGATGTAGTCTCAAGGAATTGTTGAGAATATTAAAGAAAAATAATAATAAAGTGGCTATTGAAATGAATGGTGAAATAGCAGACAAAAAAAAATACAATAAAATATTTTTAAAAAAAAGCGATAAAATCGAAATTGTCCAATTTATTGGAGGAGGATAAGATATATGAAAGATGATTTTATAATTGCTAAAAAAAAATTTATATCTAGATTAATTGTTGGAACAGGAAAATATAAGAATTTTCAACAAACGGCGGACGCAATAAAAGCATCAGGTACAGACATGGTAACTGTAGCTGTCCGTAGGGTTAATATTACTGATAAAAAAGAACCAACTTTAATGGATTATATTGATCCTAAAGAAATCACATATCTTCCGAATACTGCCGGTTGTTATAACTCCCATGATGCACTTAGGACATTAAGATTAGCAAGAGAAATGGGAGGATGGAAATTGGTTAAATTAGAGGTATTAGGTGACAAAAAAACACTGTATCCAAACATGATAGAGACAATTAAATCGACTGAAATATTGGTTAAGGAAGGATTTAAAGTAATGGTTTATTGTATAGATGATCCAATTATGTCAAAAAAATTAGAAGATATTGGCGCATCTGCAATTATGCCATTAGCTGCACCTATTGGTTCAGGTTTAGGAATTCAAAATAAAATCAATATAAAAATAATTAAAAAACAATCTAAAGTTCCAGTAATTGTAGATGCTGGCGTCGGCGAAGCTTCTGATGCAACTATTGCTATGGAATTAGGATGCGATGGTGTTCTAATTAATAGTGCAATAGCAGAGGCCAAGAATCCATTATTAATGGCCGAAGCGATGAAATTTGCAGTTATCGCAGGAAGAAAATCTTATTTAGCTGGTAGAATGAAAAAAAGAGAATTTGGAAATGCTTCGTCACCAAAAAATAATTTAATTTAAGTTTCTGTTCTCCACTTTTGGTTTCATATTAAAATTTCTGTTATTTTCTTTTTTATATTTATTTCTATATTTTGTATAAGGTTTTATTTTTTTTCTTTGTAAATTTTTCTTTAAATATTTTCGATTATCTTTAGAAGAAAATTTTTTATAATTTAAATTTTCAATAGCTTTTGTTTTATGTTCTAAGCTTTTAACAATTTTTTTATTTTTATTTAATAGTTCAATTTTATATTCAGGAATTATTAAAGAATTATCATCAGTAAAATTGATTAATAGCTTATGTTTCTTTTTACAATATGACAGTTTTTCGTCAAATTTTTTTTTTATCGTTTCACTGACAACTTCTGAAACTTTTATGTTAACATTTTTAATTTTATTAGAAATTGCTTGTTCTTCAGCTAAATTAAGTATTTTACACGCAAAAGAATCCAATGTAAGTACAATATTCCACTGCACTGAACTTTCCCTTAATCTTTGTCTAGACATTTCTAATAGACCAAAAATGCTTATTCTACCAAATTGCACTCTTGCACGATCACTCTTAAAATTATCTCTTAATCTTTTTTCCACTGTTCTTCTGTTATTAAAATTGAACATATCAATAAAATCTATGATTATTAATCCAGCTAAATCTCTAACTTTAATTTGTCTTGCTATTTCATCTGCAGCTTCTATGTTAGTTGCTAAAGCCGTTCTTTCCACATTGATTTCTTTTGTAGATTTTCCAGAATTAATATCGATAGAAACTAATGCCTCTGTTGGATTAATTACTACATATCCTCCAGATTTCAGTTTTATTATTGGTTCAAAAATTTGATTTAAATTTTTTTCAATTCCTTCTTTATAAAATAAAGGAATATTTCCTCTATATTTTTTAATATATTTGACATTTTTTGGCATTATCAGTTTCATAAAGTTTTTTGCTTTTTGATAGCCCTCATTTCCCTCTATAATTATATTTTTCGTGTTTTCATTATAGATATCTCTGATTGCCCTTTTAATAATATCGCTTTCTTCATGTACTAAAGCTGGAGCTATAGAATCTATTGCCCTTTTTCTTATTTCTTCCCAAATTTTAATTAAATTTTCAAGATCAGAATTTATTTCATTTTTTGTTTTATTAGCTCCAGCAGTTCTCACAATTAGACCCATTTCTTTTGGAATTTTTAATTCATTAAGTATGTTTCTAATTATTTTTCTGTCATTTGAATTAAAAATTTTTCTAGAGATTCCACCTCCTTTGGGTGTGTTAGGCATTAATACAGTATATTTTCCAGCCAATGAAATAAATGTGCTTAAAGCAGCACCCTTTTTTCCTCTTTCATCTTTCAAAACTTGAACCAGTATAATTTGATTTGGCTTTATAACTTCTTGAATTTTGTATTTTTTTGAACCAAAACTTTGCCTTTTTTGATTTTTATAAAATTTTTTTTCTATATTTACAGCTTCATTGATGTTTTCATCGATTACCCTTTTAATTGGATTTAATTCATTATTAGCTGGATTTAATTCTTCAGTGTTAATTATATTCCCATTATTAAATTCATTTTCATTATTACGAAAATCTTCTTCGAGTTGTTTACTTTCCTCTTTTAACTTTTCTCTTAACTTTTCTTCTTTTTGTTTTAGATTTTGAATATCGCTTTTGGGAATTTGATAATAATCAGGCTGAATGTCATTAAACGCTAAAAAGCCATGACGCTCCCTACCAAAATCAATAAATGCTGCTTGTAAAGATGGTTCTACTCTAGTTACTTTTCCTAAATAAACATTGTTTTTAATGTGTTTACTTTTATTGCTTTCATACTCATAATCTTCAATGTTTTCTTCAGACTTAAGTACAACTCTAGTTTCATTTGGATGCGAAGCATCAATATATAAATTTCTTCCCATAATTTTATAAATATATGTTTAATCATTTTTTCATTTTTTTTAATCTTGTCTTGCTGTATTTTTATATAATATTTACTGGGTAAGTTCTATAATTTAGTAATAAAACAGCTAAATTAGTGCTCTTTTGCCTAAAGAAAGTCAAATTTGTTTAATTAATTTTAGAATGTTTGGATTTATCAAAAAAATAACAATAGTTGTATTATCATTGCTTCTCCTATTTTTTGTGACCATATTCGTGATTTTATGGATTTTTTCAAATGACTTACCAAATTATAAGTTTCTATTAAATTATGAACCTCCTGTTTCAAGCCAAGTACATGCCGGCGATGGTCAGCTCATTGCTGAATTTGCTCTTCAAAAAAGACTATTCGTACCTTTTGAAGTAATTCCAAAAAATGTTATTAATTCTTTTCTTTCAGCAGAAGATAAAAATTTTTTTAAACATCCTGGTGTTGATGCTAAAGGAATAACAAGAGCTATAATTAATAATTTAAAGAACTATCTAAAATCTAACAGATTAGAAGGTGCATCTACCATAACACAACAAGTAGCAAAAAATTTTTTACTTTCAAATGAAGTAACTTTTAAAAGAAAGTTTAAGGAAGCAATTTTGGCATTTAGAATCGAAAGAGCTTTATCCAAGGAAAGAATAATGGAATTATACTTAAATCAAATATATCTTGGTCAAGGAGCGTATGGTATAGCAGCTGCAAGCTTAGAGTATTTTGACAAACCCATAAATAAATTAGAATATGAAGAAGCTGCACTGTTGGCGTCTCTTCCAAAAGCACCAAGTAGATATAATCCATTTAGATTTAAAAAACTTGCAAAAAAAAGAAGAAATATTGTTTTAAAAAATTTGTATAAAAATCAATATATTTCAATAGATGAATATACAGAATTAATAAAAAAAGATATCAATCTTAGAGCTAGGAAAGTTAAGCTCCTTGAAGAAACAAATTATTATTCTGAGGAAGTGAGGAGAATTTTAAAAGAACAATATGGATTCAATAAATTATATAAGGACGGTTTTTCTATAAGAACTCCTTTGAATCCATTTTATCAAGTTCAAGCTGTAAAAGCTTTAAGAGAAGGTCTAGAGCTTTACGACCGCAGACATGGATGGAGAGGTGTTTTAACGAATAAAAAAAATGATTCAAATTGGTTTAATTCAGTATCAAATTTTAAACTTGAAAAAAGTCTTAATTGGAAAATTGCTAAAGTAATTAAAATAAATGAATTTTCCGTTGATATTGAAACTGAAGATAAAAAAGTTGGAAAAATAAATTTTGAAACAATAAATTGGACAAAAAAAAATTTCAAAAAACTATTTAAACTAGGTGATATAATTTATGTTAAAAATATCAAAAAAAATCAATGGGAATTAAAACAAATACCAAACGTTAATGGTGCAATTGTTGTAATGGATCCTTTCACAGGAAGAGTTTTATCTTTGGTTGGCGGATTTAGTTATAATTTAAGTGAATTTAATAGAGCTACACAAGCGTTTAGACAACCAGGCTCAGCTTTCAAGCCTTTTGTTTATGCTTTAGCTTTAGAAAATGGGTATACTCCGTCAACTTTAGTGTTAGATGCTCCTATGGTTATGGATCAAGGTACAGATTTAAAGTTATGGAAACCCCAAAATTATGGAAAAAAATTCTACGGACCCTCCACTTTAAGAACTGGATTAGAAAAATCTAGAAATTTAATGACGGTAAGAATCGCTTTAAATATAGGCTTACAAAAAATTACTGACTTAACAAAAAAACTCAATATTTATGAAAATCCAGAAGAATTATTATCCATTTCTTTGGGATCTGCTGAAACTACACTACTAAAATTAACATCAGCTTATAGCACTTTCGTTAATGGGGGAAAAAAAATAGTTCCTATCATGATTGATAAAATTCAAAATAGAAGAGGCAAAACAATTTATAATTCTGACAAAAGGAAATGCATAAAATGTGAACAAATATCTTATCTAAGCGATCAAATACCTAAAATTGAAGATAACTTTGAGCAAGTGATTAGTTCTGAAACAGCATATCAAATGATATCAATGCTTGAGGGTGTGGTTCAGCGTGGCACAGGAAGAAAATTAAAAAACCTAAACCTAAATTTAGCTGGAAAAACAGGAACAACAAATAATAATACTGATACATGGTTTATAGGTTTTACATCAAAACTTATCGTTGGAACCTATGTAGGTTTTGATGAACCTGCCTCGTTGGGAAAATATGAAACAGGTGGAAAAATAGCTCTGCCAATTTTTAAAAAATTTATCCTTAATAGTATTTCTAAACAAGAAGCTATACCCTTTAGGGTTCCAGATGGTATAGTAATGATGGTTGTTGATCAGATTACGGGTCAAAAAGTTGATTTTAATTCAAAAAATTCAATTTATGAGTCTTTCAAAGAAAAAAAAATGAATGAAATTGTTAATGAAAATATTTATAGTAAATACTTATTTGATAATTCAAATTTAGGCACTAAACAGATAGTTAGATTTTACTGAGGTATAAATGAGTAGTTTCGATTTTAATCAAAATATTGAAAAAGTTAAAAAAATAAACCTTAATATAAAGGGGTATCTTTGAAACAAATAATATTAAAAAAAAAATATTACTTTTTGAAAAAAAATCTCTAGAGAAAAACTTTTGGAGAGACAATAACTCAGCCCAAAAAATTATCAAAGAAAAAAAGTTCTACGAAGAAATTTTAAATAATTTTTTAAGATCGCATGAAGAAGTTGAAAATTTGATAGAGCTATATTATTTAGCTTATTCAGAGAATAACAAAAATGTTGTTGATGAGTGTGAAAAAAATTTATATTTACTATTGTCCGAAATAAAAAAAACGGAAGTAAAATGTTTTTTATCCAATAAAAATGATAGTTTTGATTGCTATTTAGAAATTCATGCTGGAGCAGGAGGTACAGAAAGCCAGGATTGGGCATTCATGCTTAGACGCATGTATATGAAATGGACTGATAAAAAAAACTATAAATTGGAAATAATAAGTGAACATAGAGGTGAAGAAGCGGGAATAAAATCAAGTATTGTTAAAATTTCAGGGTCCTATGTTTATGGCTGGCTTAAATCCGAGTCAGGAATACATAGATTAGTTAGGATTTCTCCCTTTGATTCTGGTGCGAGAAGACATACAAGTTTTGCTAGCGTTTGGGTCTATCCTGTGGTGGATGATAGTATTAAAATTGATATTCAAGAAAAAGATTTAAGAATTGACACGTATCGCTCCAGTGGTGCTGGTGGACAACATGTAAACACAACGGATAGTGCAGTAAGAATTACTCATATTCCCACCAACATAGTAGTGCAATGTCAAAACGAAAGATCTCAGCATAAAAATAAGGAAACTTGTTTTAATATGTTAAAAGCTCGGCTATATAAACATGAATTAAAAAAGAAAGATGAAAACGTAAAAAGCTTAGAAGATAGTAAAATGGACATAGGTTGGGGTCATCAAATTAGATCTTATGTATTACAGCCCTACCGATTGGTAAAAGATTTAAGAAATAATTATGAAAACACAAATCCCGATAGCGTTTTAAATGGTGACATTGATTCATTTCTTGAAAATTCTTTGTTTAGATTAAAAGGAAAAAAAAAAAGTGATTAAGTGGATTATAAGAGTATTTTTATTATTAGTAATTATAACGGCTTTTTTTTTACTTTTCTTATCATTTTATGGATGGGAAACAGATTATTTCAATTCAACTATACAAAACAAAGTTAAAACAGTTAACCCCAACTTTGATTTGGAATTTAAAAAGATAAATATTTTACTAGATTTAAAAAAAATAGAGTTAAAAGTTAAAGTTATAGAACCAAAAATTAATTTTTATAATACATCAACTGATCTAAGTAAGTTAAATTTAAATATATCTATTAAATCTTTTTTAAACAATGAATTTGTGTTACAACACGGAGAAGTTGGATTACCGAAAACAGATATAAAACAATTCATTGAATTAACGAATCAAGTTAAACCATCGCCTTTTTTATTTGTTGCAAAAGAAATTTTTAACAAAGGACAAATAGAAGGAAAATTAAAAGTTAATTTTGACACTACGGGCAAAATTAAAGATGATTACAAAATTACAGGTTTAATATTTAATTTTGACGCAAAAATACTTAAGAAATTCGAAGTAAATAAGACTAATGCGAAATTTGAACTATTCAAAGATAATTATAGTTTTTACATAGTAAAGGGAAACATTAACGATATTGATTTAGCAAATAGTGAATTTGAGATTAATAAAGAAAATAAAAATTTAAATGTAAAAGCAAATTTGGTTTCAAGAGCAAATTTAAAAAATATTCAAAGTACTCTTGATTTGTTTCAAATCAATCTTCTCGAAGCTAAGGTGGATAAATCCGAAGTTTCTTTTGATTTAAAAAGTTCTTTAAGTTTTCAATTGGAAAAATATATAAAGATTAAAAATTTAAAAGTTAATGGAGATGGAAAGATTCATTTATTGAATATACAACACAAAATAGATACATCAAAACTAAAAGAAATATTTACTAATTACAATGATTCGTTTCAAATTGCAGATTCGAAAATTAAATTTTCATTAGATAATAATAGGCAGGACATTGAATTAAAAGGTTTAATTAATTTAACAAATGAATATGAAAATTTTGAGTTAAAAGTAATTTTTGATAAGAAAAAAAATAATACAGACTTTAATGTAAAACTAAATATTAACTCTTCAATTATTAAATTACCGAACCTTAATTATAAAAAAAAAGCCAATGATCAAGCCAGTTTGAGATTTAAAGGAAATCGTAAAAAGAATAAAGGATATAATTTTGAAGTTGTTGAATTTAAGGAATCCAATAATTTGATTTTAATTAAAGATATAGAGTTCAATAAAAAAATTCAGGTGAATAATTTAAAAGAGTTAATTGTTCGAACCACTCATGACGATTTAGTAAATAATGATTTTAAACTGACAAAAAGCAAAAAAATAAAAATTCAAGGTGAAATATATGATGTAAGACCGTTACTAATATCTCTTAATAAGGAAGATAAAAGAAGATCATTAAGTAGAAAATTTAATGGTGAATTGCTGGCTAACTTTGAAGAAATAATCACTGATAAGCAAATCAATTTATTTAAATTTTCAATGATTTCAAATATTAAAAAAGGAAAACATGAAAAATTTACTGCCAAGGGGGAATTTTCTGAAAATAAATTTTTGGATGTTTCAATGTCCCCATCAGGAGATGGCAAAACAAAAGTATTTCAATTATATTCTGATAGAGCAGAACCATTTATCAGTAGCTACAAATTTATAAAAGGATTTAAAGGTGGAACATTAGTATACGAATCTATTTATGATGACCAAGGTTCAAATTCAAATTTAAAAATTTCAAATTTTAAGGTTTTAAAAGTACCGGCCTTGACACAACTTCTTACACTAGCTTCCTTGCAGGGAATTGCTGATACCTTAACTGGAGAAGGCATTAGGTTTAGTGAACTAGAAATGGATTTTAATTCTAAAAAATCTGAAAAAAATGTAATTAATATTGAGGAATTTTATGCAATTGGTCCAGCCATATCCTTATTAATGGAGGGGTATATAGTAAAAAAAGAATTAGTCAGTCTAAGAGGAACTTTGGTTCCTGCAAGAACAGTCAATAAAGTGATCGGCTGGATACCTGTGGTTGGGAAGATTTTAATTGGAAGCAAAGTTGGTGAGGGTATTTTTGGAGTTAGTTTTAAAATGAAGGGCCCACCTAAAGATATTAAAACTACAGTGAATCCAATTAAAACTTTAACGCCACGTTTTGTTACAAGAACATTAGAAAAAATGAAAGATATGAAAAAAAAATATGAGAATCAATAATTCAGATAATTTTAACTATCACATGGTGCTTTTTGCCGTGTGAAAGTTTGAGGAAATTTTCTT
>Ga0187827_10009283_pt1 | contig 10452 bp, 11 predicted proteins | sample ETNtaG_39_FD_167969 | JGI IMG/M metagenome (GOLD analysis project Ga0187827, IMG submission 167969) | Marine microbial and viral communities from oxygen minimum zone, Eastern Pacific Ocean - ETNP2014_SV_150_PacBio MetaG (Illumina Assembly) | ecosystem: Environmental > Aquatic > Marine > Hypoxic... | reverse complement strand
ACAGCGCGTTGCATTGTGTCGAGCGTTAGTACAGGACCCAAGTCTTTATCTTCTAGATGAGCCGATCAGTCATCTAGATGCCAAGTTGCGCCATAAACTGCGCGGCGCGGTCCGTCGGCGGTTAATTGCTACGGATCTACCGTCTATCTGGTGCACGCCGGATGCGGTAGAGGCGCTTTCTGTCGGCGACCAAGTTATCGTGTTATCTGAGGGGCGGATTCAGCAAATCGGTGTACCGGAAGAGGTTTTTCTGAGGCCGGCTAATACAACGGTAGCGAAACTAATCGGTGATCCATCGATGAATATCCTTCCGGGTCGATTCCAAGAGGAGTCCGAAACAATGTATTTTCGTCACAATACCGGGTCAGTCCGAGTGGGAAAACGTCACGCGGCAGTGTTGCGAGAACGAGGGATTAATCAGGACAGCTTGCTGGGGTTGCGACCCGCTGAGCTAGTCATCAAAGGTGCCGATGGTTGGCCCGGTCTTAAAGGGCAGGTCTATACCGTCGAACCGTTCGGGAAATATAGTATCGTCACTGTGGATCTCGGAGGGGATCGCTTGAAAATCAAGACCAAAGATAAAGTAATGACTGATATTGGTGACACCGTTGGTATTGAATTCGCGACATCTGACGGGGTCATTTTCGATGCGCAAACGGGTCAGGCACTGTCATTAGCCGAATAAGTTACACAACGGGATTTATCAACCACAAGGAGGAGAGCACATGTACGAAAAATTACCCAAAACCTGTCTACAAACCACGATACGGGCATTAGCGCCGTTGCTGGTCACCGCAATGGTAGGGTTTTCATTGTCTTCATCAGCCTACGCCTGGAGTTACAAGGAGGCGGCAGCCCCTTACAAGGGAATCACCATCCGTGTGCTGGATGAGGTGACGCCACTACAGGAGACCATGAAATCCCTAGTACCTGAATTTGAAAAAGAAACCGGTATCAAGACGGAGTATGAGCTTCTCAATCACTTCGATGTCATCAGTAAAGGACAGGCGGATATGTTGTCAGGCCGTGGTCATTACGATGCTGTCATGTTGCACAGCTTTCAAATGGGTCCATTGCTGGATGCGGGAGCTGTGATTGATATCAATGGTTTGCTGAGTAACGCGAAGTTGACTAACCCAGCGCTTGCATTGGACGACCTGATCGAGCCGCCTAATTCTTCAACAACGAAGCACAAGGGAAAACAGTACGGATTCCTGAATTGGAACTACAACCATGTGTACTGGGCCCGTAACGACCTACTCAGCCACGCTGGTGAAAAGTCTGCCTTCAAGGCGAAGTATGGTTACGATCTCGCACCGGCGAAAACGATGCAACAGATGAGGGACATCGCTGAATTCTTTACTCGAAAGAAAGGAACGAAACTTGCGGGCGCAACACTGCAGTCCGATTTTTACGGTATCGTTATGGAGGGGATTAAGGGTGGGACGACCTTCCCCGGTGTCTGGTTTAATTTTCTAACAAACTGGGGGGGAGGGCTTCTTGATGCACAAGGTGCGCCGGCTTTCGACACCCCTGAGAATGTTGCTGCATTGAGATTTTGGGGAGACCTGTGGAAATATTCTCCACCTGGCCAAGGAGAGTATTCTCTGATCGACGTTCCTACCGTCATGGGCAATGGTATTGCTGCGCAAACTATCGCATGGAGTGACTTTGTGTGGGGTATCGATGCGCCCGGAAAATCTGCTCTTCATGGCAAGTTCGTATATGGCAACATTCCTCGAAATGAAGATTTCGATGGGCCCTTGACAACGGCTGGTGAGCCTTCTGTGATTGTCATCAGCAAGGCGTCGAAAAAGGCTGAGGCGGTTTACTTATTCATGCAATGGATGGTGGATCCTGCTACCCAGGAAAAGTTGCTGAATGCCGGTGGTGGTGGTGTGCCTATTCGTAACAGTTCGTGGGATTTGCCGGTTATGAACAGTCCCGCTGTTGCCAGCCTTGCCGCTGCGATGCGTGATTCAATGAAAGGATCACATGGCAAACCGAAGATGCCCAACTTCTTTGAGGTCTATGACGAGATGGCCTCGATCGTCCAGCAGATCGGTTTGGGGCAAATCACCCCGGAGGAAGGTGTCAAGATCGGGCAGAAAAAACTACTTAAGATTTGTAAGAAATGTTTGCTGTGAGCTAGTTATGGTAGTTTTTAGACTGTACGGGTGCGGTATCGTTAGGTACCGCACCCTGACGGCGTTCCGATTTCGAACGCTCAAGAAATTGTCACCGATTGGGTCATCCCCCACAAATCAACTATAAGGATACCAAACCGCGCAACAGGTGCTGGCTGTTGTGTTGTTAATGGATATTTACTGTGGATTCGACCGATACCTCGCCAAAGAACAACACCGGAAATCGGGAACATTTCTGGTATCCGTATCTGCTTATCACACCCACCATGCTCACGCTTGTTCTGGTCAGTCTGGTTCCGTTCATTTACACCATTTATATGTCGGTCCATGAGGTCAAGTACGGCCGGATTGGGGATTTTCACTGGTTTGCCAACTACGCGAGTGTGCTTGCTGATCCAAGATTCTGGAATAGTCTGAAAGTGGCAGGAGTATTTATATTGATCGCTGTTCCGATTGAGTTCATGTTGGGGCTTGTTGGTGCACTGGTATTGAACCAGCGCATTGCCGGACGTCGTTTTATCGTGCCGCTTCTATTTATTCCAACGATGATGGCACCGATCGTTGTCGCGCTACTATGGAAAATTATGCTGGCGGGATCGTGGGGCCTGCTGTCGTACAATATCCTGGAACGATTTGATCTGGTCAGTAACACGTCCGTTTTCGCATCACCAGACCTCGCCCTGTATACACTCATATTTATCGATGTCTGGCAGTGGACGCCGTTTATGATGCTCGCATTCTATGCCGGCTTGCAGGCCCTACCCATCAACCCGTATATGGCAGCAGCGGTAGATGGGGCAAATTCGGTGCAAGTGTTGTTTCGTCTGACTTTGCCCATGTTGACTCCATTATTGGTCGTGATTGGTATGCTGCGCCTGATCGATGCATTTAAGATTTTTGATTCAATATTTGTCCTTACCGGAGGTGGCCCGGGAATTGTCACTGAATCACCGTCTATTCTTGCTTACAAGATGACATTCGAATACTGGAAAATCGGTGAAGCATCTGCGTTGGCGGTAATGGTGTGGATTACATTTTTTTTGTTTTGTAATGTGTTTTACCAGGTTGCAAAGAAACGTCTTTCAGCTTTTTGATCGGGACAGGCCATTAATTCATGCAGACTGCTTTTTCAGCTGGAAGTAACTTTTCGGGGCGTCTATGGACGCTGTTGATCCTGGCTTACGCAGCACTCGTGTTGTTTCCGGTAATTTGGATGGTAACCATTATGGTTAAACCGGAAGTCGTCATGTTTCAACGCCCCACGGCTTGGCTATTCTCCCCAACCTTGGATCACTTTGATTATGTAATTTCGGGGGGATTCATAAGTAATCTGGTGACGTCAATTATTGTCGCTACGGGCAGTACGTTGCTGGTCGTTTTGCTCGGCACACCTGCAGCTTATGCATTTGCGCGCTTCGAAATGTGGCGGCGCGATGACCTCTTCCTGTTTATCCTAGCGACTCGAATGGCTCCACCGGTGTGTCTTGTTATCCCTTTCTATCTCATCTTTGCTAAAGTGGGCCTTCTTGATACCCATGCCGGTCTGATTACCGCATATTTAACCTTCAATCTTTCTTTCTACGTATGGGTATTACGCAGTTTTTGCCGAGACCTTCCGGTCGAATTGGAAGAGTCCGCGATAGTGGAAGGTTATTCCAGAATTCAGACTCTCGTGCGTATAACCCTTCCGTTGTTGCGACCGGGTATCGTTGCTACTGCAGTGCTGTGTTTTATCTTTGCGTGGAATGAGTTCTTGTTCGCGTTCATGCTCGGGGGTAGCGACGTTAAGACGCTACCGGTCGCAATACCCGCTCTAATTACTGCACAGGGCGTGAAGTGGGGTGAAATGGCAATCGTTGGCATCGTCGCATTGGTGCCAGTGGTCGTAGCGGTGTTTGCATTGCAAAGACACATCGTACGCGGGCTTACGATGGGTGCTGTTAAGGGATAACACCGTTATTGGGTATTTTGAGGACGCTGTCCTAAGTGAATTGCCCAGATGCTCCTGAGGGATGAGTGTCGCCCGATGCCATGATTGATGCGTTACAAATAGCGTAGCGCGGAGGATTTAGTACGGCACTGGGGATGGTGGTTGCAAACATTTCACCAGAAATACTACGCAGAAACCGGAAGGGTTGTTCCTACTCAAGAAGTAGCTTTTCGTCGATCGGTCTGAAGTGTGTTGCTTCGGCAATCAGGGAGTAGGCTGTTAAGGAAGGAACCCCATATATTTCGGTATTTGTTTTAAATTTAGTTTTAATTTCTTTTACCAATAAATCGAAATCACCGTCACCGGATGCCAACACGACAATATCTGATTTCTGCGCGTATTCGATAACGTCAATTGTGATGCCTACATCCCAGTCCCCTTTTGAAGAGCCATCCCTTCTGTTAATAAACGGCTTCAGTTTGACGTTGAATCCAATCGCCCGAAGAATGTTTTGAAACTCTTCCTGTTTCTTGTCTCCGCGCGACGTTGCGTAGGCCCTCGCCGTTACCACTTGTCTACCTCGAGTTGCCTCAGTCCAGAATTTGTTGTAATCAAAGTTGCGTTGATACACTGATCTTGTCGTGTAATAAATATTTTGTACGTCAACAAATACCGATACTTTTTTCATAATAATTTATTTTGAGAGGCAATCCTCAAGCCACTTAAACAGTTATCTAACCATGTTGTCGCTGTATTTTGGTTGCCCCGCCTAGGACAACGGTAATAAGTACAGCTGCCGCAAAGCCGCTGTTGAGCCAAGTCAACTGTTCGCCCAGAAGCAAATAGGCCCCGAGTAGAGTAAGAAAAGGCTGTAATAGTTGTACTTGTCCGACGCGCGCGACCCCCCCCCAGAGCGATGCCCCTGTACACAAAAAAGAAAGCAATAAACATGGAAAACACCCCGACATAGCTAAATGCAATCCAGACATTCAAGGATGTCTCGGCATATGATGGAGAAAACAAATAAAACGTAATAATTGCATTGAGTGGCAGTGTGAGAGCGAGCGCCCAACTGATGACCGTAATTGCACCCATTTGTTCGGCAAGTTTACCGCCTTCGCTATAGCCAAGCGCGGCAAAAAATATGCCGAAAAGAAGCCAGACATCATCGGCCTGAAGGGCGCCTGCCCCATCAATGAAGGAATAAGTTAAAACAAGCAATGAACCGAAGGCAGATGCGAGCCAAAAGTGGTACGACGGTTTTTCCTTAAAGCGAAACACACCAAACATCGAGGTGGCTAACGGTAATATTCCCAACACGATACCGCTATGTGCTGAGGGTAATGACGTCATGGCAATCGCACTAAAGATAGGAAACCCATAAATAATGCCGACGGCAACCACGATCAGGCGCACTAGCTGGATGCAAGTGGGTGCAGGCGATCTAATGACTAATAATGTGAGACATGCGCAGATGCCGGCTAGTGTGGCGCGCCCGAAGGCGACAAAAAGAGGGTCTAGTTCAAGAACAGCGATCCGTGTAAACGGCAGAGTAAGACTTGCGATAGCAATACCTATAAAACCAATTAGCATTCCTTTGGATTCATTATTGATGCCTCTGTAAATCGCATGTCTCCTTCTGGCCGATATATCAAATAATGGAGCCCACGACACACTTCCCGAACAGGGAGTAGGCCGAGGTGCTAAGTGCACTATATAGAGATAGGGGGTATTTGTGGGCAAGGACTTTGCCCGGAAAGTGCGTAAGAACATCTTCTACCCACCGTGCCCGTCCAGGAGTCGAAATACGAAATTGCAGGAGAATTCGGATGAAGAAAAAGTCTTGTCTGGGTTGCAGCATTTGAACGTCCATCGCTCGCCTCCGGAAGACATTTCTTGCAAGTGCTAACGATGTTAAATGGAGCATTTGCGCGCACTAATATCACAAAGGACTGTTCCGAGACGACAGAAAAAGATCGATAACAGGTCAGAATTGGCCTTGTTTCGGTTTACGGCACACCATTAACGCAGGTTACTGCATTTTCTGTTTCCAGCTTGGTGTTTCATAGGGTTTGGGCGTGCGCTGCTCGCAGAACTAGTGGCGTATAGTAGTGATGTAAAGTGTAGTGGCTCGTGCCTGACGTCAACACGTTTGGGACAAGCTGAGTAGATTTGATAAAGGAGTGTATCTAGCTCATCGTAACCACTGAGGAGTGATTAATGATGAGACAGAGAACCGGGTTACGAGGCAAATCGTCCGAGAAGATCGTCAAGGATATCCGTCGCGCCACACGCAAACGGCGTTCTCCTGAAGAAAAGATCCGCATTGTGCTGGATGGTTTACGCGGCGAGGAAAGCATCGCAGAACTGTGCCGTCGGGAAGGCATTGTCGAGAGTCTTTATTACAGTTGGTCGAAGGAGTTCCTGGAAGCTGGCAAGAAGCGGCTTGCCGGGGACACCTCGCGTGCTGCCACAACGGATGAAGTGCAGGACCTGCGTCGGGAAGCCCGTGACCTGAAGGAGGTCGTGGCCGAGCAGACACTTGAGATCCGCCTGCTCAAAAAAAGCATGATTGCGGATGGGGGAGACCAGGCATGAGGTATCCTGCATCCGAAAAGCTGGAGATCATCAATCTGGTTGAACAATCCCACCTGTCAGCCAGTCGAACCTTGAAGACCCTGGGCGTATCCCGCAGTACCTTCTATCGATGGTATGACCGCCTTGAGACAGGTGGTCCTGAAGCATTGCAGGATAAATCATCGGCACCACAACATACCTGGAACCGTATCCCTGATGATGTCCGGAACAGGGTTGTCGAACTGGCTCTGGACGAGACGGCACTATCGCCACGGGAACTGGCGGTACGCTTCACAGACACAGAAAAGTACTTTGTCTCAGAGTCTTCCGTCTACCGCCTGCTCAAATCCCATGACCTGATCACCAGTCCGGCCTTCATCGTCATCAAGGCGGCAGATGAGTTCAAGGACAACACCACCGCCGTCAATCAGCTGTGGCAGACGGACTTCACATACCTGAAGGTGATTGGCTGGGGCTGGATGTATCTGTCCACGATCCTTGATGACTACTCGCGCTATATCATTGCCTGGAAACTGTGTACGTCGATGAAGGCTGAGGATGTCAGTGAGACACTGGAACTTGCCTTGAAAACCTCTGGCTGTGATCAGGCCAGGGCACGACACAAACCCCGGCTGTTATCTGACAACGGGGCCAGCTACATCTCCGGTGACCTGGCTGATTGGCTGGAGGACAAGGGCATGAGCCATGTCAGGGGCGCACCTTATCATCCCCAGACCCAGGGCAAGATTGAACGATGGCACCAAACCCTGAAGAACCGCATCCTGCTGGATCACTACTTCTTCCCCGGAGATCTTGAGGCCAGCATTGAAGCCTTCGTCGATCACTACAACCACCACCGCTATCACGAGAGCATCAATAATCTGACCCCTGCCGATGTCTACTTCGGACGCGGTCAGGTCATCCTGGAACAAAGAGACAGAATCAAACGAAAGACTATCGAAACCAGGCGCTTGCATCACCGCAAGGTCGCCGCATAACATGACAAACTAGATGAGCCAGACCCTCCTGTAAATCAGCCTACAAATAGTGCCAAATCATTTGACGACGGACACACTGCAACGATCGATCCTCGTGCTTGGCGGGTTAGATTGCTATAGGATGGGTTGCCATGAAGTCGTAGCTTTTTATTACGTAAGTAGGTGTCATTGAAAACAATAATCTCCTATCTTATTGGCCTGGTGGTTGTTTCCGCGCTGGTAATAGTCTCTGTAATTCCATGGCCTTCTACCGCTTTTATACTGTTAGGTCTATGTAAGTCGTCGATGCAATATATCGCTGGAGAGTGCTCTGTTAATACGTTCAACTGGGGTTGGTGTGCAACAGACAAATTTGTGCGTCAGATGCGTTCGTCAGAATGTACGGCTCACGGTGGGAGAGTGTTCTTCAGTGAATCACAAGCGTTAGAAGTTCATCAGCGCCTTGCAGTGCCAACTGCGGAATAGCGCTTTCCAGGGATGACGACACCACAACTTGCCTACCTTGACGTCTTCGCAAGATCCCCTGTTCTAAAGTGTATCTAGTGCATCAGTAGGTGAGAGTCTTTATTCCCTGAGCATTGGTACCGGAATAGTGCTTCGCAAATGAATAGAAAAACTAAACGATGGTTGAGAAAACATCGTTTGTCACGACCTGACGCAATGGGGCAGAATTATCTCAGCGCTACCCCTTTTGGGGTTGCGTGTCCTCCTAGGAAGAGCCCCGTTATGCGGGGTTTTTCTTTGTCTGAGACGATCTTCGTAATCTAGCTGTTTCTGCCAAGAAGTAGACGGTTTTATCGCGTTAGAAACTGTGCTTAACTTCTCAAAAACAATTGACGAAAATGCACTAGGCGTGTCGGGGAGTTTGTTATCGGCGGGTTGTCGGGAGGGGGGGTTATATATCCACCCTTAAGTTTGGTACTGCAACCTCTGTATTTCCAAGTTTGAACGCAGCATTTCAGTGATTGTGTGCCAAGCAGGTTGGCCGTAGCTTTCTCCCATAGCGGCGACTGCTACCTTGGGTCAATTTAAGTAATTGTAAATGGTGGGCATTTTAGGCGCTTTCCGCTGTTGAGCAACTAAAGGCGCACAGGAGCAATGATATCATTGGGCCTCACCGTTGATGCGATGAACCCAACATCACAGTTTGTCCTGGAAAAGTTATGCAATTACTATCAACGCTCCGGAGTTTCTTTTACCTTTGTCTTTTCCGGGAGCGACCTGAAAATCTGCCGGCGTCAGAGACTCTGTTGTTAGGTGTCGCCGCTTTCTACGTGTTAGTCCAGGTGATTTCCCAGCCGTTATCGGATCTTTCGACCAAACTTTTGATTTTCTCCGCTAATGCGCTACTGCTCGGGGCAGTATGGTTTTTTATTTTGCAATTGCGCCATTTGGCAGTTCGCTGGAAACAGACAGCGACAGCTATGTTTGGCTCGCTAGCCCTGACTAACTTGCTCGCTTGGCCCTTCAACTCAGATGCAACCGAGAGTGTGCTCGCAGTACAGTCGGCAATGAGTGATCCGGCATTTGTTGGGGACTCGCCCCCGGGCCTTTTTATGGCTCCTGTCCTCGCTATCACGGCTATCTTTGTCTGGCAGTTATCAATTCAGGCGTCGATTCTGAGGCACGCTATCAAAGTACACCCCGCCTTCTGTTTCATTATCGTTATCGGGTATACGCTCGTCATTAGTGTGGTCTTAAGCGGGCTGCTCGGTCCGTTCTTCCGTTAGAACCAACGGGTTTTAAAACTATTGCCATGGTTTTGGCGCGAACCTGTGAGGAAACTTAATGCCCATCGGCTTCTGTTGTTGGTGTTTAGTGTTGGAGTTGAGGTCCGAATCATCGATGTCGACAGCGAAAATCACTATACCGGCGATGTGGTATAAAAAAGGAGAATACTGCGCAACGGGCGGGCTTATGAAAACAGTATGGTCAAAGATAGCAAAGTTATTAGACGCGTTTTTTGATGGCCCATGGTTCCCGTTCTTATTTATTATCGGTCTGGGCGTATTCTGTAGTATCGCCGGAACTGGCGGTGGTTAAATAGAGAACATGAAATTGTTAGAACGACGTAATTATTCTGATAATGCTAAATACGCGCACCGTGCGAACCGATTGACTGATATGTATGACAACCGCAGTGACATGAAGTGCATATCTTCATGTGTTGTGCGTCAGTCTAATGCCGCGAAGTTCATTGCGTTGGGAGTGTGTTCGCAGTGATGTTGGTATTGTCTTGGGGCATCATTGAGTGAATATAATTGCCGGGGTGAATGTTAAAAGGAGACAGGGCTATGTCGTATCCTGGTGATAAAGCGGACGCGCTTTCGATTACAGACTTTCAAAGTAGGCTCGCCCTCGCACCTAATACTGAAGCCGTTTCCCAATTTAATCCGTCAGCAGAAATTCAGAGGCTCAATTTAAGATTCGATATAACCAAACTTCGTTCAGCACTAGCCGAAGTGGAGCAACGCAAGAGCTTCTCCGATGAGGTGTGGGGCGTCATTCCATTGACCCAACGTCCCAGCCAGAGCGGGCCATGGTCTGACAACGATCTCTCAGGCCGATACTACATGCGGACCGATGAGCGTTACGAGGAAGCAGCGTTTGAAGACGGCGTCGATGAAGCGGAATTTTCGGAATTGGTACCTGACCTCGCAGATACGTATTTTGCGCATGTCCACGAAGTTCTCACGCGTCACATGAAGATTGGCCGGATGCGACTGTTGCGTAAGGTGACTTACAGCGCCAATTCGTGGCACCGTGACCCCGAGCCTCGAATTCATATCCCGATTATCAC
>Ga0187827_10009282_pt1 | contig 10452 bp, 6 predicted proteins | sample ETNtaG_39_FD_167969 | JGI IMG/M metagenome (GOLD analysis project Ga0187827, IMG submission 167969) | Marine microbial and viral communities from oxygen minimum zone, Eastern Pacific Ocean - ETNP2014_SV_150_PacBio MetaG (Illumina Assembly) | ecosystem: Environmental > Aquatic > Marine > Hypoxic... | reverse complement strand
ATAGTCATTATTGCTATCTGTGCTTTGTTTATTTCAGGTTGTGTTATCACTAAAGTAGTTACTGTACCCTTGAGAGTTGCTGGAGCGATAGGTTCAGGTATCCCAATTATTGGAAACCAAATCGATGAAGTGATTGATAAGAGTGCTGATGCAATAGATGAGTTACCTTACTAACTAGCTTGCAGTAATTTTCTATTTTTCTCTCCAAGTACAGCCTTTAGTGCTTTTGGCATTACCTTGACAAAGTTCGCCAGTTCTTTATTCCAGTTATCAAGAATTTCATGAGCGATAATAGAGCCAGTTAGTTGGGCATGGTTTGTTATTAGCTTGAACAATTCTTTTTGAGAGACATCATCCATAGGGTCAAAATCAATCATTGCATGGTTGGCTCTACTCTTAAGAGTAGAATTGGGATTATATACATAGGCAATACCGCCACTCATTCCGGCTCCAAAGTTACGGCCAACTTCACCCAGTATTACTGCCCGACCACCCGTCATATATTCACATCCATGATCGCCAACACCTTCGACAACTGCAACAGCTCCTGAGTTTCTAACACAGAATCGTTCAGCGACGCAACCCGACAGGTACATCTCACCTCCTGTCGCGCCATATCCACAAACGTTGCCGGCAATAATTTCGTTTTGTGGAATAAAGGTTGAATTTTTTGGAGGGTAGATAATCACACGCCCACCAGAGAGTCCTTTGCCTACGTAATCGTTGGCATCTCCTTCAACTTCGAGAGTGATGCCTTTGGCAAGGAAAGCGCCAAAAGACTGCCCAGCAGAACCTTTAAAGTTGACATGAATTGAACCTTCCGGCAATTTATTGCCGCCAATTGTTTTCACTACATGTGATGAAAACATTGCTCCAACCGTTCGATCAGTGTTGGAAATGGATGAATCAATTGTTAATTTCCCGCCAAACTCAATAACATTTCGAGCCTGACTAATTAGATTGTTATCAAGTTGCTGGTCAAGCTGATGGTCTTGAGGAATGTTTTGGTAGGTCACCGTATCAGGATTCGGTTTCTGAGCAATAGTTAATAAGGCACTCAAATCAATGGAATCTTTTTTCCAGTGCTTGATTGCTTTATCCATCTCTAGCATGTCAACCCTGCCAATCATTTCATTCATTGTTTTAAAGCCGAGTTGAGCCATAATTAGGCGTAACTCTTCTGCCACCATAAAAAGGTAGTTGACTAAATATTCAGGTTTACCTGTGAATTTTTTTCTAAGTTCTTTGTCTTGTGTTGCAATACCAACAGGACAGGTATTAAGGTGGCATTTGCGCATCATAATACATCCAAGTGTGATGAGTGGTGCAGTCGAGAAACCAAATTCTTCAGCGCCAAGCAGGGCAGCAATAGCCACGTCTCGCCCAGTTTTTAATTGACCATCAGTCTGAATAACAACGCGTGAACGGAGATCGTTCATAACAAGGGTTTGATGGGTTTCAGCCACGCCTAACTCCCAAGGCAGACCAGCATGCTTGATAGAAGTAAGCGGCGATGCTCCAGTTCCACCATCATGTCCAGCGATAACAATGTGGTCTGATTTGGCTTTAGTTACACCAGCTGCGATTGTTCCAACACCAACTTCTGAAACCAACTTCACACTGATTCTTGCTTCAGGATTTGAGCGTTTGAGGTCAAAAATCAATTGCGATAAATCTTCAATAGAATAGATGTCATGATGTGGTGGAGGGCTAATTAGGCCAACACCGGCAGTGGAGTGACGTGTTTTGGCGATACCTTCATCAACCTTTGAGCCCGGTAATTCACCACCTTCACCAGGCTTTGCTCCTTGTGAAACTTTGATTTGGAGTTCATCAGCATTATTAAGGTAATCAATCGTAACACCAAAACGCCCTGATGCAACTTGCTTAATTGCAGAACGTCTTGAATCGCCGTTATCATCAGGCGTCCAACGCTCAGAATCCTCACCACCTTCGCCAGTATTTGACTTGCCACCTAAACGATTCATAGCAATTGCAAGAGATTCATGAGATTCGGCAGAAATTGAGCCGAAACTCATTGCTCCCGTGGCAAAACGTTTTACAATTTCTTGAGCGTCTTCTACTTCGTCTAGTGTAATTGAGTTGCTCTTTTTGAAAGACATAAGACCGCGTAGAGTACAGTTTCTAGTGCCTTCTTCATTGGATCTTTTAGCAAATTGCCAATAAGAATCTTTATCGTTATTTTTGGCAGCTTGCTGTAGACTTGAAATTGTTTGCGGCTCCCACATGTGTTTTTCGCCGCCACTTCTCCAGTGAAATTGGCCAAAGTTTTCTAGTGAATCGTTGTTGTATGCTTCATTGTGTCTAGTTTCTATTTCTTGTTGTAGCACGTCGAAATTAACGCCACGTATTCTGCTTGCGGTTTCAAAGAAGCACTTCTCCATAACTTCTGGAGCCAGCCCAACAGCCTCAAAAATTTGCGCACCTTTGTAAGATGCAAGTGTAGAAATACCCATCTTTGCCATCACTTTTAACATGCCTTTGGAAACGCCTTTTCGGTATGCTGCTACAACAGCTTCGTCATCTTCAAAGTCAATTAGATCATCTCTTCTGGCTTGCCAAAGTGACTCGAATGCAAGGTAAGGGTTTACTGCGTCAGCTCCATAACCAGTCAACAGACAAAAGTGGTGGACTTCTCTTGCCTCACCTGTTTCAAGAATAATTCCAACCTGGGTTCTTTCATGCTTCTTGATTAAGTGTCTGTGAAGCGCAGAAGATGCCAACAGAGTACTAATTGCAATACGTTTTTCATTGGTATTTCTGTCCGAGAGTACCACTAGGCTGTGGCCATCTTTAATAGCTTTTGAACCTTGAAGACAAATATCATCAAGCATCTCTTTGAGGCTTTTGTTGGAATTAATATCATAGGTGATGTCTATCGTTTCAGCAGTCCATCCACGGTAATTGCATTTTTTTAAGGCCGTCACTTCTTCATTGGTAAGAATAGGATGATCAATGATTAAGCGATGCGCATTTTCGGCTTTATTTCTCAATAAATTACCCTCAGGGCCAATCGAACATTTTAATGACATGACAACTTCTTCACGAATTGAGTCAATTGCAGGGTTTGTTACTTGGGCAAATAATTGCTTGAAGTAATCATAAATGATACGAGACTGATTTGAAAGACAGGCCAATGCAGAGTCGTTACCCATAGACCCAACCGGGTCTCTTAGCTCTTTGACTAAAGGTATAAGCATAAATTGAAGTGTTTCTGTGCTATAGCCGAATGATTTCAGCCTTCGCAAGAGTGTTTCTGGGTAGAATCCGTGAGCTTCCCCGTTACTATTTAGTTCTGATAAATATATCCGCTGGTCATTAAGCCAATCTTGATAGGGGTTCATGGAAGAGAAATTTGCCTTGATTGCTTCATCATCAATCATTCCACCTTTGTCGAAATCGACTAAAAACATTTTCCCTGGCCTTAATCTACCCTTGGATTTGATATTGTCTGTCTCGACATCAACAACACCAACCTCTGAAGCCATAATGACACGATTATCATGAGTTATATAGTATCGTGATGGCCTTAGTCCGTTTCTATCAAGCACTGCGCCAATATAGCGGCCATCAGTAAAAGCAATTGAGGCAGGACCATCCCACGGCTCCATTACGTTCGAGAAATATTCATAGAACGCTTTCTTCTCGCCACTCATTTCATTGTCGTTTTGCCAGGCTTCTGGAATCATCATCAAGATCGCCTCTTGCAATGACCTTCCATTCATTAATAAGAATTCGAGAACATTGTCAAAACTGCCTGAGTCAGACACTTCTGTTTCAATAACTGGCAGAGTTTTTTCAAGCCTATCACCTAAATATTCACTCTCTAAGACTCCTTCACGCGCCCTCATCCAGTTATAGTTTCCTTGGCGAGTGTTGATTTCTCCATTATGCGACATAAAGCGGCAAGGCTGCGCTCGGTCCCAAGATGGAAATGTATTTGTTGAAAAGCGTGAATGGACCATAGCCAAATAGGACTCGTAATCAGGGTCATCAAGGTCAGGATAAAAATCCAAGATTTGTGAGCCCATCAACATGCCTTTATAGATAATAACCCTTGTTGATAGACTACAGACATAAAAACTAAGTGCCTCGGAAAGAGACTCGTCTGTACGAATAATTCTTGAAACAGATTTCCTTATAATAAAGAGTGCACGCTCAAAGGCATCAACTTCTAAACCCTCTTCAGAGCCCACAACAAGTTGCTTGATGATAGGTTGGGAGGCTCTCGCAGTGTTTCCAACGTTAGCCTTATCTACATCAACTGGCACATCCCTCCAGCCGATTAGTTTTTGTTTTTCATCTTTAATAGCTTTTTCAAATGCCTTAATACAGTGCTCTCTTTGAACTCTATCTTGAGGGAGAAAAACATTACCAACACCGTAGCCACCAGCTTCAACGTCAACGTTAAAAAGAGTCTTTATATGTTTAATAAAAAAACTGTGAGGGATATTGGTTAATATTCCTGCCCCGTCTCCAGTGTTTTCTTCACAACCACAAGCTCCACGGTGGTCCATACGCCTAAGCATCTCCAATGCGTCTTTAGTTATTTGGTGAGAAGACTGTTTTTTGAAGTGTGCAATAAAACCAACACCACAGTTCTCCTTTTCATTATTTGGATGATAAAGACCATGCGGTTTAGGCAAATGTAATTGCTTCTTCTTCATAAATAGGAATGCTGGTAATTCAAAACAAGGTTGCTAATTATAACGTAAATCGTGTCACACTTCAGTAACAAATAAACCCAATTATGTTGTTGTATCAGGCACATTCGGGTAGAATATTTATATTTTTCACACCATGCTAGCAATAATTTCTCCCTCAAAAACTCAAGACTTTTCTTCTTGTCACGTTAAAACTTTTTCTAAATCTAGGCAGTTACCCCAAACTCAGGAATTGGTTCGTTTATTAAAAGATAAAACCGAGTCTCAAATTTCGAAACTTATGATGCTCAGTGACAAGTTGTCGAAGTTAAATTTTGATCGATTCCAAGCATTTAAGACTCCCTTTTCATTAGATAATGCCAAGCAAGCTTTACTTGCCTTTAAGGGTGACGTCTATAATGGCATCGATGCACCATCGCTATCACTTGAAGACCTTAATTTTGCGCAAAATAATGTACGGATGATTTCAGGATTATATGGAGTTCTTAGACCGTTAGACTTGATTCAGCCATACAGATTAGAAATGGGTACGAAGCTTAGTAATAAAAATGGTAGTAATCTTTATGATTACTGGGGAAATAAAATCAGCAAAGTACTTAATGATGATGAGCAAGATTTAATCATCAATCTTGCCTCTAATGAATATTTCAAATCGATTGATATAAAAATACTCAAAGCACAAATGCTTGATATCGTTTTTAAAGAAAAGAAAAATAACACTTACAAAGTCATTGGTATATATGCTAAGCGTGCCAGAGGATTAATGGTAAATTACATAATAAGAAACCGTATAACAGAACCTAAGGTGCTGAAAAACTTTTCAGATGAAGGTTACCAGTATGATGATATGCTATCAAGCGATTCCTCTTGGGTATTTACTCGAAATTAAGAGTTCGACTAATTCAATTCGACACATGCCAATTAGTTGATTGAAAAATTATTTAAAGACCTTAAGTAGTTAATGTAACTAGGAGTGGTGAAGATTTATACAGAATCCTAAGAAAATGATTAAAGTATATGAATCAAATTATTGCCCATATTGCATTAGGGCAAAAGATTATTTAGATTTGCTTGGTATAGAGTATGAATCAGTTAATATTCAAAAAGATACTGAGGCAAGGGATTTCTTTCTTCAGGGAGGTTATCGAACGGTCCCCCAGATGTTTGTCAACGATAAGCTATTATGCGAAGATGGCTCCGATGGGCTTGTTAGAATGACAAAAGAGGAAATACAGAACAAAATATTAGAGTTATCAAAAGCCTAATTTATATTTGACTGATACCTGCTATCCCCTGAGCTCTAATTTTGAGTGCCCTGCCTAGTGAGTCCCTGCCCATGCCTCCAAGTAAATAAACGGGCAAGTTGCTTTTACTGACAATATCTTTAGCTACTTCCCAGCCAAGAGGAGTTGCATTAGGGTGACTCGGGGTTTCTTCAATGGGGGCTAGACTGATATAGTCAACTGAGATTGTTTCAGCGTATTTGGCCTCTTTCATGTTATGAGCAGAGGCGCCTAAAAGTTTATTATTGGCGCAAGGTCTTTTACTATATTTCAAAAGTTCTTCGCTTGTCAAATGCCACCCATCACAGGGCTCTTTAAAGGTCTTGTTTGGAACATTAAGGATTAACCTTGCTTCATAGGATTGACAAAGGTTATGTATTTTTCCAATATAGGAGTGTTCGATTAAATCTTTACTGCGAAGTTGTATAATTTTGGCCCCAGTAATTAAATGATTTTGACATTTTTGCAACAATAATTCTGGGTCTCTTTCATCTGGAGTAATCCAGTAATACTCTGGTAAACGGATCCTATTGATGATAATTCTCATTGTTGGTAATAATTTATAGTTGCTTAAATTTTGTAGATTGCACCAACGTACATCTTGCCCTTCTGTGCCAGTCACATTGCCTTTATAGCTTTCTACATTGTAGATAGACAAATTTACGGTTTTATCTTTGTAATGATGAGTCATTACGTGTTTGAGACTTATTCTTAGAGTTTTTATGCCAAGTTCTTCCTGCAGTTCTCTTGCAAGAGCATCTTCCTCGTCCTCTCCTGTTTCAATTTTTCCGCCAGGAAGCTCCCAATAATTGGGCATAAATTGATTTTTCCGCCTTTTGGTGATAAGTATTTGAGTGTTATTCTTAGCATAAAGAATAGCGACAACTGCTTTTATAGTTTTAATTGCCGGCATATATATTTTCAATTATATAAAACACGTGTTATTTCTATTGACACCTACTTGAGATGTGCGAGGTAAAATACGTATTTTACTTTTTTAGTTTGTTGATTGGAACTTCTCGATAAAATTCAATTACTGATGCCGGTTAAGGGCGTACTCAGTCATAACCTTATGGGGATTGAAAGAGAGAGTTTGCGTGTCGATCAAGAGGGTAGTATCTCCCAGGAATTACATCCACAAGCTTATGGCTCTCCATTAACTAACCCTGTAATTACAACGGATTTTAGTGAAGCATTGATTGAGTTGGTTACAAAACCTGTCAATGGAGCTGAAAAAGCTTTGATTGAGTTGGAAAAAATTCAACATTTTGTGAATTATCACTTGCCTGCAAATGAACGTTTCTGGCCTGCAAGTATGCCCTGTATATTACGCGGGCATACCAATATTCCTATTGCCCAGTATGGTTCTTCAAATATAGGCAGGATGAAGAATGTTTATCGTCGCGGTCTTGCATGGCGTTATGGCAGTGTCATGCAGACGATAGCCGGTATTCATTTTAATTATTCATTTTCAGATGATTTTTGGCAAACTTATCATGGCCTAATATCACCAGATCTTTCTCTGAGATGCTTTATTGATAATCACTATATGGGTATTACAAGAAACGTACTGAGATATGGCTGGTTAATTCCTTATTTGTTTGGCGCTTCAGCATCAGTCTGTAAATCATTTATGAAGGATTACCATGAACATGATTTACAAGAGTTTGATGACAATACACTTTGCCTCCCTTACGCAACCTCTTTAAGGATGGGCGATATAGGTTATCAGAATAATCAAGAGGATGAAAAAGGTGTCAAGGCAAATTACAATAGCTTAAATCACTACGTTCATAGTTTGCGAGATGCAATGCAGACAAGTTGCGAGGATTGTGAACGGATAGGTATCAAGCAAGATGGAGAATACCGCCAACTCAACACCAATATACTGCAAATCGCTAATGAGTACTATTCTTCAGTTCGTCCTAAGCCTTTGTTACACGGTATAGATAGACCATTGAAGGCGCTAAAAAATAATGGTGTTGGTTATATTGAAATTAGATCCCTGGATGTAAATCCGTTAACACCACTTGGCATTGATAAACCCCAGATACATTTTTTGGAAACATTTCTGTTGTTTTGCCTGCTTCAGGATTCTACAACTATTTCTTCAACAGAGCAATTCGAAATTGATAATAACGATAAGTTGGTTGCCCACAAAGGTCGACAACCGGGATTAATGCTTAGCTCTAATGGAAGGAAAATACTGTTGCAGGATTGGGGTCAAGAGATTATCGAGCAGATAAAGGAATGTGCAAAACTACTTAGCAATGAGCATCAAAAATCAGTAGAAGAAATATCCGTCCGTATAGGTAACCCTAATTTGACACCTTCAGCAGTAATGCTTGAAGAAATGAAACGAGAAGAGATGGGTTTCTTTGAGTATATTGACAAATTTAGTCATCAATATAGAAACTTATATCAAAGCAAGATTGTGGACAAAGATTATTTCGCTGAATTGGATAGATTGACTTTGTCTTCCCAACAGAAGCAACTAGAAATTGAGGCCCAAGATGTGTTGAACTTTGATGATTTCATTAATCATTACTTTGCTTACAATGAAGAAGACTGAAACTATTTGTGCTCTTGCTACTGCAGTAGGTCAGAGCGGTATAGGTGTAGTTCGTATCTCCGGGCCATTGTCACAATCTATAGCCAAACAAGTCCTTGGTGTAGAGCCCGAACCTAGAGTTGCTTATTATGGTGACTTTTACGACCATGAAGGAGGTATAGTTGACAAAGGTGTAGCTATTTTTTTCCCTAGTCCTAATTCCTATACTGGCGAGGATATTCTAGAGTTGCAAGGCCACGGTGGAATGAGTGTTTTGCGATGTCTATTGGAAACTGCTAGTCATTTTGGGTCTCGACTTGCAGAGCCAGGGGAGTTTTCAAAGCGTGCATTTCTTAATGGCAAAATGGATTTGGTGCAGGCTGAAGCAGTGCAAGATTTGATTCAAGCGAGTTCTGACCAGTCTGTTCGATGTGCTGCCAGGTCTCTTTCTGGTGAATTTTCCGTAAAAATAAATAATATACTCAGTTCCATTATCAGTCTTAGGGCTTTTGTTGAAGCGACTATTGATTTCTCTGACGAAGAGATTGATTTCCTAGAATCTCATGAAGTTTTATCAAAAATAGAAACTTTAAAAAAGGATCTCCAAGACATTTTAGATAGTGCTAGTCAGGGCGCTATCCTTAGGGAAGGTCTGCATGTTGCAATTGCAGGTAAACCTAATGCAGGGAAATCAAGTTTACTTAACCTACTCACCAAGCAGCCAAGTGCCATCGTTACTGATATAGCAGGCACTACAAGGGATGTTTTAAAAGAGACTATTCAAATTGATGGCATGCCGTTGCATATCATAGATACAGCTGGCCTTCATAACAGTGACGATATTATTGAAAAAGAGGGGATTAGAAGAGCGCATGCGGAAATAGACAGTGCAGACGTTGTATTGTTGGTATATGAAGCTCAAGAACAATCAGCCGACTATTCTATATTGCCAGATTTAATGACCAATAAGCCTATTGTTACGATTAGAAATAAGATAGATTTGACAAATGAAGAAGTTGGGGTAACAGAGCAAGACAAGCAATTTTCCATAAGTATGTCTGCTAAAACTGGGAGTGGAATTGAACTTCTAAGAGAGGTTTTGATAAAAATTGCTGGTTATAATCCTGTCGGTGAGGAGATTTTTTTGGCTCGTAAAAGACACTTATTGGCAATCTCGTCAGCGCTCAAATATATAAAAATTGCACTCAAGCAATTTGAGTCTGGCGCGAGTGAACTTGTGGCCGAAGATTTACGTCAAGCAAGTATGTCATTGGGATCAATTACCGGCGAATTTTCATCTGATGATTTATTGGGTGAAATCTTTTCTTCTTTTTGTATAGGTAAATAACAAATTAACAGTCAATCAATGGCGAAGTTGAGACAATTTGCTCAGTAGTATATTTAGGTCTATAATGCTATGTTTACTCACAATTTATTATAGTGAGTCATGGGCAACTTTACTGCGCCGATTTTTATTTAGCAAATATTCAAAATAAAACTTGACGGACTAGATTTGGCCGGTATAATTTCTCGCTTTCACCGCAACAAAATGATTAATTTTGAGGTGGTAGTTCTTTAACAATTTATCAAGCAACTTGTGTGGGCACTCGTACAAGAAATTGTGCAGTGCACATAAAAACAAAAGCAGATAAGCTTTTAAAAAAATTGAACTATTGGTTACTAAAAGCCATGTGTTCTAAAAAGTCAAAGATTGAACTGAAGAGTTTGATCCTGGCTCAGATTGAACGCTGGCGGTATGCTTAACACATGCAAGTCGAACGGAAACGATACTAGCTTGCTAGTAGGCGTCGAGTGGCGGACGGGTGAGTAACGCGTAGGAATCTGCCTGATAGTGGGGGATAGCCCGGAGAAATTCGGATTAATACCGCATAATCTATTCGTAGTAAAGTGGGGGACTTTCGAGCCTCACGCT
>Ga0187827_10009280_pt1 | contig 10453 bp, 8 predicted proteins | sample ETNtaG_39_FD_167969 | JGI IMG/M metagenome (GOLD analysis project Ga0187827, IMG submission 167969) | Marine microbial and viral communities from oxygen minimum zone, Eastern Pacific Ocean - ETNP2014_SV_150_PacBio MetaG (Illumina Assembly) | ecosystem: Environmental > Aquatic > Marine > Hypoxic... | reverse complement strand
TCAAAAAAATTAAGAAAACATATGCTAAGAAATTAATACTGAGGAATAAACAACGTGAATCATCTGAAATAAAATTTGATATTGAAGGCCTTATGAATATTGTACCGCATCGCTACCCTTTTCTCCTTATAGATCGCATCACAGGACTTGATCCTGGAAAGGTCGTTCATGCAATTAAAAATGTCTCCATTAACGAACCATTCTTTCAGGGGCATTTTCCAGGACAACCTGTGATGCCAGGTGTGCTTATTATTGAAGCAATGGCCCAGGCTGGTGGTTTTCTTGTATTAAACAGCATTAATAATCCCGAAGAAAAACTCATGTATTTTACCGGGATAAATCACAGCCGATTTAAGAAACCGGTCACTCCTGGTGACCAGGTTATATTTGAGGTGAAACTGGATAAATTTAAAATGGGTACCTGTATAATACATGGAATAGCTACGGTGGATGGTGAACAGGTAGCTAAAGCAGAAATATTGGCTTCAGTTGTTGATAGGAGAAACTAATATCTCAAGTCTTATATCTCCCACTGCTATCATCCATCCATCTGCCCAGGTGGGAAAAAATGTATCAATCGGACCTTATTCCATTATAGAACATGATGTTAAAATTGGATACAATACCTGTATTGATGCCCATGCACATATTAAACCTTATACAACCATAGGTGACAACTGTAAAATTTTTCATGGAGCAGTGTTAGGTGAAATTCCCCAAGATCTAAAATATGATGGTGAAAAGTCACAACTTATTATTGGCAATGCCACCACAATAAGAGAATTCTGCACTCTCAATAGGGGCACAAAAGAAACGGGTAAAACAATCATTGGCAATCACTGTTTACTTATGGCTTATGTGCATGTTGCTCACGATTGCTCGATTGGGGACCATAATATTTTGGCTAATGCCGTTCAGTTGGGTGGTCACGTTAAAATAGGAAATTATGTCACCATTGGAGGAATAACTCCAGTGCACCAGTTTTGTAAGGTTGGAGATTACTCCTTTATTGGTGGCGGGTATCGTATCGTTCAGGATGTACCACCTTATATTCTTGCCATGGATGAACCATTAAAGTATAGTGGCCTAAATATCATCGGTCTTCGCAGAAAAAACTTTTCAACCGCAGTTCGCAATAATTTGAAACGGGCTTATCAGCTGATATATCAGTCTAACTTGAATCGGAGCCAGGCTGTCAAACAAATTAAAGCAGAGTTCAATTCAATACCTGATTCAACGTCTGAGATAAATAATATCCTTGAATTTATTGAAAATAGTGATAGAGGATTAATATAGAAATCGATGGCAATCAAACTTGTTAAATTCATTATTTACTATATATGGATGGGGTTAATTTTCAGTCAGCCTGATATATCTATTACATCAGAGCCAAGCATCATCCCATTTCAGTTTTCACTCACATCGACACCCATGCTACATCTAGGAGGAATACAGGGTCAAAATAATATGAGGCTTATGAGTGGTTTGCAGTTTCAACCTACCAAGAACCTGTTAATAGGAGGGGTGCTATCACCTCATAAAATTGAAACAGATCTGTCAATTTATTACAATATAGTCATAGGTTATATTCCCAAGTGGAAATTCTTAAAAATATCTTCCAATATGTTCCAGATAGGTATGCACAGAAACCGGTTTGGAGAAGATGGAGATGCACGCTGGTCCAGTTTTTCCTTCATGGAATCTGCTCAATTTGGCACTTTTAATCTGAATCTTTGCTGGAACCGCCTTTTTACTCAAAATTGGGATAGAGATACCGTTCTCATTTCGACTGATTTAAAACTCAGTAATAGTATTTATTTAAGACCAGGAGCCCTGGCATTTATTACCCCCTCTTTTGATTTTGCCCCCTTTTTGTTTATGAGTATAAATTTATGAAAAAAATTGGCATCTTGGGATCTACTGGATCCATAGGTACCCAGACACTCCAGGTAATGGATCAATTACCCGGAAAATTTGACCTTAAATATTTGACAGCTCATCAGAATGTTGATTTATTAGCAGTTCAGGCCTTGCAATATCAACCAGATACAGTATGTATTGTTAATGAGAAGAAAAAAGGACAGCTTGAAGACTGTTTATCGGGTTCCAATATCAGGATTATTGCCGGCCGTTCAGCTCTGCTGGAACTATCCTCTCGAAATGATATTGACTTGGTTATGAATAGTTTGGTTGGCGCTGCTGGTATGGAGCCCACCATATGCAGTGTTGAAGCAGGTGTAGATTTGGCTCTTTCCAATAAAGAAAGCCTTGTAATGGCCGGCAATATTATTAATGACTTGTTAAAACAAAACTCAGGAAAATTATTTCCAGTAGATAGTGAACACAACGCTATCTGGCAATGTTTGAAAGGAGAAAATATAGAACAGATCAAACGCATTATTCTCACAGGTTCTGGTGGACCATTTCGTACAAAATCAAAAGATGAGTTTCACCAGATTACCCTTGAACAAGCTTTGAAGCACCCCAATTGGGAGATGGGCAATAAAATCACAATTGACTCTGCCACCATGATGAATAAAGGTCTGGAAGTGATCGAAGCTCATTGGCTTTTTGATGTTGGGATAGATCAAATTGATATTGTCATTCATCCTCAGTCTATTATACATTCCATGGTAGAATTTGTAGATGGTTCTGTAAAAGCACAATTGGGTGCCCCCGATATGAAAATTCCCATCCAATATGCCCTCACATATCCTGACCACTTTCCAGCAAACTGGGAGACCTTGAATCTTGTAAATATTGGAAACTTGACATTTGAAAAACCTGATCTGGAAAAATTTCCCTGCATACGTCTGGCATATGAAGCCCTGAATGAGGGTGGAACATTTCCAGTTGTCATGAATGTAGCCAATGATGAAGTAGTGGCAGCATTTTTGAATAATCATATTCAATTCTCCGATATACCTCATCTTATTGAAGATGCCATGAACCAGCATGAGTTTATTTTAAGTCCCGACTTAGAAACAATCTCGGCTATTAGCTTATGGACTACAAACTATATTCACGATGAAATTTTAACCATTGCTTAATCATATATAAAATGAATCGCATATTATGACAACTATTCTCTCATTTATTCTAGTTATAGGTGTATTGGTATTTTTCCACGAATTAGGGCATTTTCTGGCAGCTAAATCTGTAGGTGTGCGCATAGAAAAGTTTTACCTGGGATTTAATTTTTTTGGATTGGGATGGAAAAAAGAACATAAAGGCACAGAATACGGTATTGGACTTTTCCCTTTAGGTGGATATGTAAAATTGGCTGGCGTTATTGATGAGTCCATGGATACTGAATTTTCAGGGGCGCCAGATGAGTTTCGCTCTAAAAATACCCTGCAAAAAATTTGGATTATGTCAGCTGGTGTGATTATGAATTTTTTACTGGCCATCCTTATATTCTCCCATCTTACCTATCAAAATGGGATTAATGAAGCGGATCCGCAGGCAATTGTAGGACAGGTTATAGCCGAGCATCCCGCAGAATATCTTGGGCTTAAGGAAGGGGATCAAATTATATCTATTAATGGGATTCAGATTACTGATTGGGAAGATATGACAGCAGAAATTCATCAGCGTCCAGATGAAGCGCTGCAGCTGACTTGGATACGGTCTGGAGTCATAATGAAAGGAAGTGTCACAACTGAATCTGTAATGCAGCTTGTAGGTGATAAAATAGTTCAACAGGGTATGATTGGTATAGTCCCCATCTTGAATCATCGTTTTGTCACTTTGATAGGATCTCTTAAAATTGGCTGTGATCGTACATGGTATATTTTAGATGTAACCTTTCGGTCTCTTATGGCTATTATAAAGGGAAATGTTTCTATAAAAGAACTTGTTGGTCCCATCATGATAGCCAAAATGGCCGGTGATACAGCTTCTTCTGGGGGAATAAATGCTCTACTGGGTTTAATGGCATTATTAAGTGTGAATTTTGGTTTATTAAATATTCTACCTCTACCCGTTCTAGATGGCGGTCATGTTCTCATTGCCATAGTGGAAGGTCTCATCCAAAGAGATTTACCCACCAAGGTCAAATTGGGTTTTCTCCAGGTAGGCTTATTTTTTTTCCTCTTGCTATTTATTATAATCATGGTTAATGATATACAGAGACTGCTACAGTAATATTTGAATTTATGAGGAGATAGTTATGAGTAAAAATCTTTTTTTGAACCCCGATTATAAGCCTGATGATAACACCCGGCAGGAAATTGAAAAATTGCACGATAATGGAGTTTCCCTCTCTGGAATACATTTAAAATATGCTAATATGAAAAATGCAAAACTGGTGAATGTGGATATGTCAGGAACTGACTTAACCCGGTCAGATTTTTCTGGTGCAAGTATGTATGGCGCAAATTTAGAAGGGGCCAAGCTTTTCAAGACAAATTTTGAAGGTGCCAATTTAAAATCAGCCAACCTGTGCAACTGTGATCTTTTGGGAGCTGATTTTTCCAATACGAAATTGAATAATGTAGAATGGGGTGAAGATTATATAATTATCAATGAACAGGAGGCTAAGGCTGCCCTGCAAGAAGGAAACCCAGAAAAAGCTAAAGAAAAATATAAAGAAGCAGAAGATATCTATCGGGCCCTGAAAATCAGCCTGAAGACACAGACGCTTGGGGATGATGTGGGTAAGTTTTTTGAACGTGAGATGATTGTCAGGCGTAAACAGATGCCACGGTTTTCACCCCTGCGAATAATATCTAAGCTGGCCCATCTGACAACAGGATATGGTGAAAAAATAGGGAATATTTTTTATACCGCTATTTGGATCATTATTGCTTGCGCATTGCTATATGGCATAGAAGGTGTCTCATATTTAGTATTCCAGGACTCACATCTCAACAGAGAAGATTTGATACTGGGTTTTTTTGGCGACGTAGATGAGTTTGGCGGGATGTTAAATGTCATCGGTAATTTGCTCTATTTCAGTGTAGTAGTGTTTTCAACTGTTGGATTTGGTGATATAGTTCCTATCGGCCTCTTTGGAAAAAGTATTATGATCTTTGAAGGCATTATTGGTGGTCTTATAATGGCTGTTTTGATTATTGCGTTATACAAACAGCTTATGGATCGGTAAAATAACTACCTAAATCAGTCAATATCACTTCAAATCATTTATTACAATTATTAATTAGGAGATATATAATGTATAATGTTTCATTTAATTGTTTATTACTATTTTCACTTACATTCAATTATTTATTTGCAGAATTTGATTATATAACAGTTCCTCCTGGTGCAGACCCATCTGTATCAGCTGAAGATGGTGGAAGTGGGTTTGAAAATATTGCAGCATCTTTTGGCTATCAAACTCATATTTTCACTAAAGATGAAATCAAGTATTTTGGGTCTGACAAAGCTGTGAAGGGGGGCACTTTACATGATGTCGCTACTCGATTCCCAGCAACCATGAGATTATTTGGAAAAGAAGCCAACTACTTGGAAAATTACTGGATCGAAATTTTATGCTATGAAAGTCTTCTTTCTTCGCATCCGCTAACAGCCGACCCTGTAATTCCAAAACTTGCCAGTCACTGGAAAATTTCTGATGATAAGAAAAAATTCTGGTTTCGCATTAACCCTGATGCAAGGTGGGCTGATGGCAGAAGGGTCACAGCAGAGGATGTGGTGGCTACATGGTTTCTAAGGATGGATGAAACAATACTTGATCCATCTCAACAAGTTACATATGGTAAATTTGAAGAGCCCGTTGCAGAAAGTATGTATATAGTAAGCGTAGAAGCAAAAGATGCTCAATGGAGAAATTTCCAAAATTTTTCAGGAATGACTATTCTCCCTGCCTACTATGTTGACCAGGTGGATGGCTCAGAATTCTTGGAAAAATATCAATTCAGCATGATGCCAAATTCAGGCCCTTACATCTTGAAAAATGAAGACATTATAAATCAGGAGAGCTATAAAATAACCAGACGAGATGACTATTGGGGGAAGGATCTTATACAAAACAGATACCAATATAACTTCGATGCCATAAATTGGTTTGTAATTAAAGATAATTCCACCCTTCCATTTGAAAAATTCAAGAAAGGGGAATTTGATTATTTTGAAGTAAACAGGTCTGCCAGATGGGTTGAAGACTGTGTACCTGAAAAGATAAAAGCCATCGACAAAGGCTGGATGAAAAAACACAGAATATTCTCTAATAGACCTGCAGGCACCAGCGGTTATGGATTTAATATGAGAAAGTTTCCTTTTAATGACAAAAATATTCGTTATGCCTTTGGTTTTCTCTATGACAGAGAAGAAATGAATGAGAAAATGTATTACAATGAATATGAAATGATGCATTCTTGGTTTTCAGGAACCATGTATGAAAATGAACATACTCCCAAACTATTATTCAATGCTGATTCAGCGATGCATTATTTAAAACTTGCCGGGTTTGAAAAAAGAAATAACGCAGGTATTTTAATAAATAGTGAAGGAGCCCCACTTAGTTTTACAATTAACATTCAAAAAACAAGCGCATATATGGTAACGCCAGTTCAAAATAAACTAAAACAGTATGGTATTGATATGCAGATAGTGAATATGGATGGAACCACCCAGTGGAAAAATATGCAGGAAAGGAACTTCACCATTTATATGCATGCTTTTACAGGGGGGGTACATCCAAGTATAGAACACTGGTTTAGATCAGACCTGGCCGATGTCCCCGATAATAATAATTTCTTCGGCTTACAAAATGAACGAGTTGATCAACTGATTAAAGATTATAACGGTGAATTTGATCTTGAAAAGAGAATTAAAATAGGAAAAGAAGTAGATAAAATTGTATGTGATATTCATCCTGTTGCATTTGGAATAAAAAGACTCTATAGGAGATTTCTTTTTTGGGACAAGTTTGGCTACCCTGAATACATGGTTGATAGATTTGTTGGTAACAGCGAGTCTGTATTTTTCCTATGGTGGTTTGATCCTGAGAAAGAAGCTCACCTAAAAGATGCAATGCTATTTGATAAACAGCTTTCTATCGGTGATGTAGATATCAAATACTGGCCTAAATGGAACGCAAATAATAAATAGTATTTAAAAATGTTTAACTACGTCATCAGACGACTGCTTCTTATGATACCCACTTTTCTTGGGGCAACCCTGCTGGTGTTTATTATACTCCAAATGGCTCCCGGTGGACCGCTTGAAAAAACAATTATGCAAATACAGATGGGAGGTACGCAAGGTGGAGGTGAAGGCGGGGCTTCCTCGAATGCTGCTTCATCAGAAACAGGAACTTTACTCCCAAAAAGAGCACTAAAAGAACTAGAACGATTTTATGGTTTTGATAAACCAATATTGCAAAGATATCTCATATGGCTTGGAGTCTGGCCAAGAGAAATTAAACATCGAAACCTCGTATTTAAAGCAGGGGAAACTGAAAAAAAGAAAAACATGGGCAAGCGAAGATATGCTTATGTAAAAAAAAATGGTTCAAAACTTGAAGTATTCGATAAAGAAGGTAATAAGAGTAATTTATGGATGGCTCGTTTTGATATGGATATTTCTGATGAAGAGATAACACATTTTGAAGAACTTAAAAATCAAGGAATGCTTCAAGATATCAGCAAATTGGAAGCAACCATTTTTGAAACTGAATTTTCTGGTATTCTAACCGGAAATCTGGGTAAGTCCTACACCTACCAGCAACCTGTGGTAGAAGTTATGAAACCTCGCTTTAAAGTTTCTATCATGCTTGGACTAACTGGCTTGCTTATTTCTTATCTAGTTTGTATTCCCCTTGGAATCAAGAAAGCATTAAGCCATGGGTCAAAATTTGACCTGATATCAAGCACAATCGTTTTTATGGCCTATTCCATCCCCGGTTGGGCTTTTGGAGGAGTGCTTCTTGTTCTTTTTGGGGGAGGATCATTCTGGGATGTATTCCCTCTGGGAGGGTTTCATTCTCCCCAGGAAATCTGGCAAAATTTAAGTTTTTTTGAAAAAGTTCTCGATCAGATTCACCATGCAATTCTTCCAATTATAGCTTGGTCCATAACCGGTTTTGCAACAATTACTGTTTTAATGAAAAACAGCCTTCTTGATAACATGTCCCAGGACTACGTTAGAACAGCCTTTGCAAAAGGCTTGTCTGAAAAAAGAGTCATCTGGGTGCATGCTATTCGGAACTCTCTTATTCCAATTGCATCTGGCATTGGACACATCATTGGTTTTATCATTATGGGATCCTATTTTATTGAAATGATTTTTAACATCAATGGTTTTGGAAAAATGTCATTTCAAGGAATATTAGATAGGGACTATCCTATTACAATGGGTTTTCTTGTTATTGTTGTCATGATCAGACTGATTGCTAATCTTCTCTCAGATCTTGCCTTAGCTGCAGTTGACCCAAGAATCAGATTCAAATAAATGTCAAAACAGATAATAAAATCAGAATCGATAAACCAAAAGAGATGGAAGAAGTTTAAATCATTAAAGAGAGGGTACTACTCCTTAATTCTTATTCTTGGTCTATATATTCTATCTTTTTTATTGCCTCTATTTGTAGGTAGTAAAGCTCTTGTAGTGAATTATGAAGGGAACTTCTATTTCCCAGCTTTTAGTTCGGTTATCCCGGGCATAAATGATTATTACGATGGTATTATGTTTGATCAGGAAACTCCAGGAGAAGCAAATTTCAGGCAACTACAAAAAAAATGGATTGAATCAGATAATTGGATCATTATGCCCATCTATCCATTCAATCCCTTTGAGGATATCACCAACAACGAAAATAAAATGTATGAACCTCCATCAATGACACACTGGTTTGGGACTGATAATACAGGACGAGATGTGTTTGCTCGCATGTGCTACGCTTTCAATATTTCAATTTCATTTTCCTTGATATTAACAGTATTAAACTACATAATAGGTATCAGTATTGGTGGAGCCATGGGATATTATGGCGGAAAATTTGATCTTTTTTTTCAGAGAGTTATTGAAATTTGGTCTTCTCTTCCCCTTCTTTTTGTGGTAATAATTATCAGTTCTATCTTAACACCGTCCTTTTTTCTTTTAATATTTATCTATACTCTAGTTAATTGGATTGGTTTAACTTATTATATAAGAGCCGAGTTCTACAGGGAAAAAGCAAAGGATTATGTGAGTGCCGCAATATCCATGGGGCAAAGTAACACCAGAATAATTTTTAGACACATATTACCCAATTCCCTTGTTCCAGTTATTACCTACTTTCCTTTTGCTTTAGTAGGTGGTATTTTAATACTTGTGAGCCTTGACTTTTTGGGATTTGGACTTCCTCCACCAACGCCCAGCTGGGGACAAATTTTATATGTTGGGCTGGCGAACATATCCAAATGGTGGATGGTATTTGCACCCATTATGGCACAGTTTTTTACTCTTCTATGCATTGTATTTATTGGAGAAGCAGTTAGAGAAGCATTTGATCCAAAAATTTATTCAAGGCTCCGGTAATGAACAATAAACTCATTGAAATTGATAACCTGAAGACTTATTTCTATACGGAAGCTGGAACCGCAAAGGCTGTTGATGGTGTCAGCTTTGATATTTTCCAGGGTGAAGTCTTGGGCATAGTAGGTGAATCGGGATCTGGCAAATCAGTAACCTCTTTATCAATAAACAGGCTTATCCCTAAGCCCCCTGGTGAAATTGTTGATGGAAAAGTAAAGTTTAAGGGGACAAATCTTCTAGATTTAAGCTATGATGAAATGAAAAAGTATAGAGGAAAAGAGATTGCAATGATTTTTCAGGAACCTATGACATCCCTGAACCCTGTATTTAAAATTAATATGCAGATGAATGAGGTGCTCATTGAACACGAGGGATTATCATGGGACGATGCAAACAAGCGCAGCATAGAAATGCTTTCATCTGTGGGGATACCAAACCCCGATAAAAGGATGAATGATTATCCCCATCAATTTTCAGGTGGCATGCGTCAGAGGGCAATGATTGCCATGGCACTACTTTGCAACCCTGCGCTGCTTATTGCTGATGAGCCAACAACCGCTCTTGATGTGACAATTCAGGCTCAGATTTTAGATCTTATGATGAGCCTGAAAGAGAAAAGGGATGATGCAGCTATTCTACTTATCACTCATGATCTGGCAGTAATTGCAGAAACCTGTGATCGGGTAATTGTTATGTATGGTGGTAAAATTCAGGAAATTGCAGATATAAACGACTTATTTGCTAATCCTATACATCCATACACGAAGGCATTAATGGAATCTATTCCAAAGCTTGAGATTAAAGAAAAAAGACTTAAAGCATTAAAGGGAATGGTTCCATCAATAATAGAAATGGGTGATGGATGTAAGCTATGTTCACGCTTTGAATCTGAAGACTGTGCCTGCAAAGGAACAAAAGAGGAACCGGATCTAATTGAGGTGTCTGATAACCACTGGGCTCGAGTACATCC
>Ga0187827_10009278_pt1 | contig 10454 bp, 8 predicted proteins | sample ETNtaG_39_FD_167969 | JGI IMG/M metagenome (GOLD analysis project Ga0187827, IMG submission 167969) | Marine microbial and viral communities from oxygen minimum zone, Eastern Pacific Ocean - ETNP2014_SV_150_PacBio MetaG (Illumina Assembly) | ecosystem: Environmental > Aquatic > Marine > Hypoxic... | reverse complement strand
TTATTATAAAATCTGATCGTTTTTTTTTTAATTCTATAGGAAGTTGAAATTTTTTAATTCTTTTTATAATTTTTAAATTAGTATTAGGTCTTTTTTGTAACCGTTTGGTAATTTCTTTTTTTCTAGCATCTATAAAAATTAAAACATCATTTTTTCTATTTATTTTATTTTCCATTAATAAAGGAATATCTAAAACAACAAACTTCTTACGTTTGTTTCTTTTAATAAAATTATTCATATGTAATTGAACTTCCGGATGTACAATTTTGTTAATTTTTTTGAGATTGTTGTGATCATCAATAATTGCCTTAGATAGCTTGTCTTTTTTAATAGGAAAAGATCTTATGTAATTAGGTAGCGCTTTTTTTAGATTATTATAGCATCTTCTACTCTTTTTATATAATTTAGCAACTTCAGCATCAGCATTAAAAACTGGATAACCAAATAATTTTGCTACATGGCTTTTCCCAGAACCAATATCACCAACAACCGCAAGTCTAATCATTTTTCTAATAATTTGTTATGTACTTTTGGCAGAATATTGTGCCAAATTTTAAATGCTAATCGAGCCTGATAAATAAACATCATCTTTCCATTTTCAGCTTGATTGCCAAATTGTTTTGCCTTTATAAGAAAGTTTGTTTTTTTTGGGTTATAAATAACATCATAAAATAATTTGTTTGAACCGATGTCGGCATAATTCAATTTTATTTGGTCAGTAGTTTTTAAACCTAAGCTTGTTGCATTAATTATCATATTAAAATCAGGAATTTCACCCCAATCTATAATTTCTAAATCGGGATAGATTTTTTTTAAATTTTCAACCTTTTTTTTAGTTCTGTTGCTTAAAGTAATTTTAGTCGCCCCTAGTTTTCTTAGAGCTATTATAATTGAAGAAACCACGCCACCCCCACCTAAAATAAATACTTTTTTATCTTTAACATTATAATTAATATGTTTTAAGGCATGCTCAAATCCACCAATATCAGTATTATCCCCGACAACTTCATTATTTTTTTTAAAAATTGTATTAACTGATTGAGCCTCTCTCGCAAGCGTAGTTAGTTGATCAAGAAAAGGAATAACTGATTTCTTAAAAGGCACTGTTATATTTATTCCATCAATTTTTCCATTTTTAACTTCAGTAATTATTTCTCTAATATCACTTTCGTTGAGTTTTTTTTTATCATACACAGCATTCAAATTATTTTGCTTGATCCAATAATTATGTAATTTGGGAGATAAAGAATGTTCAACCGGATTTCCTATAACTAAATATTTTTTCATTTAATGGTATTTAAATATTTTTTTATTTGTTTAATTGGCAGCCCCATAATAGTATCTTCATCTCCTTCTATGTTAGAAAATAAAGATCTACCATTAGCTTCAATTTGGTAAACTCCATATGCATATAATTCTTTATCCCTTATCTTTGCTAAATACGATTTAATTTCGTCTAAATTAAGCTGCTTCATTATTAAAGTAGAAGCATCGGTAGAATTCCATATCATAGATCCATTTTTAGAAATGCACACTGAACTTATTAGTTGATGTTTTTTACCATTTAATTTCTGGAGAATATTAACAGCTTCTTCTCTGTCCCTGGGTTTTGAAATAAGTTCACCGTTTAAATCTATAACACTATCTGCTCCTAATACGAATTCATTTAGTTTTTTTTCGCTAACTTTGTTAGCCTTTAGCTCCGCAAGATTTTTAGAGATTATTTTTGGTGTTGCTCTTTCTTTAAGTAAAGACTCTTTCACTGTCTCTTCATCTATGTTCGCGAACATTACTTCACAATTAATACCATTTTGATTTAGGATCTTTTTTCTTACCTCGCTTCTTGACGCAAGAATAATATTATTAATCATTTGAGATTTAATATATCTAATATTTTTATAATAGATGCGGCTGTTTCTTCTACAGATTTTCTTGTTACATCTATAATCGGCCAATTATATTTTTTAAATAATTTTTTTGAATTTTCTAATTCGCTTAAAATTGTTTTTTTATCAGTATAATCACCAGGTCTATCTTCGTGCATAGAATGAACTCTATTTCTTCTAACATCAAATAATCTTGTTACATCACAAACAAGACCAACGACACAGGTTTTTTTGGAACTTTCTACTAGTTGTGTGGGTATATCTTTATTGGGAATAAGAGGAATATTTGCAACTTTATAACCTCTGTTTGCTAGATATATCGAGGTCGGTGTTTTACTGGTTCTGCTGACACCCACCAAAATTACATCCGAATTGTTCAAATCAGATATTTTTTTTCCATCGTCATGAGACATGGTAAATTGGACTGCCTCTATCCTTTTATAATAGTCTTCGTCCAAAATATGTTGGCCACTGGGTTTGTGGCTTGCTTCTTGTTTTAACAATTTTGAAAAATTAGTAATTAAATTCCCCAAAACTTCAAAACAAGGAATATTATATTTTTTTGTTTCTTGGATCATATATTTTGCAAGGTTTTCATTTACAATTGTATATAAGATTATTATATTTTTTTCAGTTTTGGACTTAGTAATAATTTTATCTATTTGATTTTCTGTTCTTGTAAAAGAATAGTGAATAGTTTTATAATTGAAATTAGAAAATTGTGCTTTAATAGCTAAAAAAATTCTATCTAATGTTTCTCCAGTTGAATCGGATACTTGATAAACCTGGTAAATCTTATTCATAAGATTGTTAATAAATTATTAAGTAAATAAATATTCATTATAATTTTTAAAATAGTTATTTTTGTTATAAGAAATTAACAACAAATTAAGCAACTTATATACGTTAGTAAAATATAAACAAATTATTATAATAATTAACAAAATATAACATATGTAATTAAATCAATAATTTATAATATATGTTAATAACAGATTTTATGGATAAACTGTACACAACTAATTAATACCGTTATTAACATGACCTAATAATACAACTAACTTATTTATATTATATATTAATGAAAGATACATTGAGAGAATGCATTGAGGATAAAAAAACTTCTTATACACCTATATGGTTTATGAGACAGGCTGGCAGATATTTGCCGGAATTTAGGAAAATAAGAAAAAAAAATCCCAACTTTATAGATCTTTGTTTAAATATTAATTTAGTTACTGATATTACACTACAACCTCTAAATCGTTTTAATCTTGATGCAGCTATAATTTTCTCAGATATTTTAATGATCCCATATGGATTGGGACAAAAAGTAGAATTTAAAAATGGATTTGGACCCATTCTTGGAGATATAAATCTCAACAATATAATTAATGTAAATACGGTAGATTTTGTTCAAAAATTATTACCCGTTTACAAAGGTATAAAAAAAGTAAAAAATAAATTAAAAGACAAAAACCTAATAGGATTTGTTGGTGCTCCATGGACTTTGTTGTTGTATATGTTGAATAAGGAGTCTCCTAAAAATAATTTTGATTTTGATAAAATTAATAAAAATAAATTTTTAATTAATAGGTTGTTAAAAAAAATTGAAGAAACCATATGTTTGCATATTGATAAACAAATTGAGGCTGGAGCCGATATAATTCAAATTTTTGATTCATGGGCAGGTTTATTACCTAAAAAAGAGCTTCCTAATTATTGTTATGTTCCAATTTTAAAAATAGTTGAACATACCAAATCTAAAAAAATACCAGCAATTTGTTTTCCAAAGGGGATTGGTGAAAATTATATAGATTTTTGTGCAACTGTTAAACCTGACTGTATTAGTATAGACTATGAAGTCGATCCAAAATGGATAAAGAAAAAATTAAACGGGATTCCAATACAAGGAGGATTAGATCCTAAAATATTATTAGAAGACAAAGACAAAATAAGAAAAAGTACTGAAAATTATCTTAATATATTTAAAGATTATCCCTATATATTTAATCTAGGCCACGGTGTTCTGCCCGAAACAAAACCTGAAATAATAGAATATATTATTCAGATTGTCAGAGATAACAAATAAGATGAAAAAGGCTGTTGTTCTATTTAATTTAGGAGGGCCCGATAAATTAGAAAGTGTTGAACCATTCCTTTTTAATTTATTTAATGATCCGGCAATAATTAGCATTCCTTCAATTTTTAGATATCCTTTAGCAAAACTTCTTTCTAAAAGAAGAACTCCCATTGCAAAAAATATTTACAAAGAAATTGGCAACAAATCTCCAATTCTTGAATTGACACAAAACCAAGCAAAAAGTTTAGAAAACAATTTATTAAAAAAAGGAGATTATAAATGTTTTGTAGTTATGAGATGTTGGCATCCAAGAGCCTTAGATGTAATTAAAAAAGTTAAAGAATATAATCCAACAGAGATAATACTTTTGCCTCTTTATCCCCAATATTCAACTTCAACTTCTGGATCATCTATTAATGAATGGAACGATTTATGTAAAAAAAAAAACTATCAGATCAAGACCAAAACTATATGTTGTTATCCAACGGAAAATAATTTTATAGAATCTCATATTTCGTTGATTAATAAAACACTAAAATCAATTGAAAATAATAATTTTAAATTAATTTTTTCTGCTCATGGTTTACCTGAAAATAAAATTAAAAAAGGAGATCCTTACCAATGGCAAGTGGAGGAAACGGTAAAAAAAATAATATCTAAGATAAAAAATGAAAATTTAGACCATATAATAAGTTATCAGAGCCATGTGGGTCCCTTAAAATGGATTGGACCATCTACAGATGAAATAATTATTCAATATTCTAAAGAAAAAAAAGGCATCATTATAGTGCCGATAGCATTTGTTTCAGAACATTCAGAAACACTAGTAGAATTAGATATAGAATACAAAAAATTAGCTGTAACAAATGGTTGTAGTTTTTACAAAAGAGTACCAGCACTAGGAATAGAGGAGAATTTTATTAAGGGACTTACAGAATTAGTTTTACAACAGGAAACCAGAGGCAATTTTGTTTCGTCAGCAATGTGTCCTAATAAATATAAAAAATGTCCATGCTTAGAATTATAAAAAATGATCGCTTTATTCGGAGGAAGCACTAAAGCATTAATTAATGAATTTTTTTTTATCAGCCTGTTAATGAACCAACAACCAATGTATATTTTGATAGAGAAAAGGTACCTTAAATTAAATGAATACATATTTATTATTTAAATCAATTCATCTGATAGCAGTGATTTCTTGGATGGCAGGGCTTTTATATTTACCAAGAATATTTGTTTATCATAGCGAGGCAGTTCAAAATAATAAATCTGAAGATTTGATGTCTACTTTTAAGGCAATGGAAAGAAGACTTTTTATTTATATTATGAATCCTGCGATGATTGTATCTTGGATTTTTGCAGGTTTGTTAATTTATACAATTGGTGCAGATAATTTTAGTTCTCTCTGGCTTCAATTAAAATTACTTTTTGTGGTTATTTTAACCATTTATCATTTTTTTTTATTTCGGTGTTTAAGAAAATTTGCTAGGAACAATAACTCTTTTTCACCTAGATTTTATAGAATAATTAATGAAATACCTACCGTTTTGCTAATAGGCATAATATTAGCTGTGGTTTTTAAACCATTATGAGACTTGAAATTTTTTAAAAAGATATTATATTCAGTGTACGTTTCTCAACAACAAATTATCCACGCATGAATTTAGAAGAATTAAAAAAGAAATCACCTGCTGAGCTTATTTTACAAGCTGAAAAATTGGAAATAGAAAATCCAAGCACATTAAGAAAACAAGAGATTTTATTTGCAATATTAAAAAAACTTGCACAAAAAAACGAACAAATCACTGGAGGCGGAGTACTTGAGGTTTTGCAGGATGGCTTCGGTTTTCTAAGAGCTATTGAATCAAACTATTTACCTGGACCAGACGATATCTATGTTAGTCCCAGCCAAATAAGAAAATTTGGACTAAGAACCGGAGATTCTATTGAAGGCGAAATCAGAGGTCCCAAAGCACAAGAAAGATATTTTGCACTGTTGAAAGTAGATAAAATAAATTTTGACAATCCTGAAGAGGCTAAAAATAAAATCGCTTTTGATAACTTGACTCCACTTTATCCAGATCAGCAGCTTAGGATGGAAGTAGAAAAAGATAAAGTCGAAAAAAAGCCAGATTTAACCGCAAGGTTAATTGATTTGGTAAGTCCTATAGGCAAAGGTCAAAGATCCTTAATTATTTCTCCACCAAAAGCAGGAAAAACAATTATTTTACAAAACATAGCTCATTCGCTCGCCCAGAATCATCCAGAATGTTATTTAATGGTTTTACTTATAGATGAGCGTCCCGAAGAGGTAACGGATATGCAAAGATCAGTTAAGGGCGAAGTGATTAGTTCAACATTTGATGAACCAGCCTTACGGCATGTGGCAGTAGCTGAAATGGTAATAGAAAAAGCCAAAAGACTAACCGAACATAAAAAAGACGTTGTTATTCTTTTAGATTCTATAACGAGACTTGGCAGAGCCTATAATGCAGTAGTGCCAAGTTCAGGCAAAGTACTAACAGGCGGTGTTGATGCTAATGCACTTCAAAGACCAAAAAGATTTTTCGGTGCTGCGAGAAATATTGAACAAGGAGGATCACTTACAATAATTTCAACAGCGTTAATTGATACTGGATCCAGAATGGACGAAGTAATTTTTGAAGAATTTAAAGGAACTGGAAATAGTGAATTAATATTAGATCGTAAAATTTCTGATAAAAGAATTTTTCCAGCGATTGATATTACAAGGTCTGGAACAAGGAGAGAAGAATTACTTTTTAAAAATGATGATTTATTAAAAATGAATGTTTTAAGGAAAATATTAAGTTCAATGGGTACAATGGATGCGATTGAGTTTCTCCTTTCTAAATTAAGAAATACAAAAAATAATGCCGATTTTTTTGTTTCTATGAATAAACCAGCAAAATAATTTTTTTTAACTCAGACCATACTTTTTTTTGAATTTGGTTCCCTTTTATTTCGTGGGGCATTTTAATATTTGATGTTTTTTTAGCAAAAAATTGCAGTATTTTTTCTTATAATTCGTTAATATTTTGCTTTTTATCTGTTTTTTTAATTTTCCAAATTCAATTCTGTATATTTTACCTTTGTATTCAAAACCTGATATTCAACCCACTCCAGTCTTAATTGATATTTGTTTTATCATTTTTTATATAAACATATCAAAAAAATAAAAGATTAAATATATTTAATTGATAATGGATAATAAGAATTTGGAATTAAAAAATATATATATTTCGGCTGTAAAAAACCAACAAAAAGGAAATTCTAAAATTGCTGAAAATTTATATAAAAAAATATTAAAAGAAATTCCCAATCATATTAGTACTCAGTGTAATCTTGGAGCGTTGTATGTACAAACAGGCAAAAATAAAAAGGCTATGGATCTTTTACAGAACGTATTACAAATTGAACCAAACAATATAAATGCTAACACAAATCTTGGAATAGTATTTACTCGACTAATAGAATATCGAAAAGCAATAAATTATTATAAAAAAGCGCTTCAGATTGATCCTAACAATGCTGATGCATATAATAATCTTGGAATAAATTATAAACAATTGGGTGATACAGATTTAGCAAAGAATTGTTTTTATAAAGCAATAAAAATTAATGTTAATCACGCTAATGCTTACAATAATTTAGGAACCCTTTTCGGAGCGTTAGAAGAATATGAAAAAGCACTAGATGCTTTAAAAAAGGCTCTAGAAATAAGACCAAATTTTTTTAAGGCACAAGCTAATCTTTCAGTCACATATATAAATCAACAAAAACATATGGAAAAAGCTATTATTGAAAGTCACAAAGCTTTAAGTATGTACCATAACCTATCAAAAATTAGCAACCAAAGGATACCATTATATCGTTTAAAGCATGACGTTGAACAGGCAGAATATCTCAAATCAAAAAATTATAAAATAAATGGCCTTAATGAATTTAATAAAATTGGCAAAGAAATATTAAGTCGTAAAGAAAATAAAGAAAACGAAAGCGATTATTATAAACAGGTCTTACTAAAAGATAATGAAATTAAATTCCTTTTACCGTTCTTTAAAGCTGATTATATATATAATACGTCTAGTATTTCTAAAGGCTGTCTTAATCCGTACAAAAATTGGGGCAAAATAGAAATGGAATACTTTAATAACGAAAAGCAAATCATGTATATTGATGAATTCTTATCCGAAGAAGCAATCAAAGAAATGAGAGAATTTTGTTTGACTTCAAAAGTGTGGATACATCAACACGACAATAAATATCTTGGTGCGTATGGTGACAGTGGTTTTATTAGTCCGTTGCATCTCCAAATTGGAACTGAATTACAAAAAAAATTACCAAAATTATTTGGAAAATATAATATAGGAAAATTTTGGGGTTTTAAATATGACACGACTCTTGGTGGAGGTATAGGTATTCACGCTGATTTTGCTTATCATAATTTGAATTTTTGGATAACACCCGATGAATATAATAATGACAAAAATAGGGGAGGTTTAAAAGTTTATGATGCTCTTGCACCAGAAGACTGGTCTTTTGAAAAGTATAATAGTAATGCTAAGGAAATGTATAAATTTATAAAAGAAAGAAATGCTAACTGCGAAACTATACCCTATAAGTTTAATAGAGCTGTGCTATTTAATTCGGGTTATTTTCATGAAACAGATAAAATAGATTTTAAAAATGGGTATGAAAGTCGCAGAATAAATATTACTTATCTCTTTGGAACCAGAAAAATTAAAAAGTAAATTAAATACAAAACAATGAATAAAAACAATCCAACCCTTAAAGATACTTTTAAAACTGCCTATCTAAATTATAGAAAAGGAGATATTAAAACGGCTGAAGTTTTATGTTATAAAATACTTAACATCAATCCCAACTACCTAGAGACAAAAATGCTTTTAGCAAGCATATCGGCAAAGAAAAAAAATTATATCCAGGCAAAACAATTATTAAATGAAGCAATTGATATAGAACCTAACAATGTAACTATTTTAAATAATCTTGGTAGCGCATGCAAAGAATTGGGAGAATTAAAAAATGCAATCGGTTATTACAAAAAAGCAATACAAATTAATCCTAATAACGCTAATGCACATTATAATCTTGGCGCAACATGTTATAATTTAAAACAATTAAAAGAGGCAAAAAGTTATCTTCAAAAAGCAATTGAACTTCAACCAGATTTTGCTCTTCCTTTTTTAATCCTCGGTAATATATGTGTAGATTTAAAGGAATATGAAAATGCAATAAGCAATTATCAAAAGGCAATTGACATAAATTATAATCTTGCTAGCGCTCATAATAATCTTGGTTTGGTTTTTAGGACATTAAATGATTTTAAAAATGCAATAAGTTGTTATAAAAAAGCTATTGAAATTAAAAAAAATCATGTGGACGCTCATCATAATTTAGCACAAGCATTAAAAGAATCGGGAGAATTTGACAAAGCAATCAAATCGCATGAAATGGCAATTAAATATGAACCAGAAAATTTGACACATTATTTCTATTTGAGTGATTTAAAAGAAGATATTTTAGATGTTGAATTAAAAAATAAAATAGAAAAAATTATAAGAAAAAATAACACCACTAAAAATAATGTTGCGCATGCCAATTATTTATTATCAAAATATGAACAAAAAACAAAAAATTATGAAAAAGAATTAAATTTTTTGATAAAAGGACATCAATTTTATTTTGATTCAAAAAAGACAAAATTTGAAATATTAGTCAAATATAATTTTGATGACATGCTTCTAATAGCAAATGGAGTTGAAGTAGAAAAATTAGGTGAAAAAAATAAAAATGAAATAAAACCTATTTTTATAATTGGGGTTCCAAGATGTGGCTCCACCTTAGTAGAAAAAATAATTGGATCTGGCGAAATGTTTGTTCCAATGGGAGAAGAAACTTTAGTTCTTGAAGAGTTTTTAACTACGAAAATTATGAAAGAAAAGTCATTAAATTTGGGTAAAGTTAGTAAAATCAGAAATGAGCTATTCAATAAGTATAAAGAAAAGGGGTTAATTTCAGATAAATTTAGCAACATTTTTACTGATAAGTCATTAAATAATTTTTTCTTTTTAAAATTTATCAAAGAAATTTACCCAAATGCAAAAATAATAAATTGCAAAAGAGATGTACTTTCTTCGATCATGTCAATTTTTAAAAACCAGTTAACAGAATTAGCATGGGCACATGATTTAGTTAATATTTTTAAATATTTTGATAATTACCTACAGATTATTCAAAATTTCAATGAAACAGATCCTAATTTTTTATATGAATTACAATTTGAAAAATTAGTTAATAATCCAGAAGAAGAATCTAAAAAACTAATGAAATTTTGTGGACTTCCTTGGAGTAAAAAATGTTTAGAATTTTATAAAAGAAAAGACTTAATCTCAAAAACTGCAAGCAATATTCAAATCAGAAGTGCTATATATAAACATTCA
>Ga0187827_10009274_pt1 | contig 10456 bp, 10 predicted proteins | sample ETNtaG_39_FD_167969 | JGI IMG/M metagenome (GOLD analysis project Ga0187827, IMG submission 167969) | Marine microbial and viral communities from oxygen minimum zone, Eastern Pacific Ocean - ETNP2014_SV_150_PacBio MetaG (Illumina Assembly) | ecosystem: Environmental > Aquatic > Marine > Hypoxic... | reverse complement strand
AGTCATGATGGTTATCAATATGTTATTAATATTGATGATAGTAATGATGATGTTGCTATCGTTCAAGGAAGCACAACCAAATTAAAAAATGGAGAAAGAGTAGTGATTATATTTGGAAAAACAATTAGAGTTCTGCCTTATTCAGGATAAATTATCTGGTGATCAAGGCAGGTGCATTTACAATGCTCATAAATCCCAAACCCAGAACCATGATCCCTAAAAGTTTTTTCATGTGTCTCTCCTCTGGTTTCGGGATGATTGGTTAAGGGCATCACGGATGCTATAAACTTTTTACAGAATTCAGGTTTGTTAAAAAAGGGTGGCAGGGTTAAATAATTGCAACTAGGCCATTTTCACTATGTAAGTCAATACAACTACTAAAAAAATAAATATATATTTTTTTTTAAACTTTTAGCTTCTTTTTCTTGGTGCCTCTTCCAAATCTCCGAGTTGAGCTTGGTCTTTTTATCTCAATCTGGTCTAGTCTGCGGGCTAATTTATATCTATTTAATATCCATTTCATTAAATATTATTATAATCTTTGTGGAATGGCCTATTTTTATCAAATGGTCCGCACAGTCTTGCAAGGGAGAAGGTAATATAACTCTTCATTTTATTTTGTAATTTTAATAATTAAGTCTTGATATTTTTATAAGGCTAAATGCAATTTTAAAGAAATCTATTACAAAATTAATTTTACCTTGATCTACATGAGTCCAATTAACAGGTAAATCTTTAATTTTGAAATTCAATTTTTTTGCAATCATGCAAATTTCAATATCATGCATATAACCATCTGTTGAAATCATTTTGAATATTTTTTTAGCTGTATTCAATTTGTAAAGTTTGAATCCACACTGTGTATCAGAAATTGTTATTTTGAAAAAAAAGCGTATTAAAAATTTGAATATCATTCCAACAATTTGTCTTGGAATTTTTTTTTTAACAATTGACAATCGATGATTTCTTGAACCAAAATAAATTAAATTATTTTGATTTAAATATTTTTTCCTAATCCACTCTGTTAATTGAAAATTAGAAACAGAGCAATCTGCATCTGTTGTAAGAACCCAATCATTTTTTGCAACTTGAACACCTCTTTTGAGTGCATACCCCTTTCCCATATTTTTTTTATAATTTACTATTTTAACTTTAATATTATTTTTAAATTTTTTTTTAATTATAGACAGAGTTCGATCTGAACTTCCATCATTTACAAAAATATATTCTTTTTTTATAAATTTATTTAATTTTTCAAATTTCTCTATATCTAAAAAAGTTTTTTTTAACCTCTTTTCTTCATTAAAGGCAGGATAAATTATAGAAACAGACTTAAACATTTTTCACCAAAATGTAAATTGAAATACCAAAAGGAAGATTAAAATATTTTATAAGATATTTTTCTGTCGCAAATATAATATAGAACAATTTGTTTAAAATAGAGTTTGGTGTTGTTTCAACTTCATTTATATAGTTTCTTTTTAAAAATTTATTTAACAAGGTCATCATCATGATTGGTATGCATAAAAATGCATTAAAATAGGAAACATTTTCTATTTTAAATCCGCTTAATTCATTTTTAAGAAGTCTTTTATTATATCTTCTGTAATGACCAAGAGTCTCATCTTTTTTGCTAAATAAAAATTGGTATGCCGGAACTGTAATTAAAATGTATCCATCCTTCTTTAAAAATTTTTTTAGATTTTTTAGTAAAACCTGAGGCTTTTTTACATGTTCAATTACATCTGCTAATAGAATTAAGTCGTAAAATTTTTTTTTTATTCTTAGAGTGGAATATAAGTTTTTTATTTTTTTATTTTTACTTTTTATGATTTTTCTTGCATATTTATTTTTTTCATGAACATCAACTTGACCATATTTTTCCAGTATATCTAAATTAACACCACTACCAGATCCAAAGTCTAAAATATTGTTATTTTTTTTTAATTTCATGCTAGAAATTATTTGGTCTATTATTTTTTTTCTAGCTTGGAACCACCAATGTTTTTCTTGGTTTTTTACATGTCGATAAAATGTTTTGTTATTCATTGATTTTAAAAAAATTAATACTCTAATTATAAAACATAGTAACTTATAAAATTCTATTCCTTATTCAAAAAATATTGGTACGCTTAACTTATTTAAACAACAAGTTTTTGTTTAAACAAATTTTTTTAAAAAAATCTTCATCAAAATTTCTAGCCCAATGATAATAAAAATCTCTTGTAGGTTTATTAACGCATATATAATGAAGATTAGAAGGTTTATAAATGTACGATTGGTAATTATTTAAATTTGTTACGAAATTAAAAACTATGAAAATTGAAACAATTGCAGAAAAGACAAATTTGAATTTTTTTTTGATCGAATCAAAAAAAATAGCCAATAATAGAAAGAAAAATGGAATTGAATATATATTATAAGAAACGTTATACCTAAAATTATTAATTGCCGTTAAAAATAAAGTTATCATCGCTAATAAAAAAATATAAATATAGTTATGAATAAAAGTCTTTTCTTTGTAATAAAAAATCATTTTAAAAAAACTAATTAATAAAACAACTAGCAATAAAAAAGAATAAATTAAATTAAAATTAAAATCCTTAAATAAAACAACAAACATCTCATAAATTAAATTAGTAGATAATTCCTTGTCCAAAAAGGAAGAGTAGATTTTAAGAAAATAAAATGGATTCGTAAGACTAAAAATAATACTAAAATCAAATTTGATAAAATTAAAAATACTAAGTAGCTTTAATAAAAAAATATGAAATACAGAAAGTGCAATAATTATGGCAAAAATATTGTATAAATATTCGTTAGAAATATTTTTGATCTTGCATATATAAAAAACTGCTAAGTGCATAATTAAAAAATAAATGCCAAAACAAAAAAAATCAAAATAACCTACACCAGTTGATGAATTTACAAAATTATTCAGATAAATTTGAAAAAGAAAATAAAGGAGAATAAAAAATAATAAAATATATTTTAAATTTATTTTTGTGATTATTAAAAATAAAAAATTGCCTTCATAAATTTCATTTTTTTTTTCATAAGAAGAGTAAAATATAAAAAGGAAAAATAAAAACATGTATAAAAAAATTATTTGCACTTTAGCTAGCAAAGAAAGAATCATAAACAAGCTGACCAAAAAAAGATTGATGAGCTTTGCGTTTTTGATAAAGTCTAATAAAAAATAAGCAGATATAAAAAAATAACAAACGGCAACAATATCTGTTCTTAAAATTATAAAATTTGCTAGAAAACTTTCTGATAAAATTATAAAAAAGATTGTTAGAATTTTGTAATACTCGTCAATTTTAAAAATACCTAATAATTTGTAAATAAAAATAATTGTGACGAAATGGATTGTAGAATTTGCTATTCTTGAAACTATATATAATTTTTGTAAAATTAATTCTGGATTTTCAAGCTTTACTAACAAATCAATATTTGAAATTAAATTATGATCAAAAAAAGAGAAGGCTTTATAAAAAAGGCCGTAAGTGAGGAAATGAGAGTAAGCAGTGAGATCTTGAAAGTCTGGGTATTTATTAGACACTAATTGTAATGAATTATGAATAACTGTTAAATCAAAATCAATAATTGAAGTATAATCTTGATATATACTTTGTAAAATTGTTACAGAAATCATTAAAAAAAATAATAAAAAAAATAACAAAAACTTATTTATAATTTTTTTTTCCATAAAATCATTTTTAAAAAAATTGTTTACACATTTACAATTTTTTATTGTTTCAAATAAAACCTAAATTTTTATATAATCAATTATAATTTTTTTAAATTAAAAAGAGTTTAATAACATTAATGACAACAAACCACTTGAATATTAATATTAAAAATTAACGTAAAATATATACAAATGTATAAAAAATTCAAAACTAGTTTTTGGGAAAATGTTTTTAATATTTTAGATTTTTATCATCAAAATAGAATTGTTAATTTTTTAAAATCCTTACAGATAGACAAGGTTGTAGATGTGGGATCCCACAAAGGTGAGTTTTTGAGCTATATATTAAAATTGAAAAATGTAAAAAAAATATTTGCTTTTGAACCTCAAATTGCAATCTATAAAGTTTTATCCAAAAAATTCACTCATAAAAAAATAAAAATATTTAACCTTGCTATAGATAAAGAAATATCAAAAAAATACATATATATAAATAAATTCACCAACACATCAACGTTATCAGAATTTAATAAAAAATCCTTTTATTTAAAATTTAAAAATTTATTAACAGGTTCAAAAAAAATTTTTTTGTACAAATATATTGTTAAAACAAACACCATCGATAATTTATTTATTAATATCAAGTTAAAAAATACTCTTTTAAAAATTGATGTTGAGGGTTTTGAAATAAACGTCTTAAAAGGAAGTAAGAAAAAAATTGTAGATGAAATAGATTATATCTTAATCGAAAATCAATTTGTAAACCTTTACAAAAAAACATCCTCAAAAAAAAATCATGATTTTTTAATAAAAAATAACTTTGAAATTTATAAAAATTTTATTCATCCATTAATGATATTTTCAGACTGTTTGTAAAAAAAAAAAAAAATTAAATAGCCTCTTTTATTATAAATTTATAAAATAAATATTATTTTTATTAAATAATTAGAATTTTCTTATAATATTGAATTTTTAAGATATATTTTTCTTTTTATATTTTTTTTTAGATGTAATAATTAGTCTTTAATGATGAGTCTAATCGAAGTTCTTCGTTTGCACCACTGGATAAAAAATTTACTTATTTTCTTACCTTTTGTTGCGTCCCAGCTGCCATTTTCTGCAAATGTACTGCAGAATTTATTTTTAGGCTTTTTGTCTTTTGGTTTGCTTGCATCAGCAACATACATCTTAAATGATATACTTGATTTAAAAAATGATCAAAAACATATTACTAAAAAATATCGACCATTATCTTCAGGGAAAATTTCTATTCAAACAGGATTTTTATTAATAACAGTATTAATAATAGCTATTTTTTTTATAACAAAAAAATTAGAAGAAAATAATTTTTTATTATTTTTGATAACATATTTTTTATTGTCATTATTTTATTCTTTATATCTGAAAAAAATAGTATTACTTGACTGCTTTCTTCTTTCAATCTTTTATACTATTCGTATTTTTGCCGGAGGTGAATTGGTGAATATCACGCCATCTTTTTGGCTTACAACTTTTTCTATTTTTTTATTTTTATCTCTAGCTTTCTTAAAAAGATATTCTGAAATATCTTTAATGCAAAATAAGCAAAGAGTTCTAGGCCGTAATTATTATGGCTCCGATAAATCATTAATTAAAATGTTGGGAATAAATTCAGGTTATATATCTATATTAGTACTAGTTCTTTATTTAAACAGTGACACAGTTTTTAAACTGTACCAATCACCAGAATGGATTTGGCCTGGTGTTTTTATATTTTTATTTTGGATTAATTGGATTTGGTTTAAAGCTCATCGCAATCAGATAAATCAAGATCCCATAGTATTTGCAATTAAAGATAAAGTTAGTATTGTAATTTTTGTACTAGCATTCGTTTTTTATTTATTAAGTAGTAATTGATTTTTTTTATTATATTTTATGAAAATTCATGGTTGGGGCTATTATTCAGTTGTTGATGCTCAAGTTTTAAAACCAGCAAAAGTCAATGACATTAACAAATTAATACAGGTAAATAAAAAGATTATAGCTAGAGGCCTGGGAAGAAGTTATGGCGATAGTGCAAATAGTAATGTCGTAGTAGATACAACGAATTTAAACAGTATAGTAAAATTTGATTCATTAAAGGGAGTAATTTTATGTGAATCTGGAGTCTCTATAAAAGAAATAAATGAACTTACAATTCCACAGGGTTGGTTTGTTCCAGTAACCCCAGGCAGTAGTTACGTAACTTTGGGTGGTGCTATAGCTAGTGATATCCATGGAAAAAATCATCACTTAGATGGAGCCTTTTCCGAGCATATTTTGTCTGCCAACTTAATGCTAGGTAATGGAGAAATTCTTACTATATCAAATAGTATAAATAGTGATTTATTCCAAGCAACATGTGGAGGCATGGGATTGACTGGTATTATCGTTTCGGCAAGTATTAAATTAAAATCTATAAGTTCAAATTTAATAAAAAAAACAACAATTAAAAATAATTCGTTAGAGGATCTATTTAACCAATTTGAAATTAATTTTTCTAGCCCTTATTCTGTTGCCTGGATTGATTGTTCAAATAAAAAAAAAAAATCTATAAGCTCTTTACTATTTTTAGGAGAACATGTAAAAAAAGGAGAACTTATTAGCAGCGCTAAAAAACCGAGATATATTCCTATAAAATTTTGCTCAATGTTTTTAAATAAACATTTTATTAAAATTTTTAATAATGCTTATTATTTTAAAAATTTAAAAAAAATACAAACAACACAAGTATTTTTAGAAAATTATTTTTATCCTTTAGATAGTTTACTGAACTGGAATTTTTTGTATGGAAAGAAGGGATTTATCCAGTATCAATTTGTTATCCCAAAAACAAATGGAATCAAAATTTTAAAAAAAATATTAGATATAATTAATGAGTATGATCAAACACCTTTTCTTGCTGTACTAAAAATATTAGGACCTCAAAATAAAAATTACTTGTCATTTCCTATGGAGGGATATACTTTAGCCTTGGATTTTAAAGTTTCCCATGGTTTACTTAAATTAATAAGTGTCCTTGATAAAGTTGTTGCTCTTAATGGTGGAAGAATTTACCTCACAAAAGATGCAATCATGAGCAAAGAAATATTTAGGAAGTGTTATTCAAAATGGGAAGAATTTGAACAAATAAGAAGTAAATATAAAGCGATTGGAAAATTTATATCTCATCAATCTTTACGTTTAGGCCTAAAATGAAAAATATATTAATTATAGGAGCAACATCAGCAATTGCTAAAGAATGTGCAAAAATATGGGCTGAACGTGGTGATAAATTATTTTTAGTAGCACGTAATGAAGAAGATCTAAAACAACAGAGTGATATATTTTATAGAATATTTAATTAAATCAAAAATAAGATTAAAGAGAGGAAAAAACTCTACGTCATCATAAAAGAAAATTTTGGGAGTCCACAAACTAATATAAAAAATTGTAAAAAATAATTTAAATTTGTAATCTAAATTATAAATTATTGGCAATTTATCAATTTTTACAAAGATTTCCTTATCATCATACAAACAGTAAAATGTAAAAATTAAACAAAAGTTATATAAAATATATACAAATCTTCCCCAATCATTTCCCACTATAAAAATAACTAATGGACTAAAAAAAACTAAAATTGTGAACACAAAAACATATTTACCAGATCTAAAAAAATTATTTATATAAAGTAAATATAAAAATATTATTAAAAAATGTAAAAATAAAATATTTTGAAAAATATATTTCATACTTATATAATTATATTCTAAAAATGAAAATGAAGATGATGCGCTTCTTTGTAACCATGCAATTGCTCCTGAAAACTCACTTATTTCGAAAAAATTTTGGTTTATAAAAAAAACCATCGTTGACATTTTTTCATCAGCAACAGGTATGAATAAAAGAAAAAGTATAATTAAATAAATGATAAATATGAAAAAAATTTCACTTAATTTTATTTTATAATTATTTTTTTTTAAAAAAACAAAATAACTTAAGTAAAAAAAGTTAATAAAAAAGACTGAAGATTCGTGAATAAAATATGATAAAAGAATAAATAAATTAGTCGTAAAGAAAATAATATTTCTGTTGTAAATTTTTATTGATAAATAACAATTCAATAAAAAAAATGTTATATAAAATATTTCTTTTCTTGCGAATGCTTCAAATGTAGCAATTGGATATAAAAAAACTAAAGGTGAAAAACATAATAAATAAAATACATAATTTCTCTTAAAATTAGAAAAATATTTGTAAAATAATAAATGAAATAATAAATAAATGAATAAGTGAATTAGAAAAAAAACATATTTAATTTTTAAATCAAAAAAATTTGATAAGTTTATAGATATCTCACCTAAGAGGCCTCTTCTTATATATCCCCCTTTATAATTAATTATCCAATCGGTAAAAACATATCTCCAGGGAAAGTCATTTAGCAACTTAACTAGCCATAAAAAATAGATAGATGAACTAATTACAATAATAATAAGAAAATAATTTAATAAAAAATTCTTTTTTATCATTTACCTATATTATTATAAGAATAATACTTATTGATAATTTTGAACTTTAGCATTTTATTGTGTCCCTAATATCTTATATAATCCTATAACCACGATCCCTAAAAGTTTTTTCATTTGCTTCGTTCTGCTGAATTTATAATTTTTCCAAAAATTATACAGCTAGATTTAAATCCTAAGAGATTAATGTAACGAATCTCATACTGAATTGTATCAAAATTATTTAATAAATTTATTAAATCTCTTGTTGATAATAAATTTAAATTTTCTTCTTTAGAGTAAAATTTTAAACCAATTAAAGAAAGTATTTTTCTATGAATTTTTTTTGGAAGCCAATGAATTAATGGGATTTGAGTGTGAAATTCTATTGGATGATATTTGTTTGGAGTTATTAATACAAAATTTTTTTTAGTTAATTTTATAATATTTGAGATCATTTGCAATTGATTTGTAGAACTGCCCACATGTTCAATAGTTGCATTTGATAAAACAAGATCAGAGCTATATTGATTTATCTCTTCATATGAAAATTTTTCAAGAATTGATTTACTTAAGGACCTGATAAAAAAAGTAGAGTTAATTTTTTGATCAGAAATTGATTTAAATACTTTAATGTTTTTTAAGTTTTTAATTAAATAATTACTGTGACTATATTCCGTGTCATTTGTAGTGCCAATATCTAGAGCGTCAATTAAATCATCATCTTCATAGTATTTATTTATTATATCAATCATTTCTTTTCGCTTTTTCAAGATTATACGGTTCATAAATTCAACAGGTTTATGTAAGTAAATGGAGCTCAAAATATTAAATTTTTTTTATTTAATTAAAAAATATTAGACTCTTTGTATAAATTTTCGTTTGTATAAATTATCATTGTATCACAACAAACCCAGAACCACGATCATTATCGCTTTCTTCATGCTTTATGATACATCAAAATTAAAGTTGAGTTATTTGCCTGTATCAAGGTTGATTTTATAGGGAATTTTTAAAATTTTTTTTCAAAATAAGTAGTCTCTACGTCTAGATCAAACACTAAAGATAAAATAATAAGTTCTTAACGTGCAGATCAGATGCAACGGGTCCCTTTAAAAGTTTAATTTCAGAATTAATTCTGTTACCTCTATCTGAAGAGAGCGAGCAACATTGCCCGCTCCACTTTTACTTTTAATGCAATAACATTCTATTTTACTTTTGTATTAAGAAGAATTTTTTCTAGAAAACAATAAAGTAAAGTAAATATATATTTAGATCCTAATTCATCTATTTTAAATTTAGCTTCACCAACTGTTCTATTGTAATAGGAAATTGGAATAATTTTATAGTTAAAACCTCTAATTATAGTTTTTAATGGTAATTCGAGAAATATATTAAAACTTTCAGAAACTAGAGGATATAAACTTAGCAAAGTTTCTTTTTTATAAATTTTGAAACCATTAGTAAAATCATTTAGATCTGTCCAAATAATTAACTTAGCAAACAAATTTCCTAATCTATTTAATATTAGTTTTACTTTTGGATAATTTACAAGTTTAGCACCTTTAATAAATCTTGATCCAAAAATAGCGTCATAATTATTTGAAGATATTTCATTATAATAAAGGTTTAAGTCTTCGACCGTATCTGAACTGTCAGACATCATTATACAAATGTATTTACCTTTTGATTTTTGTATACCTAAATCTAGTGCGCCTCCCAATCCCTTTTTACTGTTGTTGTAATAAACCACTTTATCATTTGCTTGGCTAAGTTTTATCAGCTCATCTTCGGTTTGGTCTTTGCTAAAGTCGTTGATAAAAACAATTTCATAATTTGAACAATCTATTTTTTGTTTAATTTCTTCTGAAATGATTCGAATGTTTTGTTCCTCGTCTCTAACTGGTATTAATATGGAAAGTGATAGGTTCATAAGTGCTTTATACTTTCATATTTAAATACTAAATCAAATTGTTTAAATTAATAAAGTTAAATTCTTATTTGATATTATTTTTAAAATTACTAAAGTGAATAAATAAAATTTTATCTATAAGAAATATTAATAATAATGTTAAATATCAATATTTTAAAGAAACTATCATTTAAAATCATTAAAATCTTATGAAAATAGCTTTAATTACAGGATCATGTGGACTTGTCGGGGCAGAGGCAGTGGAATTTTTTATAAGAAAGAAATTTAAAGTCTTGGGTATAGATAATAATTTTAGAAAATATTTTTTTGGTGCAGATGGGTCAA
>Ga0187827_10009271_pt1 | contig 10458 bp, 9 predicted proteins | sample ETNtaG_39_FD_167969 | JGI IMG/M metagenome (GOLD analysis project Ga0187827, IMG submission 167969) | Marine microbial and viral communities from oxygen minimum zone, Eastern Pacific Ocean - ETNP2014_SV_150_PacBio MetaG (Illumina Assembly) | ecosystem: Environmental > Aquatic > Marine > Hypoxic... | reverse complement strand
CTGACATTTTCTTAGATACTGAATATTCTAAAACAATGTACAAGGAAGCAATGAAAGTTGGAAAGCATATTACTTTCTCAACAGCAAAAGCAGTATTCGGTTTCAAAAACGAAAACAATTTGGGAGAAATCTTTTACACTTGCATGCAATCAGTTCCAGCGTTTTTGCCTAGTATTCGAGAGAAAACTAACACATTCTGTTTAATTCCTCATGCAATTGATCAAGATCCGCATTTCAGAGTTACCCGAGATGTTGCTCCAAAGCTTGGATACCCTAAACCATGTGCAATACATACTAAATTCCTTCCAGGATTAGGTGCAAAAGATAGCAAAATGAGTGCGTCTCACCCCGAAACTTGTATTTTTACAACAGATGATGCCAAAGCTGTGCAAACAAAAGTTGGAAAAACATTTACAGGTGGGTGTGACACAGTTGAAAAACAAAAAAAGCAAGGTGGAAATCCCGATATTTGCACTGTTTATCAGTATCATTATTACTTATTCGAGCAAAGCGATAAAGATTTAAAGGACAGATATAAGAAATGTAAAGCCGGAAAGCTATTATGTGGGAACTGTAAAGGCGATTTGGTAAATTATGTTAACAAGTTTCTAAAGAAACATCAAGAAAATAGGGAGAAAGCGAAAAAGAAAATCAAAGAGTTCTTAATTCGCGATTGAAATGAAAGAGACGAAAAAAGGGAAGAAACCCAGAGAAGAAAAAAAAGAATTTGTTGTAAAGGGTAAAGTAACTGCAGACACTCCTGTCAACAAACTCGAAAAGGAAAAACAAGCTATTTATGAAAGAATTGCGCCTATTCGTGAGCAGGCAGCAGTATTAACAAGTATTCGAAAAGACCGTGATGTTCTTAATGACAAAGTTAAGGCATTGAGTGATGAAGTTCGAAAGGTCAAGACTGAACGTGATGAACTTAATAAAAAAGTCAGAGATGAAAAAGCGAAGAGAGATGACATAAATAATCAGGCTTCTTCACTTCGAAAAGTCTTTCGAAGTGAATTCGGTGATGCTCCTGCAAAAAAAGGTTCATTTGAACTTCAAAAATTACGAAAGCAAGTGAAAGATATGCGATGGGAAATTGAAACAAAAGGATTCTCATTTGCTGAAGAGAAAAAACGATCAAAAGTTCTCAGTGAACTTGAAAAGAAACTTAAAAAACTTGAGAAATTTGATAATGCTCGATTAAGTGTTGTTAAGCAAGATAAGAACGCACGCGATTTCCACTCTAATGTTATTGAATTTTCCAAACAATCTGAAGAAGTTCATCAGAAACTTATTGGTTTTTATGAAAACCTCAAGCAAGCTCGTGAGAAAGCTGATGCAAAACACAATGAAGTTGTTGAAGCTATTGACAAAATCAAAAAGCTTGAAGTAGATCATGAAGTTGATTTGAAACGCTTTAATGAAATAAGAGATTCTATAAATGATACTCGAGAAGAATGGGAAGACCAGAATCTTGAAGAGTCAAAGAAAAGCGCTAAAGAGCGCAGTGCTGAAGCCTTTGCAGAATTCGAGAAAGGTGGACGTGTTGACTTGCGTGACTTGCAATTGAAATTCTTGGGTGAAGACAAGAAGAAATCTAGATCAAAATAATTTATCACTCTTCTGTAAATCTTATAAACCCTTAACCCTTATGCTAAATCATGACTGAACGAAAGTGTGACAGGATTATGCGAATCGCGCTACAGCGCGGATTAATGTGGCCTAGCTCGGAGATTTATAATGGTTTAGCTGGGTTTTTTGATTATGGTCCAGTTGGTGCGCGTCTTAAGAGAAATATTGAAGAAGAATGGCGAAAACTTTTCATTATCAAAGAAGGAATGTTTGAAATTGAAACTCCTACATTAATGGGTGAAGATGTTTTTACTGCATCTGGTCATTTGGATCATTTCACAGATCCTCTTGTTGAATGTGCAAAATGCGGAGAAACATATCGTGCGGATCATGTTGTAAAAAACTCTCTTGAAGTTGAAACTGATGGTATGGGTTTGAAAGAATTAAACAAGCTAATTAAAGATAACAAACTTCAATGCAAGAAATGCAAACAGAAACTTGGAGATGCATGGACTTTCAATCTTATGTTTAAAACTCAGACTGGAGCTGGAAAAGTAAAGCGGAATATTTATCTCCGTCCTGAAACTGCGCAAGGTGCTTTTGTATCTTTCCAGCGCTTATACCAAGTTGCTAGAAAGAGACTTCCTTTTGGTGCGTGTCAAATTGGAAAAGCATATCGTAATGAAATCAGTCCGCGTCAAGGAATGATTCGCTTGCGAGAATTTTCACAAGCCGAAGCTGAAATTTTCTTTGATCCAAAAGATACCTCACATCCAAATTTCAAAGCAGTTAAAAATGATACAATGCCGTTCTTGTCTGCTGATTATCAAGAACAAGATCGTTATGAAGTTCTTGAAATGAATGTTGGCGATGCAGTTAAGAAAGGAGTAATTGGATCTGAAATTCACGCATACTATCTAGCTATTTCAGAAAAGTTTTTTGAAAATCTTGGAATTCCTCGTTCAGCAATTCGTTGCAGAGAGCAATTAAAAGATGAGCGAGCGCATTATTCAAGTGGTACTTGGGATATTGAAATCAAGAGCGAAGATTTCGGATGGATTGAAGTTGCTGCAATTGCTAATCGAACTGATTATGATCTTGGTGGTCATTCTGCTCTTTCAAAACAAGATCTGAGTGCAGTATATGAAGGTGGAGGAAAATTCACTCCGCATGTTATTGAAGCATCATTCGGAATTGACAGACCATTTTATTGCGTTGTTGAGCATTCTTTCAGAGAAGAAGAAAAACGAACATACTTTGCTTTTGACAAAAAGATTTCTCCAGTAAGAGCTGCTGTATTCCCACTTGTAAATAAAGAAAAACTTCCAGGAATTGCTGATAAAGTTTTTAATGAGCTTATTGAAAATAATATTCTTGCACAACTTGATACAAAAGGATCAATAGGACGCAGATATGCGCGATCTGATGAAATCGGAATCCCGTACTGCATTACTGTTGATTTTGATTCTCAAAAAGATAATACAGTAACTTTACGAGAACGTGACACAACCAAACAAAAGCGTGTTAAAATAAAAGATTTGGTTAAACTGTTAAAATAAAATGGCTTTAGGTTTATTCTCAACAATATTCTTGCTAGCATCTTTTGTTGTTGGTGGGGGACTTTTATCCTTCTGGGCAAGAAGGTCTGGAGCGCATGGTCTTGAAGTTTGGCTTCCTCTTGCTGTTATGTTGAGTTATGCAATTTCTCCTATTGTTGGAATTATTGTGTCCTCACTTATTTTGATATTATCTTTTATTCTATTTCCATATGCAATTCATTATCTAGCGATAATGATAGTTTGTGTTATTGGTTTGTGTTTTTCAACATTAATGTTTCCAGTTAATGCTATTACTTTTGTAAAAGTCGCAGTCATTCTTACACTTTCGTATAATTTTGCGTCAAATTTAATTATGTTTATAATTGGTCATAATATAATTCATTTAATTAAATTCGCATTAATTTCTACTTTATTCAGCTGGTTTCTTTATTTGAAATTCGGATGGTATTTTGTTATGCTTTTTAATTAATCTAAAAACATATTAATCAAAACAACTTATCATTGGTGGGATGAGTGACACTATTGCTTCTTTCAAGAAGAGAATTAATGTTTTAGTTAAAGCTATTTCTGAGTATAAAGCAGAAGGCGGAACGGTTAATCCTGGTGCGAATGAAATTCTTGATTACAAAGCAGGCAAAACAAAGTATTTGCAAAACGATGTTGCTAAGGCGGTTATTGACGTAAAGAAAAATGCTTGGGAATTTGTTGATAATCGGACAGCAGATCCAGCAAATGAAATTCTTTTACTTGATATAATTAACAAGATTAATGAATTAAGACAAACCGATGTTGTTAATATTTTAGAAAGAAAAATTTCAGATATTTCCCTTTCACTTGCAAGGATTATTCCTCTTCCTTGTGAATCTACTTCAAATAATCAATTAATTTTTGATACTCCTAAATTACCTGAAGGTATTATGGATGATATTATGGCAGATCTTAATGAAATCCGAAAATGTTTTGATGCCAACTGCTATCGGTCTGCAGTTATTATTTGTGGGAGAGTTTTGGAAGCAGCTCTTAATCGAAAATATTTTGAAGTTACTGGGAATGATCTTCTTGAAACAAGTCCAGGACTTGGTCTTGGTAAAATTATAGCTAAACTTTCTGAAAAAGGTGTGAAATTTGATCCAGGTCTTACTCAGCAAATACATATGGTTAATCAAGTTCGAATTTATTCTGTTCACAAGAAAAAAGATGCATTTTATCCAAGCAAAGGTCAGACCCAAGCAATGATTCTTTACACAATTGACGTATTGCGGAAATTGTTTAGTGAGTAACCTTTTTAACCACCTACTTCATATTTTAAGACCATGGATTTACACCCTCTTGAACGCAAAGTGCTTGAAGGCTTGAAGAAGCTTAATGGCAAAGGAACAGCTGAAGAAGTAGCTGAAGCTGGGGGTATTGAAAAGATTCAAGCTGAGCGATTTGGTTATTCATTATCACAAAAAGGTGTTGTTCAATTAGAAAAAAAAGAAGCACAAACAATTGATTTGACAGAGGTTGGTAACAAATATTTAACTGGGGAACTTCCTGAGCGAAGTTGTCTAAATGCAATTGTCAATAAAGTAAAAACAGTTCCTGATATAATTAAATCTACTAAATTAGATCCAAGAGAAGTTGCTGGTGCTCTTGGCATTCTTCGTCGATATTCTTACATTACTGCTCATATTGAAAATGGAAAAAATGTTGGTTTCATACCAACTGGTCTTGCAAAACAAGCATCTACTGAAAAATTACCAACTGAAACTGCTCTTAATGATTTATCTAATGGAAAAACAATTGAAGATCATTTTCTTAAAGATTTCAAACGCCGTGGTTTAATTATAATTGAAAACAAAGCACATTATGAATTGGAATTAAAAGAAGATGTAAAAGTTTCTGGAGCTTCAACAGTTCATCAATTAACTCATGAAATGTTGAAGAATAAATCATGGAAAAATCAAAAATTCAGAAAGTATGATTTGAATGCGCAAGTTCCTACTGTTTTTGGAGGTCGCTTGCACCCGCTTACAATTGCAAAGAACAAGATTAGAGATATTTTCCTTGAGTTTGGTTTCGAAGAAGCTGAAGGTCCGCTTGTTGAAAGTACGTTCTGGAATTTCGATGCACTGTTCCAACCTCAGGATCACCCAGCCCGAGATTTAGCAGATACTTTTTATTTGAAAAATCCAAAGCAATCTAAACTTCCGGATAAAAAAATAGTAGCTGAAGTTAAAAAATCTCATGAGCAGGGAACTCGCGGTTCAACTGGGTGGGGTTATGATTGGAAAGAAGCAGTTTCTAAACAACCAATTCTAAGAACACACTGTACTGCAGTTTCTGCAAGACGACTTACTCAAATTGAACCTCCAGCAAAAATCTTTTCAATTGGAAGAACATTTAGAAACGAAACTCTTGATTACAAACATTTACCAGAGTTCACACAAATTGATGGTATTGTTGCTGATGAAAATGTTACATTCAAAGATCTTCTTGGATATCTTAAAGAATTCTTTTACAGGATGGGTTTCGAGAAGATTCGATTCAGACCAGCTTACTTCCCATATACTGAAATGAGCACAGAAATTGAAGTGTGGCTTGAAGATCGCAAAGAATGGATTGAACTTGGTGGTTCTGGAATTTTCAGACCAGAAGTTTGCGAACCTCTTGGAATTAATGTGCCTGTTCTTGCATGGGGTCTTAGCTTGGAAAGGCCAATTGTTATGCGACTTGGTTTGAAAGATATTCGAAGTTTCTATTATCGCAATGATTTGAAATGGTTAAGGGAGGTGCCAATGTAATGGCAAACGTAACATTCAACCGTGCAGATTTTGAAAAGCTTGTTGGAAAGAAGCTCACAGAGAAGGATTACCGCGAGCGCATAGAAATGCTAGGCACACCTCTTGATAATTTAACTGATGATGAAGTTACATTCGAAGTTTTCCCAAATCGTCCTGATTTACTTTCTATTGAAGGATTTGCAAGGGCATTGCGAGGATTTTTTGGAATTGAAACAGGATTGCGAAATTACAATGTCAAGAAATCAAATTACGAAGTTATAATTGACAAAACAGTTTCTGATAAAAAAGATGGAAACGATTTCTGGGGATGCACAGCTTTTGCAGTTGTCAAAGGATGTAAATTCACAGATGAATCTGTTGCAGCATTCATGCAACTTCAAGATAAATTAGCAATCACTATCGGTCGACGTAGAAAGAAGTGTTGTATTGGTACTTATGATTTGAAAGATATTTCTTGGCCAATTTCTTACAAATATGTTGATCAGAAACACAAATTTATTCCCCTTGGTTTCAATAATGAAATAACTGTAAAAGAATGTCTTGAGAAGCATCCGCGTTGTAAAGAGTATGGTCATTTAACTGAAGCATGGAGAGAATATCCAATTTATATGGATGCAAAAAAGAATACATTGTCATTACTTCCATTCACAAATTCTGAATTCTCAAAAATTCGCGAAGACAGTGAAGATATGTTCATAGAAGTTACTGGAAATGATTTCAAGGCATGTGAAGAGATTTTGAATATTGTTGTAACTGCATTGGCAGAGCGCGGTGCTGAAGTTTATACTGTTAAAGCTTCATATGCAAAAGATATTGGAAAAGGCAAAACCTGGGCAACTCCGAATTTAAACCCAAGTGAAATGCTTCTTGACTTGATTTATGCAAATAAATTACTTGATTTAGATTTGAAATTAAATGAAGTCAAAAAAGAATTTGAAAAAATGCGATTTGGAATGAATGGGAATAAAGTTCTTGTTCCTGCATATAGAACCGATATCATGCATAACATTGATCTTGTTGAGGATATTGCAATTGGGCATGGTTATGGGATGTTTGAACCTCATATTCCACAAATTCCAACAATTGGAAAACCAAATCCTCTTGAAGGTTTCTCAAATCTTCTTAGAACAACTTTAGTTGGATTAGGTTTCCAAGAAATTGTTAATTTCGTATTATCAAATGAGGATCGCGAATTTACAAAAATGCTACGCAATCCAGAACATCATGTTGAAATTTGGAATCCAAAAACAGCAGATTACACAACTCTACGAACTTCACTTGCTCCTGGCTTGCTAACCACACTTGGGATGAATGCAAGTTCAGAAATGCCACATAAAATTTTCGAAGTTGGTTTAACTGTGCAGATTGATGAGAAAGCTGAATCTGGTGCACGAAACGAGCGCAGAATTGCTGGAGCAGTTTCACATTCTAATACTAATTATTCTGAAATGAAAGCGTATCTTGAATCTTTCTTGAAACAACTTGGTGAAACGTATGATTTCAAAGAGTCGCAGGATCCTGCTTTCATAGAAGGAAGATCTGTTATTATTCATATTAATGGAAAACGTGCTGGTGTAATGGGTGAAGTTCATCCTGAAGTTCTTACAAACTTCGGAATAGAATATCCAGTAACTTTGTTTGAAATGGAAGTTGAAAAACTTCTTTAATAATTTACACCAAAAATCTTTTTCAAAGATTGCATTATTGGCCAGCCAGATGCTTTTGTTTTGTATTCAACACCCATTAAATCTGCAGCTAATTGTTTGTATGAATTTGAAACAAGACTGTTTGGTTTTCTAATAAGAATAGGATTCTTCATGTTTATAGAATTTGGAACTTCATGATCGAATGGAATTTCTGCAAGAACATTAGTATCTAAAATTGATTCAATATTTTCGCGCGTCATCAAATCTTTTCCTTTGCGCATTTTATTTAATACAACCCCAATAACATTAGCTCCTGACGCATATGCAATTCGAATTGTTTTCAAAGCATCTGTAACTGCAGGCATTTCAGGATTTGTTACAATTAAAACTTCTTCTCCTGTATCGAGAACGCTTTTTGCACCTTCTTCTAATCCTGCTGGTGTGTCAAGGAGTACAATATCTGCGGTTCCAAATAAATCAAGAGCTACATCCCATAATTTTTCTGGTTTTGTTGTTTGCAAATGTTTGAGATTCATTCCTGCTGGAATAACTCTAACACCGGTCTCATGCAGTGCTATTGCATCAACAATTGATGATTTGCCTTCAAGAGCGTCATTCAAAGTGTATTGTGGATTGTGAATTCCTAAATGCAATCCAATGTTTGGTGTTGTGAGATTTGCATCTACGATAATTACGTTTTTGTGAAAACTAGCTAGCGCCACACCTAGGTTTACAGTTGTAGTTGTCTTGCCTACTCCACCCTTTCCAGATGCTACTGCAATAAGGCGTGTCATAATTAGTGTTAGTTAATTTGTGTTTAAAAAGGTAGTGGTAATCCCAATTATTAAATAGTAATTTATCTAATTATTTAATATGAAAGAATATCTTATAATCTTAACAAAAGAAGCTCAGGATGTTTTAGATGATAAACCAGGTATTTTCAAAAAGTTTTTTAGAACAAAAGGTGCTCGGAGTTATAACAGTATAAATGATTTACCAGATTATATTGAATCTGGATTAAAAAAAGTAGGTATAAAATCTGAAGTTGAATTTAGAAATAATGGAAAAGAAATTTCTGTAAAAACTAAAAAAGAATTAGATGAATTTGTACTTCTTGGTTTCAAAGGACATCCTTTTATAGAAACAGTCCAAGAGATTTAAAAAGGTTTACTATGATGCTCAAAACCTTTATTAACTACAAGTTTGATTATTGACATACCAATTTGGGGTTATAGCTCAGCCTGGAAGAGCACCAGACTGAAGATCTGGGTGTCGGGTGTTCAAATCACCCTAACCCCATCCTTTATATTCTCTTTTTACTAACTTTTTCTTATGGTATTTGTACTCAAAGCAAATGGTGAAAAAACTCGTTTTGATAAGAAAAAAATTATTGGAACTTGTTTAAGGTCTGGTCTTTCAAAAGACAAAGCTGAACAAATTGCTTCTGAAGTTGAATCCAAAGTTCGTGATGGAATGCGAACGCGCGACATTCTAAGAATGGTTTTACAACGACTTGATGCACTTGAAGCAGGGCATGGTGGTAAGTATCGTTTGAAAGAAGCTATTGCTGATTTGAATCCTGAATTTCATGAATTTGAAAAGTATATTGCTCATGTTTTCAAAGCGCATGGTTACAAAACAAAATGGGATCAGATTATCCAAGGTGATATTATTGAGCATCAAGCAGATGTTCTTCTTGAAAAAGATGGCAAGCATTACATTGTTGAGTGTAAGCATCACAGAAATCCGCATCGCATGACTGGTCTGGATATTCCATTAACTTATTGGGCTATTCTTGATGATATTCAGAAAGGGCATGAATCTGGAAAAATAAAAACATATTATGATAATATGTGGGTTATTACAAACACAAAGTTTTCAATGCACGCAATAAAATATGCAAAAGGAAAAAATTTAATTTTATCTGGATGGGCTCAGCCAAAGGAAAATGATTTGCGAGAACTTATTGATAGCAAAAGTGTTTATCCATTAACACTTCTTGGACTTGATGAGCAAACATTGGCAAAACTTTCAAATGCAAATTTCATTTTAATTAATGATATTATTACTGCAAATGAGCGTTATGTTCAGAAGTTAACTAAATTGCCTTATAGAAAAGTTCAAGATATTGTGAATAAAGCTAAGCAGATTCTTGTGTAGGTTCTGTTTCTTTTGTTGTTTTCTTTTTCTTGCCTTTGCACATTATTACATTAGCAATAGTGCTTGAAAGCATTGTAAAGAAAATTACAAAGAATGCTGTAACAAGTATTATGTTTGCTTCTGGAATTAAAGAAGTTAATCCGTCCCTCAGAGCGTATGTCAATGGAATTGCTGCAACAGCTGCTGTGGCCGCGCCTCTCGGTCCTGTCATTGACATTAAAATTCTATCAAACATTGAGAATTCATTTTTTGAAGTGATTGCAAATACAATTACTGGTCTTACTAAGAAAATTATTAGTGCAACAAATAATGCTTGTTTGAATAGTAGAGCAGCTGTTATGTTTAATACGATTTGAGCTCCTAAGAAAGTGAATATTGAAATTGTAAGCATTGTTGAAAGGGTGTCTTCAAATTGTCCAATTGTTTCTTTGAATGGGATGTTTCTGTTTCCAAGAATCAGTGCGCAAATTGCTACAGCAAGAATTCCTGAACCTCCAACATTTCCTGCAAGTGCGTAAGTTACTAATGCAATTGCAAGACCAAGAATCGGGGATAAGGATTTCTCCATTTTTTTGAAAAGTTCAGAAACACTTAATCCAACAACAACTCCAGTTCCTACTCCAGCTACAATTAATTGCCAGAATTGTTTCATTACAATTGTTGAATCAAAGATTCCGCTCATGTAAGCTTGAAGAAGTAAGATTGGAACAAGAACTGTTAATGGGTCGCTGAATATCG
>Ga0187827_10009270_pt1 | contig 10458 bp, 8 predicted proteins | sample ETNtaG_39_FD_167969 | JGI IMG/M metagenome (GOLD analysis project Ga0187827, IMG submission 167969) | Marine microbial and viral communities from oxygen minimum zone, Eastern Pacific Ocean - ETNP2014_SV_150_PacBio MetaG (Illumina Assembly) | ecosystem: Environmental > Aquatic > Marine > Hypoxic... | reverse complement strand
GTTTTTTTTAAAATAAATAATAATTAAGGAGTCAAAATGTTTAAAAAGAAAAAAATATTTATTTTTAATATTTTTATTATTTCCTACTTTCTATTAACCTCAGTCGGGTTTGCAGGCAGCCAAATGAAAATTGGTCTATCTGGAGATCTTGTTATGTTAGATCCTCAACTTGCCCAAACAGGTCTGGACTGGACTCCGGCAGCTTTAATTTGGAATAGACTTGTCGAGTACGATAATACCATGATGGACCCTATTCCAAGTATTGCAGAATCCTGGCAAGTTTCTGAAGATGGAAAAGCTTGGATATTTAAAATTCGCAAAGGGATAACTTTTCATTCTGGAAGGGAGCTAACATCTGCAGATGTTGTATATAGTTTCCAACGCGGATTTGAAATCGGAGCCAAAGGTAGATTTGCAGGTTATATGGTCTCAGTAGATTCCTATAAAGCACTGTCACCTTATGAATTTCAGGTAAGCCTCAAACAGGTTGACGTAACTTTTTTAGCAAATTTAGCAGTACAATCCGCATCTATTGTTGACAAGGATACTATAGATAAAATCCGAACAGAGCCCATTGGTAGCGGGCCCTATGAATTTGTTGAATGGTCTCCAGGAGAAAAAACTGTATATCGTAAAAACAAGAATTACTGGGATCAGAAAAAATTAAGCGAAATTCCTGATGAAATTATTACTATTCCAATTCCGGAAGAACAGACTAGACTTGCTAATTTGCAGAGTGGTCAAGTTGACATGATTAATGACGTAGAAAATGTGTTTTGGTCACAAATTGAAAATGATTCAAATTTAAGGCTCTGGGGGCAAGATGTAACGGCTTCTTATAAGGCAGTTATTTTCAGCTTTGAAAAACCACCCTTTAAAGGAAACAAGCTTCTTAGACAAGCTATCGCTCATGCGATCAATAAGGAAGCAATACACCAAACTGTTTTTTTTGGATCTGGAGAAGTTGGATGCAATCTTCTACCAAAGAGTCATTGGGCCTATACTGAAATTAACTGTTATGACTATAATCCAGAAAAGGCTAAAGAACTCTTAAAAAGATCTGGTTATGACACATCCAGACCAATTTATTTTCCGACATCTTCTAGACCTTCTTATATGCGTACTGCAGAGGTTGTTCAAGCCAACCTCAAAGATATTGGTTTAAAAACTAATATTGAACCTCAAGAATGGGGATATTATGTACAAGAAACTTGGATTAATAGAAAATTTGAGATGCAAGTTGCATGGTACACACGCGAAATAGACCCTGACGGTCTTTTTAGTAGTGTCTTGAGAAAGGAACAAGGTAATAATCCGATGCGATACTATAACCCTGCAATAGAAACACTCTTTGATGGTGGAAAGAGTGTATATGATAGAGAGATTAGGAAAAAATACTATGAATCCATTATGAATACAGCAATTTTGGATGAGATGCCAATCATAAAAATCCAAACTGTTGAACGAAAATGGGCTTCAAATAAAAAAGTCAAAAACTTTAACATTCTCCCAAAAGGTTATCCAAATTATTATAGCTTCAAATGGAGTGGTTAAGCACTATATGTTTTAATTAATTCTATTTTTTTTGGAGCAGGTGATTTAATTTACCTGCTCCCAATTATTAGAATAATAATTAAATCAATTCAAAATGTATCAATACATTTTACGTAGAATGATACAAATGGTTTTTGTTATAATTTTATTTTCTGTTATTGTTTTCACAGTTTTAAGATTAGTTCCTGGGGATCCTGTTACAGCCCAATTAGGCCTAGAAGCTGGTGATCAAGCTTACAAAGAGCTACGAGCTGAAATGGGGCTAGATAAACCTATCTTCATACAATACCTTTCATGGGTAAGTAATGTTTTTCAAGGAGATTTTGGAATTTCTTGGTTTTCTCAGAAGTCTGCAATTTCCCTCATTAAAAAAAGATTTCCTGCATCAATTTGGCTTACAGTATCTGCTATAACTATAGCTTTAATTATTAGCATACCTGTTGGTATCATCTCCGGCATTAAGCCAAACAGTTGGATTGCTCACATTGCAACTTTTTTTTCAATGACTGGTATTGCTCTTCCTAGTTTTTGGTTAGGTTTGATGCTTATATTAACTTTCGCAGTTTTCAATCGCTGGTTACCACCATCTGGATATATCTCACCTTTCATTGACCCAATAATGGGCTTTAAACACTTGATCTTGCCAAGCCTCACATTAGGGATTGAAATTGCTGCACCCTTAACAAGATTCATAAGATCAGGAATGCTTGATGTTATGAACTCTGAATATATTCGAACCGCCCGAGCAAAAGGGTTAACAGAATTTTTAGTCATATCACAACATGCTTTAAGAAATGCAATGCTTTCCGTGGTAACAATTTTAGGAGTATTTATCGGATACCTTCTTGGAGGTTCTATTATTACCGAATCAGTATTTAATTATCCTGGTATAGGGACATTATTGATACAGGCAATTCAGCAGAGAGATTATGGTGTGGTACAAGGTATCATACTTTTTATTTCATTAATTTTCATGTTTATCAATTTAATGGTTGATATCAGTTACGCCTTTCTTGATCCACGAATACGTTACGAATAATCCTACTAACTAATGAAAATTCTGTTTATTAGAATCAATAATTTTTTAAAATCATGTATTTCAAACAGATTGGCTGCATTTGGTTTTTTTCTTGTAATTGTAATGATACTGACTGCATTGCTTGCCCCTATACTTGCCCCATATCCTCCAGATAAACAAATCTATCAAGATGCTAGGCAATCTCCTTCAATTCAGCATCTTTTTGGAACCGACTTACTTGGTAGAGATATTTTTAGTAGAGTAATTTATGGTACGCGCATTTCATTAATGGTTGGGTTTTTATCTATGGTTATTGCCGCATCATGTGGAATCATTGCAGGTTTATTAGCAGGTTTTTATGGAGGATGGACCGATACCATTTTTATGAGGGCAATGGATGCTCTAATGGCTTTTCCTGCAATCCTCCTTGCCCTATTGATCATGTCTGTACTTGGACCGTCACTGGCTAATGCAATTATTGCTGTTGGTATTATTTATACTCCGACTTTTGCTCGTCTTATTAGAGCCAGTGCTTTATCCATTCGTGAAAAAGAATATCTAGAAGCAGCTAGATCTATAGGTATGCCCAACTGGTTAATAATGGTAAAGGTTATCCTTTTAAACAGTCTTTCCCCCATTATTGTCCAGATATCTCTAGGTATTGGATATGCTATTTTAGTTGAAGCTGGTTTGAGTTTCCTTGGGCTTGGGGTACAACCTCCTAAACCTGCCTGGGGATCTATGTTAGGTGAAGCCAGAAACCTGATGGTATTTGCCCCATGGATGGCTACCTTTCCAGGTCTTGCAATTTTTTTTGCTGTAATAGGCTTCAATTTGATGGGTGACGGTTTACGCGAAGCAATAGATCCTCATAGAATAGAAGATAAATAATCTTTTTTGTTTGATTTTCTAAAGAGAGTAATGATTCATTTTGACACTATAATTCGTGGAGGCACAATCATTGACGGAACAGGTATACCTGGATTCCAAAAGGATTTAGGCATCAAGCAGGACCGCATTTGCGCCATTGAAGATCTGTCAAAAGCAAACAGTTTTCAAACTATTTATGCTACGGGTTTAATTGTTTCACCAGGTTTTATTGATATCCATTCCCATTCTGATAGGACTCTTGTAGATGATGGTGGAGCTGAAAGCAAAATACATCAAGGAGTTACCACTGAAGTAGTGGGAAATTGTAGTTTTTCATCATTTCCAGTTGCTACAGATGGTGGAGTTTTAATTAGCCGTTCCCACCGTTCTAATGTTGAATACGATTGGACAGATCTTGATGGTTTTTCAGAATTTTTAGAAAAAAAAGGTATCAGTGTAAATATTGCCCATCAACTGGGTCATTCTGCTTTGCGTGAAGCCGTTGGATTACTGGATAAACGACCTCCAAATCCAGATGAACTTTATTCAATGAAAAGACTTGCAGTGGAGTCAGTTGAACAAGGTGCATTCAGTTTGACAACTGGACTTACTTTGGTTCCTAGTTGTTATGCCAAAACTGAGGAAATAATAGAAATTGCCAAAGCTATAGCTCAATTTCCAGGATGCTTTTATGCAACTCATGCACGTTTGTGGGCCAATATGCATGTTGAAGCAGTGGAAGAAGCACTAAGGGTTGGTTTAGAGGCAAACTTGCCTGTCCAGTATTCACATATGGCTATCATCGACAGTAGGTTGTTTGATAATCCCGAAGTTATGCTTAAACCTTTCGAAAAAGCAATAACACAGGGTCAAGATGTTACATATGACATGTATCCATACATTGCAGCTGGAACGCATTTAAGTCAGATGCTCCCTGAATGGGTTCAGGAGGGAGGAATAAACAAAATGTTGATAAGGATCAGAAATCCTATTTTTAGAAAAAAAACATTAGCATCTTTAAAATTAGGATGGTTTAAAGGACTTCCTTGGGATTGGGGTAAAATAATAATTAGCTTTGTGAATTCTAGAAAAAACACAAGTTTAGTGGGAAAAACAATAGAAGATATCGCTATTGAATGGAAGAGAGAACCAGAGGATGTTTTTTTACAATTGATAGATAAAGAAAATAATCAGGTTGGTTGTATAATGATCAATCGTAGAGAAGATAATATTCAATATTTCATGAACCAACCTTACGCAATGTTTGGTTCAGATGGGAATGCTATTTCAAAATCAGGAATATATTCACATGATAAACCACATCCTCGTTTTTATGGATGCTATCCAAGAATTTTTGGACATTATGTCAGAGAGGAATCAGTTTTAAGTTTGGAAGAAGCAGTTTATAAATCTACTGGTTTTCCTTCCTGGCGTATGGGATTTAAAAAAAGAGGAACGCTTAAGGTAAATAATTATGCTGATATTATAATCTGGAACCCAGATACAATCATTGACAAGTCAACTTTTCAAGATCCACATCATTATGCAGAAGGAATAATTTATGTTTGGGTTAATGGTATTCAAGTAGTTAAAGATGGGCAACATACTGGAGAACGACCCGGCAGGGTAATACGTAGAGGAAATAATAACTGATTTAAATTAATAAATTATAATTATATATTAATGATTTAAACAAAAAGATACTATGCAAATCTTGAAAAATGGAACACTAATTGACGGCAGTGGTGAACCTAGAAAAAAAATAGACATATTGATAGATGGGGAATTTATTAAAGAAATAGGTTATTTTTCAAATATAAATGCAGAAACGATAGATTGCTCTAATCTATTTATTACACCTGGTATAGTCGATGTTCACAGTCATGCTGACATGGAATCTATAGAACATCGTACAGAAAAAATAAAACAAGGTGTAACTACTGAGGTGGTTGGTAATTGTGGATTTTCACTCTTTCCCACCAAAGAAAATTTTCAACAATCAGTACCACAGTCCGAAATATTTAACATTCAGTCCGGTAAGAAATGGGAAGATGCAGAATCCTATTTTACAGAATTACTCAGTGCTAAAAGTTATTCCAATGTTGCAGCTCTTACAGGCCATGGGACCTTGAGAGCCTTTATAAAGGGCGCAGAATCTTCAAATTTCAATAAGATGGAATCGGATTCCATTGAAAAAGTCCTTTCAAAATGTATAGAACAAGGCTCAATTGGTATTTCTACAGGTTTAAATGAAGTTCCAAGTGCTTTTGCAGATCTAGAAGAGTTAATTTTTTTAAGTCGTATTGTAAAAAAATATGGAGGTCTTTACACCAGTCATTTAAGAGACTACAAGTTTCGATTTTTAGAAGCTGTCGAAGAAGCCCTTGAAATTGGACGAAGAACAGGAATAGCAGTTCAGTTGAGTCATCTGCAGGCTGTAGGTCAAAAAAATTGGCATATGATGGACAGTGTTTTAGAGACAATAAATAATGCACTAGAAGAGGGTATTGATGTTGGTATTGATGCTTACCCTTATTTAGCAGGTTCTTGTGGGCTTACCCAAAGTCTACCAACATGGGCTTTAGAAGGAGGAATTGAGAATTTAATACGTCGTTTAAAAATCCCTTCTACAAGATTAAAAATTGCAGAGGAAACTGAGGCAGGAAGAAGTAATACTTGGGCAGATATTATGGTGGTAAACATACTAAATGAGAAGATTTTTATAGGAAAAAATATACAAGATATTTCTGAAATTAAAGGGCAGGATGCCATCGATACAGCACTAGATCTACTTTTGGATAATGACGGATCCGTCCATATTGTTTCTTTTAATCAGTCGGAAGAAAATTTAAAAAAAGTACTGACTCATCCACTCACCTCAATAATTACAGATGGACTTCATCACCAAGGAATACCTCATCCAAGAACTTTTAGTACTTACCCTACACTTTACGGAGAATTTGTTAGAGAAAAAAATTGGATGACTCTTGAGGATGCAATTCACAAAACCACCTACTTACCAGCAAAAAGATTTAACTTAAAAAAAAGAGGTTTAGTTAGCGAAAATTTCTATGCTGATCTTTTTGTTTTTTCAGCAGATGAGATTGGTACTGAAGCTACTTACTTAAATCCGGAAAATCCTTCAAAAGGGATCTATCATGTTATGGTCAATGGCAAATGGGAATTGTTTGATAGTAATTTAACGGGGATACTTTCAGGAAGTGTTCTAAAAAATTAATCTGTCATACATAAAATAATATTTAAAAATATAAATTATGGATAAAGTTGAAATTCAAACAACAAGAACACGATTTGCTTTTGTAAGATTAGATATTACCCCACCAGAAGATATTTATCATGGTTTATGGGGAGCAGCACCACAACATGCCGCAACTGGAATTCATAAAAAAATTTATTCAGATATACTTGTTTTTCAAAAATTAAACAATAGTTTTCAAACTGTTGTTATGATTTTATTGGACCATGTTATGTTTGAAGAGAGTCAGCAAGATATGATCCAGGAAGAGGTTCATAATATATCAAAAAATTTAAAGGTATTGGTAACTTTTTCTCATACTCACAGTGCAGGATTTATGTATTCAGATCGAGTTGAATTCCCGGGGGGAGAAAAAATTAATCCATATCTTAAATTAACTAGAGACAATATAAAAGAATCAACGAAAAAGGCAATTGATCAATTAGAAGATGTTACTATCACTTTTGGATATGGACAATGCGGATTAGCAGCTAACAGAGATTATAAAGATAGAAAAAGAGAAAAATATGTCTGTGGATTCAATCCTGAAGTTATTCCAGACCAAACCCTACTTGTTGGACGTGTGTCAGATACTAATAATCGTATTTTATGTAATTTAGTTCATTATGGTTGCCATCCTACGACACTAGCTTGGGAAAACACACTGATTAGTCCGGATTATGTAGGAGAGATGAGGGAAACAGTAGAAAAATTCACATCAGTTCCATGCATATTTATTCAAGGCGCATGCGGTGATTTAGGGCCCAATTATGGTTTTGTTGGAGATATAGAAGTTGCTGATAAAAACGGTAGATCTTTAGGTTTTTCTGCTATGTCAATCTTTGAGACAATGGCTGCTCCTGGAAAAGATTATCACTATATAGGTCCTGTGGTATCTGGTGCTACTTTAGGTATTTGGGAGTACTTTTCACAAGATACATTAAGGCTCAAAAAAACAACAATTTTTAAATGTGTTGAGAAACATGTTTTTCTTCCAATGAAGAAAATTAAAAATAAAGAAACTTTGCTTTCTGAAATAGAGAACTTAAAAATCAATTTAGAAAAATCAAAAAATAATGATGAAGCTTTGAAAAGTCGTGATTATGAAGCTGAAATAGAAAGAAATAGACGTTGGTTAAAAAGGATAGAAACCCTACCAAAAAATAGGAAATACAAGTTTATGTATACAGTACTTCAATTTGGCGATGCTTTTTGGATTTTTTGTGGAGGAGAACCTTACTCTGAAATTCAATCAATACTTAGAGATAAATTTAAAAATTATGCGATAATATTTTCACCTTTGTCTGGACCTAATGTTGGGTATTTATTTCCTGAAAATAGATTTGGGTTAGGACTTTATCAGGAAGAAGCATCAATTTTTGATGAAGGTCATTTTGAAATACTTGTTTCATCAATTCAAACAACCATTGAAGAGTTGATTGATGTCTGAATTATTACTAGAAGTTAATAATCTTGAGGTAAAATTCTCTTCGACAAAAGGATTAATTAATGCTGTAAATCGTATATCATTTTCTTTAAATAAAGGAGAAATACTAGGTATAGTTGGTGAAAGTGGTTCTGGAAAAACCGTGAGTGCATTATCTTTACTTAATTTATTGCCTGTCAACGGTAGAATAACAAATGGTGAAATACTATTTGAAAATCAAGACCTTTTACTTTCTTCTAAAAAACATATTAGGCAGATCAGAGGTAACAAAATATCTATGATTTTTCAAGATCCTATGTCTTCTCTGAACCCTGTATTAAAGATCGGTAAACAGGTCAATGAGTCTCTAATATACCATAAAAAATATTCCCAAAAATCAGCTTTAAAGAAGACCCTCAATTTACTAAAAAAAACAAAAATTCCTTCACCTGAACAGGGAGTAAATAATTACCCACATCAATTTTCAGGAGGCATGCGTCAACGTGCTATGGTTGCCATGGGATTAACCTGTAACCCCTCTATACTTATTGCAGACGAACCTACTACTGCTCTAGATGTAACAGTTCAGGCACAAATAATTGAACTTATCAATGATCTCAAGAAAGAATATGGAATGTCTATTGTTTGGATAACACATGATCTAGGTGTTTTAGCAAGTATTGCTGACAGGGTTTTAGTGATGTATGCAGGAAAAATAGTAGAAGAGGCATCCGTTTTTGATATTTTTTCAAACCCGAAACATCCATACACAAAAGGTTTAATCGATTCAATACCACGATTGGATCGAAATAAATCATCTGAAAATCTCCAAACGATCGAGGGAACTCCTCCAGATCTAATAAGTTATCCTAAAGGATGTCCTTTTGGGGAACGATGCAGGTATACCAAAGATATATGCAGAGAAATGATGCCCATTAAAACTGAAAATACTAAAGATCATTACTTTTCCTGCCACAATCCACTTAATTAAAATTTCTGCATGAAAAGCGAACTTTATACCATCCAAAATTTGAAGATACATTTCCCTATTCTCAAAGGCATTATTTTTAAAAAAACAGTAGGGCATGTTAAAGCGGTAGATGGGGTAAGTTTTACAATATTTCAAGGTGAAACGTTGGGGTTAGTTGGTGAAAGTGGATGCGGAAAATCAACAACAGGAAGGGGAATACTCAAACTAATTAAATCAAACAATGGATCCATTAAGTATGAAAATGATGAAATTTCTCATTTATACGAAAACGATTTACGCAAACTAAGAAAAAATTTTCAGATCATTTTCCAAGATCCATATTCTTCTTTGAATCCCCGTTTAACAGCAGGAGAAATTATTTCAGAACCGCTAAAACTTCATACAAATAAAACAAGAGAAGAAATCCGAAAGGAAGTTTTGATTGTTATGAATGAAGTTGGTTTAGCAGAACAACATTATGAACGCTATCCTAACGAATTTTCAGGAGGGCAAAGACAAAGAATTGGAATCGCTAGGGCAATAATACTTCGGCCAAAATTTATTGTTTGTGATGAACCTGTTTCTGCACTGGATGTTTCAATACAAGCTCAAATCGTAAATCTCCTAAAAAAATTACAAGATAAATACAAACTCACATACCTTTTTATTTCACATGATTTATCTGTAGTGAAACACATCAGTGATCGAATAGCTGTTATGTATTTGGGAAAAATTGTTGAATTAAATACTTCAGAAAAGCTTTATAATAGACCTATACATCCATATACAAAAGCCTTATTGTCCTCAATTCCACTTCCAGATCCAAAAAAAGAACGTTCAAAACAAAAAATTCTATTAGAAGGTGATGTGCCTTCTTCTTCAAATCCACCTTTAGGTTGTAATTTTTGTAATCGCTGTACAACAAAAATACAAGTTATGAAAAAATTTAATATCAACTGCGATATAGTTGAACCTGAATTAATGGAAAAGGACAGTGGACATTTGGTGGCATGTCATTGGAATTAATACATAAAGAACATATAGTGGCTTAAAAAAAAACGAATAAATTTAATTTATTTTATAGAATTAATCTATTTCAATTTATTCAAGCAAAATAAAATTTCAGATGAAGAGTATGACACCAGAAAAAAGATTAGAGGATAAGGTCTGTATTGTGACTGGAGCAGGAAGCCAACAGGGGAAGGTGGGTACTGGTATGGCCACTGCCATTTGTCTCGCTCGTGAAGGAGCTAAAGTTATTGTTGCAGATATAAGTGAAGAGAATGCCTCAAAGACAGTTCAGCAGATCAGGTCTGAAAAACAAGGAGAGGTTGAACTTTTTATAGGAGACGCGGTAAGTCCTG
>Ga0187827_10009267_pt1 | contig 10459 bp, 10 predicted proteins | sample ETNtaG_39_FD_167969 | JGI IMG/M metagenome (GOLD analysis project Ga0187827, IMG submission 167969) | Marine microbial and viral communities from oxygen minimum zone, Eastern Pacific Ocean - ETNP2014_SV_150_PacBio MetaG (Illumina Assembly) | ecosystem: Environmental > Aquatic > Marine > Hypoxic... | reverse complement strand
TTCGGCGTCCCAGAGTGTCTTTTCGAGATTCGAACTTTCGTCGCTCGGGGCAATCGCATATCTGTAGTCGATGGCCGCATTGGTGACATGATTTCCACCCATGATAACTTTTATTCTAGGGTTCACTTCCTTTGCAATTCGCGCCACCGTGTGAGCATTTTCAGCCAGGTTCGAGAAAAGGACGGAGATTCCGACGATGTCAGGATTGAGGTCAGATATGTAATCCGCGATTTCGGCATCCGATTCGCCAATTAGTATGGTCTCACCGTCACCCAAGAGCACCTCCGTATCACGACTCTCCAAAGCGGTATCCCGCACATGGACTTCATGGCCCTCTCGCTCCAGTACAGCCGCCAAATACCCGATACCGAGCCCCGGTTGAATCCGATTCATGCCTCCCTTAATGCCCTTCAGGTTCGGCGAGACAAGCAGAATACGTCCTCTACCTATCATTGCGTCACTCCTCCTCTTGTGCAACGTTCTTGGGAAGAGTCAAGTGATAGACGCACATCATACCAACATAAGATGACAAGACACTGGTCTGAATACCATCACGGGAGCAATAACCCATCTTGTTGAAAGTGCTGCACTATTTTCGCCACGATTTCCCCGGGCGAAAGTTTCGCGGAATCGATTCTCATATCGTAGCGAGTCGGGCTCTCGAACGGCAAGTCCACACCGGGGAAGTTCCTTATTTCGCCAGCTAAGGCCTTTGCATATAAACCCTTCTGATCCCGATCGGCTGCGACGTCAAAAGGGCAGTCGAGAAAGACAAGCCTGGCATTATCCAGGTCGCGGAGTAAAATCTCTCGCGTCTGACGAAGACCCATAATCGTGGCGGTTATGGGAATAATGCCATGGCTCTGAAGAAACCGATTCACATGAATCAGGCGGTCGAGAGCAATCAAGCGGTCATCCCTGGAATGTCCTAGCTTCCCGTCGAAGATTGCCCGTACCACCTCGCCGTCTACAAGTTCCACCCGATAACCTGCCTGCCGAACCACGTGCTGCAGCATCTCCGCCGTCGTGGTCTTCCCAGCTGCTGGTCGCCCAATTATCCAGATCGAAAGTGGCGGCTCATTCCCAGGTGTAAGATCGAAGTGCTCTTTGATCCTGCCAATATCCACTTTGATTGCGCCTTCCATAAAAATGTGCTTTCCTCCGGGGTCCGAAATCTTTTCGGGCGTTGACTTGCCTTCTCCAGCCAGAAGCCTACCCGCCGACCCATGCGGCGCGCAGAATTGCCCGTACGTCGGACACTTCCACCGCGCGCAAGTTATTGTCCGCTCTGCCAGGAGTCAGCATCCTGGGCGCCAGTTCGAGTAACTGGTCCGTCGAGGAGAAGTACTCTTCCAGACGGCGGCGCACATCAAGCCTTCCCAGAAATGCTACCAACTCATCGCGGAAAGATTGAATTGATTCGAAACCTAACTGGCGAGCCAAATTGACAAGTCTCCCGTCATCAACCTGAGCGTTGAACTCCAGTATTGCGGGGAGGGTAAAACCACATGCCAAGCCATGTGGCACGCCATACACGGCCGTGACGGGATAAGAAATCGCATGGGCTAAAGCGGTGCGCGTCCTGCGAATTGCAAGACCAGATAGCAAACTCGCTTCCAGCATACGCGATCGATATTCCAGATCATCTAAGGCGTTGACCAGCCGTAGCAGAGTCCTGAACGCAATCACTACAGCCTGCAGCGCATACGCCATCGTGATTGAATTCGCATTTCGATTCCAAATAGCCTCCAATCCCTGCGAAAGAGCATCTAACCCGGTCGCAACCGTCATGTTCTCTGGTAAACTGAGCGTCAGTTGCGGATCGAGTAATGCAACATTCGGTGACAGATTTGGAAACGTCAGCGAATATTTCTTTATACGCTGCTTATCCCAAACTGTCGCAAAGGGCGTCACCTCACTACCTGTGCCAGCAGTAGTAGGTATCGCGATAACCGGCAGAGGTCCCACCGAAGGCAGCTCCGCGCCACGCTCAAAATGAGCTCTCAACACGTCAGAGGAGCCGGCCCGCCACAGAAAGCTCAGTACCTTCGCCGTGTCGAGTACACTACCTCCTCCTAAACCAACAATCGCCTGTATTGGCTCGCTCGCCAATACTTGCATTCTATTCTCAAAGTCGACTAGATCTGGATTGGGTTGGATGTCGTCCACAACCATCGTCCGGCCCGTCCCCATAATCGAGCAGACTCGCTCAGTGACGCCCAGCTTTGTCAAACTAGGCGTCGTAACGAGCAGCAAATGGGAGAAGGATTCGACCAAACATCCGAGTTCTGATAGGCTGCCTATACCAAACAGTATGCGTATTGGGTTATTGCTGTAGCTCCACCAGTCTTTCCTTGTCACTTCTGCTTTATTATGCTCCCGCAAACGCTGTGCACCGATCCCTGCAGAGGTTCCTAGTCCCCACACGTCGAACTCCTTGCTTTGACCTATCGGCTAATGTTGCTGCAGGCATTCCATAAACCTTTCTTTGTTCTCTATAAGGCTCGTCGTCGGTCTTCCGAGACTATCTCTTGGGCTACTTCTAAGTCTTATCTCGACAAGCACCGGGCCTTCGATTGTGCGCATCCAAGCGATTTTCTCACGCAGCGTTTTGTCATCGTCTACTCGAACAACGTGCTGATAGCCACACGCTTCGGCAATAGTGCAAAAATCGACATCGAATCCATCCGATGGTTGACCGCCTACCGATTCATGCACGCCATTGTTGAAAACTACATGCCGGAAGTTCCCCAAGCTGCGCACGCCAATGGAAGCTAGCGAGCCCATATGCATGATCAACGAGCCATCACCATCAAAACAATAGACCTGTCTATCTGGTTTTTGCAGTGCTATCCCGAGGGCAATTTGAGAACAGTGGCCCATTGAACCAATAGTTAGAAAGTCTCTCTCGTGCGTCTGGCCTAACACCTCCCGAACTTCAAACAGCTCGCGCGATGCCCTCCCCGTTGTAGATACAACTACAGCATCTTCACTCAACTGTTCGACTAGTGCTCGAATAACTTCCTCGCGAATAAGATGATAGGCGGACTCGGGTTCACTAAGCGATTCATGTGGTAGAAACGTATCTCTACGAGCAACAAGAGCATAAGGCGAACTATGCTTGCTCAAGTAGTCCACGCCATTAGCAACGATTTCGTAAACGCTTGTCATAGAAGCTGACAACACCTGATATGGGATGTCGAGTAGATCGAGAAGCTGTGGTGTGATCTCGCCCTGCTTGACATGTTGGGGTTCGTCTGTTTTGGCCGGTTCGCCCCGCCATCCGATTAGCAACAACATTGGAATACTATAGACCTTTTTGTCAGCCAACGATGTCAATGGATTCACCGCGTTACCAAGCCCAGAATTCTGCATGTACACCAAAGCTGCTTTACCTGTGGCTAGGTGATAACCAGTAGCTAAAGCAACTGCATTGCCTTCATTCGGTGTTACGATATGCTGGTCTTGTGGAATATTCTCAGTCAAGTATGCACAGAAGCTCTTCAGGAGAGAGTCTGGAACTCCAGCAAAGAATGAAATACCCTGGCGATCCAACGATTCACAGAAATCACGACAATCAATCATCCACGCTCACCCATTCGGTACCAACCTAAGCGCATCTTCAATCGACATACAAAGTTGTTCACTCTCGTACGCCCGATTGTGCTCTAGAATCGACTCCGCGACCTTGACCATCGCAGGATAAGCGCCTCGCAATAGTTGATTCGCGTAAATCACAATATCAACACCTGCTTCTACTAGCTCCTTTTCGGATACTTGACTGTACGTTGAAGGGACAGCTACTAAGGGAACCCTCACTTCAAAGTTAGAGTACTCACGAGAGAACTTGAATACGTTGTCGGGCAATTTATCCTTGCTATGTATCATTATCGCGTCTGCGCCAGATTCGATATATGCTTTCGCTCTCAACAGGGCGTCGTCCAATCCGGCGCCGAGAATCAGGCTTTCGATCCGCCCGATAATCATAAAATCGTCTGTAACCTGAGCGCGCTTTCCTTGCCTGATCTTATTGCTGAAGTTCTCTATTGAATCCTGATATTGTTCTACTTCTGTTCCAAGCAATGAATTCCGCTTCAAGCCAACTTTATCCTCTATCACAACAGCCGAAACGCCCAAGCGCTCAAGGGCCTTGACCATTAACACGAAATGTTCGGTGACGCCTCCCGTATCTCCATCAACGATGATGGGCTTCGTAGTGACTTCTATGACCTGGTTAATCGTTGCAAGCCTCGAAGTCAGGTCAACAAACTCAATGTCCGGTTTTCCCTTAGAGACAGAGTCTGTAAAACTGCTGATCCAAACTCCGTCGAACTCTTGCTGCATGTCGTTCACCATAACCCTGGAGTTCTCGACGATGAGGCCTGTCAAGCCGCTATGCGCCTCCAGGATGCGAACGATCGGCTTCGCATCCAACAGCCGTCTCATCATTTTCATCCGTCTTTGTGGCGTAGTACCGATTTCTCGCATGCGCGCATTCATCAGCGTTGAGGACATTCCCTGAGTGTACGGAATCTCGACCAGTTGACCGCCCCATTCAGCAAGCACATCAATAACACGCTGCCTGACATGTTTTTGAGTTCCAATTCTCCAGTCATCTCCGTGAACAACATAATCTGGCTTTAACATTCTCAAATTTGGAACATAATCCAGCGTCACTTGAGAAACGACTTGGCTCACACCCTTGATATTCTCCATGATTTTCAGTCGCTCTTTGTAAGCTAGAAATGGAAGACGCTTGTAACCAACCAACGCGTCATCAGTCAGCAAGCCAATGATTACTTCCCCAAGCTTACTGGCTGCGCTGATTACATTCATATGTCCATGATGGAGCAAATCCGCAGCCATTCCAACATAGACCATTTTTCTCTTCATGATTGCTCGCTCTCCTCTACTTTGCTCTTCCATTCCCAGGAAGCGGTAATATCCTCGCGCTTCACAAATCCGGTTACACGTTCAGCAAAAAGCGGCATGCATTTGACCTGGAAGCAACAGCTATCGCGAAGTCGCTATTCCCATGAAGTAAAGCCTGAACACAGTCAATCTTGAGCAAACATAGAAAATACTTAGGAGAAGCATTTCAAGCATTAATCGAATAGAGCCTTGTACCCCGGCCCGCAATCGGCCCATAATCCAGGAATGTGCAAGCAACTCGCCGGATAGCGGAAATAATATCCGCAGGAATCCCTTTATCCTTGAAATAACACTTCCATACACATACATAGTTTCGTAGTCGAGGTCAGCCAATTCCTCATAATAGACAGCCTCCAGGAAGGCAATCTCATGTCGGGAAAGTCGAGACCTCCAGCGCTCAGTGACGCGTCGATTCGGGCCGGCAATCGAAGCAGAAACATCTGCTGGCTCGTTATTGAGAACTGTGTCCGTACTAAACCTATAACCATGCACAGCATGCTTGCCACCGACACCCAACGTTCTTCTGATTTTCTCTTCTCTTAGTTGTTGGTAAGTGTTGCTATATGCAGAAGCCCCCCTCCAAGGTAGTCCCCCAGCAGTCGGCACGTAATTGGGATTAGACCACCCCTTAAACCATTGAACCCCTAAACGTTTTGCAAGACTTTCCATTGTAGGCACAAAGCGCAAATTTACGTCTTCGTTACGCACCACAATAAACTCTGCACTAGTTCGCTTGCGCCATTCAAAAAGCTCCCGGGAGCCCTGCATCGTGTATTCAAGGATAAGGAGGAATACGCACCAGGTGCCACTGCCATAGAGAACGCTCCGAAATGCGCTCAACAACCCTCTCAAGAAGAATGGATACATCCCATTGGCCTCTCTAACCATCTGATGCCGAAGTGAAGCGAAATTAGCCCGTGGATCTCTAACAAGGTGGATGAACACAGACCGGCCGACACCGTCTCGTTTGTCTTCGTGTGCCTGTTCTATGGACACATTCAGATGCGCCTGGTAGTGCAAAGGTTGGTCATTCATTAGGACATATTTGACTCTAGAAACGTCACGGCCAGTACCGATAGCATAGGCCGCATGCATAGCAGCCACCACATCAACTTTGCAGAAGTAAGATCCGTTGTCCAACAACTCTCCGAGCACCGCTCGCACCAATGCTCGGTCAATTGGGAAGTTTGGGTCATCGCCCAACCGCCTGTATTCCGTTGCAACAGCCTCGGACATGTCTCCAGACACATACCTGAGGTCGGTGCGGTTCAACAGGAAATCCAACACCTCCGCCCCCGATACGTGCTGGCGATCATCGAACATTCTCGTAAGGTGGAAGGGGAAGTATCCGACATGAGGAATGACCAAGACTTCAGGGTGTTGGTCAAATAGACGCATGAAGATACCATTGCCGGCTCGCCCATGATCGAGAACAATCAATGATTTAGCAGTCCGCAAAGTGTCGAACACATCTGATGCGATCGTCTTCACGTCTGCATTTTGCCCAAAAGCTCCGGTTCTGTTCATGATGCTTTCTCTAGGTAAACATGCATCTCACGACCAAGGTCCACTAGCTGCCGGAATTCGTCCGGAGTGGAGCTCAGAACATGATCACGGATAACCTGTGACGTCTTGTTTAACGTGAAATGCTTCTCGATGTATTGCGCACCGCGAGCCACCGCTAACAGGCAGGCCGTGATACCGTGGCAGTGATCACTGTAGCCGTAAAACGTATCCGACCCAAAGCGCTCCAGAAGGCTTAGATCGCGCGGGTAAGTAGGATATTTAGACACGCAGTAGATGTAACGCAGCGTATCCGTCGGGGGTCCAAATGGGAAATCCTTACCCTCCCACATACCGAGTGAGACAAAGGTTTCCTTCCCTTCCGACAGAATGCGCTCACACAACGCCGGGTCATCGCGAACAGTGCGCGAGGCGATTTTATAACTATGAAGACCGATGGCACGACCAAGATCCAACGCTTCTTCGATAATCAGCGAAGCCAGCATGTCGATACCGAGTTCGTCACACCATTGCTTAAGTTGCTGAGCACGGCCCAGGTCAATATGATTGATCTCATCCGGCCGATTGCGCCAGCCAAACTGGAACTTGGCAATGTCGGCACCAGACAGTTTTGCCTGCCGAATCAATTCGTAGGCAAGGTCATAATTCCCATCATGGTTAAGTCCAATTTCAGCCACAAATAACATGTTACCCTCTTTCCACAACCCTCTGAATTGCGCCACTTTGCGTATCCCGCTCTACCAATAGCTTTCCAACCAACCCACGCTCAAACTCTGTCTTAATTTGAAAACTATCTTCATAACGCATCACAATATGACCGACAGTAACAGCCTGAAAACCATCCTGGTTGATGGCATCCCGCCGCAGAGCACGCACGGCTCCGTTCCAAACGTATAGCGCCTCACGTTCCAAACGGATTTGCAGATGCATAGCGGAGTTGAGTGGCCTCAATCCGGAAAACCCGTGCACGAAGTGCAAACCGTAATCCTCATATACGCTGATCACCATATCCGTTTCGAATAGCGCCAGAGTATCAAGAGCCTCTTGGATGTGCTCACCTCGCCCCAATGGGCAATTCACGGCCAAAGATACGATCGTATCTACGACGAGATCACGCGATCCTTCGAGATGCAACAGCGCATGATGCAGGACCAAATCTTCGCGGGCATGCTGGCCGGAAAGGCCCTCCGGTCGCACATGCCCGTATACGCGCGAATGATAACGGTCGGCGTAATCAGCCACACGTGGGTCATCGGTGGATACCACCACTACATCGAAGGCGTCAACTTCCAGCGCAGCATCCAGCGAATAATCGATCAGCGGCCGCCCGGCCAACGGCGCCAGGACCACATCCGGCAGGTATTCATACGTGTTTTTGGCGAGCACCACCGCAGCACAGCGCCCCAACCCCGCTCTTTCAAGACCGTTAGAGGCGGCGGCGCGTTTGATGCGCCGCCGGGCAGCCAGCAGGCGTTCCTCATCACGGCTTAACGAAGGCCCGTGGTGACGATGGAAAAACAAGGGCGTCTCGATATTGGCGACCGGGTAGCGCCGGGCCACCTTTAGCCATAAATCGTAACCATCTTGACGGTCCTGTGTCTCGCTGTACCCGCCAACCTGTTCGAGCACCGTGCGACGAACCATGGTGCACGCGCCATGCGCTGGCAAATCAAGCAATTGTGCCTCAGTTCCGATCCGCTTCCGATGCTCCACACCTAGATAGCGACCCTGCTCATCCACATGCACGTAATTAGGATAGACCAAGGCAATATCCGGGTGCTGGTCGAGATACGTTACCAACACGAGCAAAGCATTTTCATCAAAATGATCATCGGCATCCAGCCGAATAAAGTACGCACCGCGCGCGCGGCGCAGTGCGGCGTTGGCAGAAGCAGGCAAACCACGGGGGGTTTCGTGCCGCAGCGACCGGATGCGCGAATCATCTAAACACGAACGAGCCACGATTGCCCCAGTCTCATCAGTCGAGCCATCATCAATCAGCAGCAGTTCCCAACTTGAGAAGCTCTGCGCCACCACGCTGGCAATAGCCTGATTCAAAAAACGACCGTAGTCACGACAAGGGATGTAAACGGACACGCGCGGGGTAGCGTTCATTCCTTAATCGTGTACCGACGCTCGTAGGGATGTTCGGCGAGCAAATGAGTTGCCAAGCGTGGCTTCTCGGGTTTATCCGCAAAGTATTCGCCCACCGCGATCCGAGCGCCTGGATATTTGGGGGGAAAGTACTCGTCAAGAATGATCCATCCGCCCGAGAGAACGCGTTCATAGAGCAAATTCAAGCAGGCGCGATAAGCAGCGTACAAATCGCAGTCGAAACTCAGGGCACTGATCTGCTCTACCGGCGGCTGGGAAAGTGTCTCCTCAAAGTAACCCGGCACCAACTGTATTCGGTTGAGCAAACCAATTGCAGCAACAAATTGTTCTACAGTCTCTAATCTGGCATCTCCATAATATTCTGGCTGACTAAACGGTGGAACAACGCCATCCATCTCGTCTTCGGGGGAGGCGGATGCAAAACCTACGAATGCATCAAATCCCCACGCCATCTGGGGATCTTGAACCTCGCGAAGCCACCAAACCAACGAGCCCAGGCCCTGCCCGCGGTAGACGCCACACTCCACTGCTGCCCCAGCAGTCAAATGTCGCGTCTGCTCGAGTGCCTCACGCCGAACAGTCGGGTTGCCGGGCGCATACGGGTTTCGCAGGCCGAGCTATTCAAATGCTTCTTACGGCCAATCATTCATCGGAACCGTTTTCCAATGTTCGACAAGTGCTTCAGCCGGCGACTCCCTGCTCATGAATCGTCCCTTCACTGCCAAACAAGTGAACGCAAGCCACATACCGGATCAATAGCTGCCGTCCATCGCACTATAGCCGATAATTTGTCGTAATCTTCTCTAGTATTGACCGCCAGAAAGCCGTCAGCGCGATTGAGACCGGCCCACTTACCAGCTGCCTCAACGTACCCAATCTGAAAACATTGTGGATTCTCAACGATATAAGTGGTCGCGTGCTCGCGATTGTAAGGCGTCGCAGCTTGCCGGTCGCAACGCGCAATCGCTTCGGCTGACATCACTTGTACACGAATACCCACTGCAAAGCGTCGCAGCCCCTCAGGAGCATAAGAGTACTCACGCGTGACATTGGCCACATAGTCATAATTTCCGACTTCAAACAAGCCGAGCACATCATCAATGAGTTCTCCATCCACAAGCGGGTTATCACCCAAAAGCAGAACCAGTGGCTCGGCGTTGAAGAACCGCGCCGCCGCAACCAGCCGCCCCAGCACGTCATCAGATGGACCCCGGAACACATCTAGCCCAAGTCCAGTTGCGTGTTCAGCCAAGCGATTATCTTCAACACGGTCAGTAGTCGCCAACACGACGCGTTCAAGGCGACGCGAACGCTGCACCCGCTCAAACAAGAAATCCAGCATGGGCTTTCCTGACAATGGCAGCAGCGGCTTGCCGGGCAAGCGCGACGATCTCATGCGGGCAAGAATTATCGCCGCGGTCACCGGGATATCATGATCAGGTGGGAAAACCGTCACAGATCAGCCCTTTTTGTCAGCACCCTGCAGATACGCTCGCTTGAGTTAAACTCACCATCACAGAAGAAACTTCGCATGAGAGCATCATAATGCTCATAGTGTGTCGAGGTCTGCCCATGGTCGATCTTGTCAATGATAGATCTAATTGCATCACTCAGTTCAGACAAGAGCGAGATAGCCACAAAATCTGACGTGGCGTACTTGGAATATCCAAGGATGTGACCTTCGCTACTCATCCCCCTAAAAGCCAGATAGATAACGGATTTGAATTGTGCGAACGCCGACCAAATCACATTGGAAGAACCTGTTACGACGATGTCCGCCTGAGACAGCAATTCATCTACCCGCCCAACATCCTGTTTTGCGTAATATGTGATCATTATCGAATTGCCAAAATCGGGCACTTCACTTGCCAGATAACCATAAGTTGTT
>Ga0187827_10009264_pt1 | contig 10462 bp, 7 predicted proteins | sample ETNtaG_39_FD_167969 | JGI IMG/M metagenome (GOLD analysis project Ga0187827, IMG submission 167969) | Marine microbial and viral communities from oxygen minimum zone, Eastern Pacific Ocean - ETNP2014_SV_150_PacBio MetaG (Illumina Assembly) | ecosystem: Environmental > Aquatic > Marine > Hypoxic... | reverse complement strand
CTGTATACGTGGCGGTAGTTGTCGTCGATACCCTGGAGGCACGGAGTACTCGAGCATCTTGCGCACCGTGTCCCAGTGCAGGCCGAACACTCGCGCCGCCTCTCGTACGCTCATCCCATCGACGGAGCAAGCCTTGCGAACACGGAGGTACGTACCCACCTTGTACATCCAATCCACCTTCAGTCAGGTTGAGTCGTTCCTGATTGAAGGCGACGGGCGGTACGGTTTTCAAGCGCCACTTCTCAGCTCTTGAGCCGCCCTGGTGGTACATTATCTCTCCGCCGTTCACAGAGAGCTCGCGATATCAGCTCAAAGTCTCTATTAACAATCTGTCCCGTTTCTGCTGACAGCCAACAGCCATTCACCGCAATTCCTACCATTTCAGCCTTCATGGAGTCTATCCAAGTCGAGTGAAGCGTCCCCTTTCGGCCATCTACCACCACAAACAAATATCGCTACTCACACCGCCAAACCTACTTGATATTAAGAACGTCTAGGCGGAGGTGGTTTTTTAGCGAGCAAAAATCCTCCACTTCCTACGAAACCTATTGCAGCGAGTATGATGAAGGCCGTATCGTAACTGCCTGAATTGTCATACATCCATCCGGCGAACAAAGGCCCGAACATCATCATAAGGAACATCGGCATCATGGAAAAACCGAGCACTTTGCCAAAAACTCGCCGTCCGAAATATTCTCCTCTTATTGCACTCCCAAGCGGGATTCTTGCCCCAAAACCAAGGCCGTAGACTATTATAAATATAGGTGCCCAATAAACGGATTCTATGCGTAATGCGATGAGTACACCAAAAGCTTGAACACACCCGAAAACGCAAAGAGCAATATTTTTGGGGATTTTATCGCCAATAAACCCTCCTATTATTTGAGATATCCCCGAAAATCCCATAGTGAAGCCCCAAATTATAGCGCCTGTTTGAATTGATATCCCTTGATCTCTAAGAATGAGAATCAGGTGAACCATCATTGCGCTGATAAGCATAGAGGACATTCCGTGACAAATCGAGATAATCCAAAAGACACGCGATTTTATTACTTCGAGGATACTGTAATCGATGTCTTCAGTATCGGGCGATTTCCTTTGGATGGCGTTATCACGTACGGATCCATCCGGAAATTCGCCATACTCTTCAGGTGAATTTCTTATAAACCGCGTAATGGGGATGCCGACGAGGATGAAAAATATCCCGAGCCCAAGAGCAGTCATCTGCCAACCGGCGTGGGACGGTTCCACCATCCATGCGAGGGCTGGCACCAGCAGGAAGCTGCCGAACGAAAATCCCAACCCTCCGAATCCCATAGCAATTGTTCGCTTCTTGTCGAACCAGTTGTTGATGACGGTCATCATGGGCAGCCATCCACCTCCCGAAGCGCCCATCATAATAATGGCGTACGAGAGGTAAAACATACCCAAAGATTGCGTCTGGCTCAGCAGGATAAATCCGACACCGATAATGGAGATTCCGAGAAATACTACGTTCTTTGGGCCAATCCGATCGACGAGTATACCGACAAGCGGTCCTACGATACTGCCTTCAAGTTGGCCAAGAGAAAAAGCGAATGAAAGTTGAGTTCTACTCCAACCAAAGTGTTGTTCCAATGAGTCAATCCATACGCCAACCCCTCCCCAGACAGGAGAAGCACTAGCGGCATTTATCAACAAAGTCAGTACAACGAGCCACCACCCATAGAAAATGGAGTCTTTCCATGCGAAAATAGAAAGTTTATTAGTTGTTCGTCGAATCTTCATTTTAGGGGGATCAAAAATTTCTTACGAAAGCCATCATAGTTTTGATCGCAAACGCTGTCATAAATGTGTGCCTTTCAAGCAGTACAGCCTTTGCGGTTCTTCCTTTTTGCGCTGTGATAAATTTTCAGTCCTGTACCAGGCTGTCAGAGAGCTCGGAACGGAGTAAAAGTGCTGTTGCAAATATCCATAGCATTGTGATGGCAAAAAGAACACGCTGTATTAGGCCCAGATAGCTGGGCCATATCTCTACTTCAAAAGGGATGACAAGCACTATTGTCAATAACCCTACTGCTAAAGAGAAGCATCTCCATATGCGCCATCCTTCTTGATGGCCGAGCGCCCAACGCGTGAAGAAGATTAGCAGCAAGATGGCAGAGAAACTTAATCGTGCCACGAAGTCATGGACAGTATTCTCAGTGATGTGCCAAAACACAGATGCATCGTATCCATCTCGGAAAGCAGCTGCCAGTATGCCTGCGAGACTATATGTGAAAACCAGTATCCAAAGCGAAACTCCATGCCAACCTCGACCGGCTTGCGAGTATAGCAGGGGACCAAGAAACTGTATTAACAGCGCATAGCCAACGACTCCCGACTGAAATACCCAGGGGTGCGGGATGCTAGGCCCGGCGAGCATGCTCATAGTGTCTGATGATGAATCATAGTCAGGCGCAATCAAAGTAGAGACGGTTGAAACCGCAGTGAAGAACAGTGGTGCAAACGCTACGATTATTGCCGTATATCTAGCCCGCATGAGTTTCCCTCAGGGAGATCTGAATCTTTCTTCTGGCGCCTCCAAAGACACTTGCGCAACCCGAGGCGCCTTGACCTCCACTATCGTCTTGCGAGCACGATGGTATCCATTCCGATAACCCCTGAACTCCTTGCACGCCGGCAATGACCTCGACCCAGGAAAGTTTTTCACTTTCTCCTCCAACGCAGCTGCCAGCGTCTCCCGGACCTACATCTTGACGAAGAACTCCAGGACGGCTTGGCCCTAGTCGTGTTCGTTGTCGTCAACTTTCCTTTGAACATCCTATCAACATGGCGTACCCTTCCAGTTCCTCCGCCTCACACGGGTGGGTAATTACACCTGGAAGGGTACGCCTACGGTCAATCGACGTCACCAATTTCGAAAACTTCTGATAGTTGCTCTACGTTGACAGGAGCTCGCGACCTCACTGCATTGAGAGATAGTGTTGTGAGGCTGATGAGGTTGATTGGATGGTTGACGACGTTCGTGGGGGATACTACCATCGCTCGTGTCGATTATGATGCGCTGGTTGGTTCCATGCAGTTCGACATGGTAAATGTCGGATCGAGCGGATCCTTTGATCGTTGCCGATCCTTGACTAGATTGCTACACAAAGACGTGGCCCGTCGCGAATACTGGAGGTGGTTCATGCCCGATCCCGGATTTGAGTCGATGGAGGCATTGGACGAGGTTATTACGGTCGACCCGACCAATCCGGCAATCTACTATCAACGTGGCGACTTACACGGCAGAATGGGCGAACATCAGCAGGCGATCCAAGACTATAACGAAGCCATCCGCTTGAATCCCGATTTCGCAGACGCCTACAACGCCAGAGGTGTCTCCCATGCCCGTCTAGGCGAAAATCGGCGAGCGGTCCAAGACTACGACGAAGCCATCCGGCTCGACCCGGCCAATGCGCTAGCGCACTTCAATCGAGGAACATTTTACAACGCCTCGGGCCAGGACCACCTAGCCATCAAAGACCTCGATGAAGCCATTCGCCTAAACCCCAAGTATGCTCTTCCGCCCTGTTTTTTTGTCAGTGACGCCCTGTTGACGCCGTTCCCACTATCACAAAGGTCGTATATATTCGACGCATGTTACCAATTCTGCGATGACCTGTGCATTTGATCCAGAGTGAAGAGGAACCCAAAAAATAAACCTGGAGTTAAGCTACAGTCAAGCTTCTATAATGACTGAGACGGTAAGGACCTAAGCATGGAGCGATTCCACAGGGAATATGGCGTAACGTTTGGGGCGGAGGCAGCCTTGGCAGCGCCTCGAAAAGACCAGGTCGCTTCAGAGTTTGCTGTCCGGTTTCCGATCCAACCGACGCTGATCCATACTCGGGAAAAGCAACTGATGGAGAGTGCGCCGGATCTCGCCATGCTCTCAGGCACCTAACTCCAGGCTGAGTATTCGAGAAAAGACGACATCGGGTACACCATTTTACGTTGGCCTTCAGCCCCAAACCGATGCACACGCGACAATGGACCGGACTGCCACACTACAGCCCGCCTAGCCCGAATCGCTGTCCAGAGGATTGGATCGACCTTAGACGCATCGCGGTGGATGGCTGAAACCTAACTCCTATTAGAGACGCAACAGTTTGACAAGTGTCGAAAGGCGAGCTTATGCTGTCGCCACTTCATATCGCATCATAGAAGTTTCGAAGATAATATACTGACCGGCGTCCAGGGCAGAAACAAAGAGCGTTTTGCCCAAATCGGAAGATTCTCGAAGGATTGGGAAATAAGCTATGACCACTACTGACACACACAAAATCCGGACAATATGCTCTATTAACCCATGCCCCACTTTTGACGGCGTTGTCGCCACCGTGAGAAACGGCAAAGTCATCAAGACCGAAGGAGACAAAGACCACCCGTGGAGCAAAGGGCATACCTGCCCTAAGGGGCGTCACGAATGGGAAGTGTTATATCATCCCAAACGTTTCAAACAACCTCTTTTGCGGACGCCATCGGGAATGAAGGAGATTTCTTGGGAAGAGGCGATTGAGGTTGCTTCGGAGCGGTTGGGAGAGGTGAGAACTAAATACGGCCCCTTATCTATATGCTCCACTCTGCCGAGAGACCCCTTGAGCCTGTTCATGCGCTCCTTGGGCAGCCCCAACGAGATGACCAACCGGGATCTATGTCAGGGGACCGTGGAAGTAGCCGATCAACTGACGTACGGAGATGTCATCACGATCTATCGCTCCGCCGAAGATTTCCGCAACTCCGGGTGCGTCTTACTCGTGGGAACAAACCCGCCGGTTTCGGCCGGAGGACAATGGCAGGACATCTTGCATGCGACAAGAAATGGCGCCAAACTCATTGTCGTTGACCCCAGGCGAACCGAAGCTGCTAGGCGAGCTGACATATACCTGCAAATCCGGCCCGGCACCGATGGTGCTCTTGCTCTGGCGATGTTGAATGTTGTCATCAACGAAGATCTGTATGATGCCGGTTTTGTGGACGACTATTGCGTCGGCTTTGACCAGCTACGCGAGCATGTACAGCAATACACTCCTAAATGGGCGAGCGAAATCACATCGCTTTCACCCGAGGAAATCGTGCAGACGGCGAGGACCTACGCTGGCAACGGACCGGCAAGCTACCGGGGCAATCTCGGCCTCGGTCAGCATTCTAATTCCACTCAAGCATCCCGTGCCTTTGCCGCCTTGATTGCCATCACTGGGAACATCGACATACTCGGCGGCAATCGACTCCCGGACCCGCCACCAGCTGGTTTTGAGGTTCTTAACCAGGTGCTGGAGGATGCACGCGTTGCCAAAGAAGTGGAGGAGCAGGCCTTGGGGGCCGATAGTTTCCCGTTATGGGCTGGGCCTGATTCATATATGCGTGCGCCGCACAATCCTTCAGTCATCAACGCCATGCTCACAGATGAACCCTATCCGGTCAAATCATGGATCGTTATGGGAGCCAACCCAGTGATGTCATACGCCAGCGCTGGCAAGGTGATGGAGGCCATGAAGAAGCTGGAGTTTTTGATGGTTCTGGCATACACTCCGAGCCCGACCTCGGATCTGGCAGATCTCATATTGCCTCTGGCGCATCCGCACGAACAAAATGGCGTCAAGTTCAGCCCTTATGGGAACTGGCTCAGCGCCATGCCTAAACTGGTTGAACCGCCGGAGGGATGTCGTGAAGATTTTCAAATCCTGCACGCTATAGCTGAAAGAATGGTTCAGAAGGAATACATCCAGACGAATCTTATCCCCTGGGAGAACAACGACGAATTCATGGCGGCGCGGTTTGCTGACTCTAAGACAAGTTACCAAGAACTCTGTGAAAATGGGCCCATAATCCGGGAACCCAAGTACAAAAAATACGTTGATTGTGGATTCAAGACCGATTCAGGGAAAGTAGAGCTATACTCTTCGCGCATGGAGCGGTATGGCTATGAGCCTTTGCCTACCTACACTGAGTGCGCCGATAGCCCAACGCTCCTGCCGCGACTTGCCGAGAAGTATCCTCTCTGCCTGACCACCAGAAGAACCCGGCAGTATTTATGCTCGCGTTCTGCAGACTATGGGTGGGTAAGGGAGGTGGATCCTTACCCTCAATTGCTGATCCATCCCGTGACGGCTGGAGAACGAGGGATAGAAAACGGCGATAAAGTAGCGATCGAAACGCCGAAAGGCTCTGTCCGGCACGTGGCAAGACTGACTGAAGACATTCACCCTGAGGTATTGAGCGCGATCTATGGCTGGTGGCTGCCAGAAAAGGAAACGGAAGAGAACGGCTACCTCGAGACGAACGTCAATGCCGTAATGTCGTACGATCCTCCTTACGATCCCGAGATTGGGATCAACAGGGTGCAAGGTGTTATGTGCCAGATACGCAAAGTCTAGCTGCGACATTTCTGGCCTCACAGCGTGCCGATGTTAACACCGTTGGCGAAAACGCCCAGGATTATCGCGATCTACCCCCAGTTTTGGCACCACACCCTCTGGCAATCCAACGAGGGTTGAGGCAGGGTGAGCAGCGAGGACTGCTCGCAGCGTCTGCAGTCTGTGGCCCGTGCGGTCCTGGCGATCATCGATAATCACGAGTCGCCGTGGTTCGCTCGCAAACGCGGCCGCGAACCACGGCGTCGTTATTCCTTGACGACTTTCCCATTGAGGTCGATAGGAGTTTGTACGCCACCCCTAAAGTCTCTAAATGTTAAATGTTCAAGTTTTCATTGGATCTATTTAAAGGTTCCATTTTCTCTTGAGGATAGTTTTAGCTTCGTTATCGTCAACTACGGGTGTGACCACAATATTAAGGACTCCATTCCAGTTAAGTTCCCAAGATTGCAAAGCAGCAAGATCGTCGCTTTCGCAGATTAACACTCCCGCACCAGCCGCCCAGGTCGTGCCAACGGCCGATGAGTTTGACTCCGGGGTGGTCAGCCTCGTCGTCGGCGTCGCTCATCTGAGCGAACCCTTTGTAAACATCGTGTCTAGTTTCCGGAAAACTCGACCAAGTCATCATGAATTTCAAAATTGCACCTCTTTGTAGTTTTTTACTACCTTGATTTGACGGGCGGTTCACCCCCAATTGAGGTTCCCCGAAGGTAACAGAGCCTAGACGCTGGCGCGGTATACGATTCGGCCCAAGTGGCGTACGGGCACCTGTCCTAAAAGATCGGCAACTCCTGCGTTACGTGCCTGTCCTAGCCATTCCCTTCCCTGGTCATAGAGATCCTGAAGGCTGGTGCCAAACCTTGTGACCCGCACTGCTGTGAGTGGGCCGCTCAACGGGGTGCTCACCATGGGCTTTACGTCCGGTGAGACTTTGTCCCGTACTCCAAGCAGGGCGTCTACGAGATCCTGTTTCTTGCCGAGTTGCGCCACCATAATAATCCTGCCGACTACTTTGGGCTCGTATCCCGACGGCATACCCAATTCGCCGCTGAGCACTTCAGATACGGTCCAATGATTCCGGTCGCACAAGGCGTCTATGGCGTCCAGCCTGTTCATGACCGTCTTATTATTTACGGACGCTTCCTGGAAAGCGTCGAAGTCGTCGAGAGTGGCAAAACCCCCTATTGTGGAGATAATTCCTGGGCGGGGTTGGTCCGGTGCGGCCGCAGAGACGGGCATCGTAATAAATCCGGAATGGCCCGAGGCCGCCGCCGTCGCCGCCACCGATGCTGTTACTGCATCGAGGACGACGCCATTCTTCCCCGCTGAGGGGACCCTTACGAAGTTGATGAAGTACGACATGGTTCCTCCTTACTCTTGGTGTATGACGTTGCCGCTGTTTTAACCGCCCTGGAAACAGAGCCGGTTTCCAGGATACCCGTCGGTTTCGTTCCCAGGGTCGTTGCCGCTACACAGACCTTGCCTCTCTTTCGATTAGCCAAGTTTGGCCAACCGGTTCTCACATCCAACGATCCATTTTCCCCAGTCGCCGCCCCAACCCTGGGCCATCACCACGAAAATCCCGCTACGAGTGCAACCGTACTCCAGCCAAACGTGCTGGGGATCTACCGCCTCCTGAAATACGGGGTGCAAAAGAGATTGTCGCAGTGGGCTACCTTCAGGTCGGCCCACCAGTTGTCGTAGTAGCTGATGAGGCCCAGGCCGTCTGCGCCTATGGTCACCGACGTGTACTTTCCGGTCATCGGATCTCCGATGTCCAGTGTGGTTATGGCAGCCGATGAACATGCGGCATCGGAGCAGTGGGCTACCTTCAGGTCGTTGTCACCGAGGTAGCTGATGAGGCCCAGGCCGTCTGCGCCTATGGTCACCGATGTATACTCTCCTTCGATCCCACTGCTGTCCAGGGTAGCTGTGGTGGCCGATGAACATGCGATATCTGAACAGTGGGCTACCTTAAGGTTGGTGAAGTAGAGGTAGCTGATTAGGCCCAGGCCGTCTGCGCCTATGGTCACCGATGTGTGCCCATCTACCCACCCATTGCCGTCCAGTGCGGTTATGGCAGCCGATGAACATGCGATATCGGAGCAGTGGGCTACTTTCAGGTCGCCGTTGGTGTGGTCGTAGTAGCTGATGAGGCCCAGGCCGTCTGCGCCTATGGTCACCGATGAGTAAAATCCCACGTTCCCAATGCTGTCCAGTGTGGCTGTGGTGGCCGATGAACATGCGATATCGGAGCAGTGGGCTGCCTTCAGGTCGCCGTTGGTGGAGTCTCTGTAGCTGATGAGCCCCAGGCCGTCTGCGCCTATGGTCACCGATGAGGACAATCCTACGCTCCCAATGCTGTCCAGTGTGGCTGTGGTGGCCGATGAACATGCGATATCGGAGCAGTGGGCTGCCTTCAGGTCGCCGTTGGTGGAGTCTCTGTAGCTGATGAGGCCCAGACCGTCTGCACCTATGGTCACCGATGTGTCTAATCCCACGACCCCACTGCTGTCCAGTGTAGCTGTGGCAGCCGATGAACATGCGGCATTGGAGCAGTGGGCTACCTTCAGGTCGTCGTTGGTGTTGTCGTAGTAGCTGATGAGGCCCAGGCCGTCTGCGCCTATGGTCACCGATGTGTACCTCCCTACGTCCCCACTGCTGTCCAGGGTGGTTATGGTATTGGCCTTGGGTATAGCACGGCTGACTGCGGTCCCCGATGGCCCGGTATCGCCCTGTTCACCCATGTCGCCCTTGTCACCTTGATCACCCTTGTCACCCTGCGGACCGGGATCGCCTTGCTCGCCTTTTTCTCCTTCTCCGGTCTCTCCGGGCTCTCCTTGCAACCCCTGTGGACCCACAAGTCCACGGGGCCCTTGTTCTCCCTGGAGTCCCGCATCACCTTTTGCACCAGGGAGACCGGCCTCTCCAGGCTCCCCCTGTTCTCCCTGGAGTCCCGCATCACCTTTTGCACCAGGGAGACCGGCCTCTCCAGGCTCCCCCTGTTCTCCCTGGGGTCCCGCATCACCTTTCGCACCTTGGGGACCGGCCTCTCCAGGCTCCCCCTGTTCTCCCTGGAGTCCCTGGACGTCACCTTGCGGACCTTGGGGGCCGGTCTCTCCAGGCTCTCCTTGCAGCCCCTGTGGACCCGCAGCTCCGCTGGGCCCCTGTTCTCCCTGGAGTCCCGCATCACCTTTCGCGCCTGGGAGACCGGTATCTCCAGTCGCCCTTTGTTCTCCTTGGAGTCCCGCATCACCTTTCGCACCTGGGGAACCGCTCTCTCCGGACTCCCCTTGTGGCCCTATCGGTCCAATTTCCCCTTCTAACCCTTGGGTTCCAGAACACGCACTGGCTCCCAACACGAGCAGCGCACAGCTCAGTACCAATACAGCCTTTTTTCTCATTCTTGCAAGCATGAACCTACCTCCAGGGGCAGTATAGCTTAGAATCAAGGAGGCAATCGCAGTTCGCTCTGGACAACGGCCAGTTCATCTTTGTGATCGGGCAACGCTCCGCTGGTTGGGAGGTGCTGCTTCTGTCCAGATTCCGCCCACATCGGCCCCTCTCCCTTGGCTCCTCGATTATGCTGTGCCCAGAAGCACGCCCATGCGGGGTAATGGGTGGATGGCAGGCTAGCTTGCTTGGAGAGATTTGTTAGACACCTGTCACATGGGACAGTAATTATTGCGGGTCGTTAGGCAGGGATTTTAGGAATCCCACCAGTAACTTCAGTTCATCTGGGCTGAGGTCACCAAAGATGTTGTGAACAGTTCCCATCTGAAGTACACGTTCCAGCGTGTCAGCACTACCGTCGTGAAAATAAGGGGCGGTTAGCCACACACTGTTCAGTGAGGGAGTATCGAATTTAGTTCCTCGTCCGTGAGAATTCTTCTCAAGATCCGGATCTCCTGTACCTACATCGTGCAACTCATGATCGGTGTATAGCGGTGGGATATGGCACGACTGGCATCCCAGGTTCTCAAATACTGAGTTCCCGATACTGATCTCTGCGCGGTTACCTCTGAATGGCGAATCAAGCACCTCGATAGTGCCAAGGTAAGCTG
>Ga0187827_10009262_pt1 | contig 10463 bp, 8 predicted proteins | sample ETNtaG_39_FD_167969 | JGI IMG/M metagenome (GOLD analysis project Ga0187827, IMG submission 167969) | Marine microbial and viral communities from oxygen minimum zone, Eastern Pacific Ocean - ETNP2014_SV_150_PacBio MetaG (Illumina Assembly) | ecosystem: Environmental > Aquatic > Marine > Hypoxic... | reverse complement strand
TTTCTATCATGGGTTTCCCCATGATTCTTCGTATATTTTTCTCTGTCAAACGAGAAGAGTTTAACCTGGCAATTATAAATGCACCTACAGGCATAATAGCAACTTAATTTATTAAAAATTCAAGTCCCTTCCTTTATAGCAAGGAACTTTACCTGAGATTCTCCATATTTAGTTTTTCCATACGGCAACCCTTTTTATATCTGTTCAATTTGATCTGAATCAACACCTCTAACAAGTTGTTTCCTAATCTTTAAACCATATTTATTTAGTAATCTCTCAATTTAGGCGATAATTATCTAATGAATTATCTATAAAAATGCGAAACCACTCTTCCATGTTGATCCATTGCCAAACAAAAAAACTATTTCCAATATTGCCTTGGCAAAATTCATTATACGATCTTTTAACCTTTTCCACATCAAAGACCTCTCTATCCTTAAAACTCCTACTATTTATTAAATCCAGGATGTAGCTCCTCATTGGCTCTTCTTTTAACCATCGACCCTGTGGAGCCTGTATAGACCTTTTAAATGACAACCTGACCGTATCATCCATATACCCGGCAAGCGCTTCACGCACTATGGACTTTGTCCTACCAAACAAAAAATAATAATCTGTTGGAAGGTTTAATGCATACTCAACAAGTCTATGATCCAAAAAAGGAAATCTCACTTCAATGCTATGTGCCATGCTTACGCGGTCTCTCATATGATTATTTCTTGGAATTTTTTGTGTATGAAGATAATAAACCAGATTATCTTTTAATTGATCATCCAACACGCTTTGATATTCTTCATTAAGTGTTTCTTTGTAGGTTCGCATAAAGTCTCTCTTTATTAAATCAGGCCTGACAGGTATAGTGCCATCAATAGAAGTATTATTATGTTTCATCGCTACTTCGATTGCTTTTAGAGCTGTCGATTTATCAACACTCCAATTTGTCATATATTCATGCAAGGCTTTTTGTGCCTTTGAATCTCCATTTTTAAGGAGTGTTCCAACATAAATACTATGATGATTATGATAACCACCAAAAGCCTCGTCTAAACCTGTGCCATCCTGTATTACTTTAATACCTACTTCCTTGGCAATCCGCATAATTTTTTCCAGTGCACAATTAGCTAACCCACCAATAGGCCCCTCCATATGCCACATTAGTGGGCGGATTGATGCTTTAAAATCATTGATAGTATATGTCTCTATTGTACTTTCAAGATTATAGTAACCTGCTGCGGCTTTTATCCATTTTTTTTCGCTAAAAGCTTCGCCATAATCTATCGATACACATGATATATTTTTGTTTAATTTATTATTAAGATTTATACATGCAAGCAATGAAGAGGAATCAAGGCCACCTGAAAGGGAAATACCTACTGGAACGTCAGATCGCATATGTATATTAGCAGCAGCAACAAGAGTATCCCTAACGTTATTAGCAGCAGTTTTTATATCTATATTATTCGTATTGTTTGAAACCTTATCATATAAATTATAATAAACATAACGAGATAGGCCATTTGAGTGATCCCATTTCGCACATTCACCTGGTTTTAACTGTTGTATATCCTTAAAAAACGTCCTATTATCATTATAATAAAGGCTTGCCGTAAGGTAACGCACCCATGATTTATAATCCGGCAATGCTTTAACACCAGCTATAAGTAATCCTTTTATTTCTGAAGAAAACACCAAGCGGTTTTTCTCTTCTTTGAAAAATAATGGTTTTTGTCCAAATCGGTCACGAGCCAAAAAAGCTGTTTTTCTTATCGTATCATAAATACAAAACGCAAACATTCCATTTAAGTAATTCAAACATTCTTCCTTCCACTTCATCCATGCATTAAGAAGCACCTCTGAATCACTATCACTTACGAAATCATATTCATCGGTTAGTATCTTTCGAATCTCTTTATAATTATAAATTTCCCCATTGAATACAAGAACATAGCGTTTATCATAACTTTCCATTGGCTGAAGAGCTTTTTCACTTAGGTCTATAATTGAAAGTCGCCTGTGCCCCAATACAGCGCCAGGATATCTTTTATCCATATTTGCATCCGGACCTCTATAAGCAAGGATATCATTCATTTGCTTTACAATCATCTCATCCTCCTTACTTACATTGCCCAGAATTCCATTAATTCCACACATATTATTCTTTACTTATAGTTTCACACACAAAACAGTGATATTATCAAACAACAAAGTAAGTTTAAAAGGTAAAATTATCCCGGGGAAAATTCACCCCTATTCCTTTGGGAGGAAAGCATAGAGGATGACACAATTTAATTATCTTCTTGAAGGGAACTTTAAACAATTCCATCTGCAGAGACTTCGGCTTTACTTGCATAAAAATGCTCAAGTTTTTGAGTGTTTTTTACTACTTTCTTGCAAAATTAACATACTCAACAACTGATGTCTATCCTGAATTTACAGGCATTTACGTCTTATTTCGGGTCTAGCTATATAATGTAAAGTAAATTGTCAAGCAAAGACTAGATTATTAGAAGATTGCTTTTCGTAAGTAGATTTTCAGCAATTTCTATTTGTCCCATATATTCATTTTGTGCCAGGAACCGTTATCGTCCCGCACCCAAACTTTAGTGCTGCGAAACGTGTCGGCGATGGTATCAAACCATTCTTCCGTACGATCGACATAATTCAGCCAATAATGAATGTCAGAAGATTTGACATGATCATATTTCCGAACCATCTCGACACCTTCTTCACGGGTCATAAGGCCTTCTCGAATGTCTTTTGTGGCGTGGTCAGTAGCACGGCCATATCCAAACTTTATCCATTTCAAATAATCATGTGCACCATTCTCATAACGGTCGTCCAAGTTTGAAATGGTACGATACGTACGCTCAAACGGCTCCGCGGCCTCTTCCCATCCATACTTGTCCTTGATGAGCTCAACTTGTGCTTTGACGTCCCAACGGGAATACATGTCAAGGTAGATTCCACGCAAACCAACCCGATTTATTTCTGAATCCTCTGGATATTTGAGCCAAGAAAGTTCTTTTTCTTCGATAGGCTCTTCCGAGTCATTCAACATGTCATGCCAATCATAACCACGTTGCAGTTGGTCCAGACGATGGCGCTTTGTCCATTCCACCATGTCATTATGCGAATGCATACCACCCAGTTCAGTAAAACCGTGCTCCCCCCAAAATACGAGAGGAATATTCTGCTCAACAGCAAACTTCATGGGGATTGTGGCGATACCAGCATGATTTTGCCAGTTCATATCTCCCATCCGCCTAAAGGCCAGACGATTAAGTCGAATCAACACATCAACACTAGGCTGGAAGATGTGGTGGTCACAATTAAAGACTTTCCGCATGCGCATAAGATTACGCCATCCGACATCCAGATAATTGTTGCCATTATATGTAACGAGAACAGGTTTGAGATTAAGTTTCTCAATGACATAATGAGTTTGCCAATAACTGTCTTTTCCTCCTGAAACGCCGATAACGCACTCTGGGCCAGTAGAACGTCGGTATGGTTCGACCAGTTCAATGAGCCATTCCAACCTTTCGTCCCAATCAATTTCATGCTTTTCAGTGCCTACAAGACACCCACTGCAAATGCCATCCTCGTTAAAGCACAGAGGAATGGCGGACGATGAGGGATACACACACTTTTTACACCAAGTGATTTTTGGAAGTATAAGTTTCGTCATGTTTTATTTCTTAACAAATGTCCATATGATGCAGCGACCATAATCGTAACAAGCAAAAACTCGTTAAAACCGATTAGCCTTGGCATCACCAATATCGCTATTAACCAGCATTACCTAGATAACTTTCAAGTTTACACAAACTTGCTCAAATCTTCTTACCAACATCAAAAAAGCTTTCCCCTCACAACATGCTGAAGGCTCGATTTCAGCATTTTATCCGCCACGTGATATCCAAAAATAAGCCCCTCATACAGGAAGCCCTAACCAAATTGGAACAATTTTATCGAATATCGGATCTTTTGCTTCTTAAAAAGGTCTTTAGATTCGGATAGGCATTCTCAGTAAAATGAAAAATGTTGCCTGCAGCAACAGCAGCAGCTCCTGTTTTCTCCAAGCACTCTAGGAAGTGACGGTAATGACCCGCTCCCCCACATGCAATGACCGGAATAGATACTGCATCCACAACCGATTGAATAGTTTCATGATCAAAACCGCAGGCTTTACCATCACGGTCAATGGCATTCAGGAGAATCTCTCCAGCGCCAAATTTTTCGGCTTTCCGTGCCCATTCTGCCGGAGTTGAATCTTGAGGAGTTGATGCGTTGTGGGTGAAGACCACGGGATGATCATTAACCATTTTGAAATCAATACTGGCCTTAATGGCTTGATTACCAAATGCGTGAGCGGCTTCTGTTATCAGTTCCGGCTTATCAGCCAAAACAGAATTGAGAGTTATTTTATCGGCGCCATTTTGAATCCGGATGCGTACATCTTCCAAAGAACGGATGCGTCCGCCAAATGTCAGAGGAATACGGCAATTAGATGAAATTTGTCGAATGAATTCAAAAAGATCTTTGGGACCTTTATGTCGGTAGTCATAACGGTCAGTTTCGTATTGGTGTGCACCTCTATTGATATCTAACACTACCAGTTCATCCACATCCCATTCAGTCAGTCTATCCACATGATGAATGGGATGTCCCAACCTTTGGTGAATACGAAAACTCTCACTCCGAGTTATAAAACCGTCGATAAGATATAAAACCACAACAACTCTACGCTTCAACATGGGCTATTCATTTACAAATGCAGCCAGTACCTTCTCACCTTTTCCAGAACTCTTTTCAGGGTGGAATTGGACTCCATAAATATTGTTGAGATGCACCGCGCAAATGATGGATTTGCCGTACTCGAAGCGGCCAATGACATATTCTTCATCACACTCAAAGGCACAACTGTGTGTAAAATAAAAATGTTCCCCTGAAACATCTTTTAGTAATCGATCATCAGTCGTAGCCGTGACATTGTTCCAGCCAACATGCGGTATATGTAGTGAGGGGACATCTGGAATGATTCTTCGGACCCGGCCAGGAATCCAACCTAACGTTTGATGCAAACCAAATTCTTCACAGGTTTCTGCCATGATTTGCATGCCCACACAGATGCCCAAGACATGTATTTTTTGATCAAAAATCATTTCATTGATGACTGGAACAAACCCCAGATTCTTCAAACCTGAAAATGCTTCGCCTATAGCACCGACCCCAGGCAGAACTATCTTGTCTGGAGATTGTTTCAAAAGCTCGTCTCCATCTCGAGCAATCAATGGTTTACATCCAACTCTGGCAAATGCATTAGTAACGGAATAAATATTGCCAATGCCAAATTCAACTACAGAGATTTTCGGCATATATTCTAAAAAACAAAAATTATTGATTTACGAAGCTTATATGGGATTTTTAACAGCTATAATGCCGGCCCAATTATACCACTTATAGAAAACATCAGTAGAACCGAAACCACAACGTTTTAACAACTCAACATTTTCATCGAGCCGATAGGGAATAAGCACGTTTTCAAGAGCTTCCCTTTTCTGGCGGATCTCTTTGTTAGAATAACCAACGTGTTTCTTATAATTGAAATAGAGCTCTATGTAGAGGCGATTGAACAACGAATCATTGCCTAGAACTTTTTCGAGAATAACAAAACAGCCGTGATCGTTCAACGAATCGCAAATTTGCTTTAGAACGGATTCTCGATAAAGGGGGCGTATAAACTGCAAGGTATAGTTCATAAAAACAACGGAAGCGTTCTCCAACTCCAAGTCTTTTTCGGCATTGCCTAGTCTTAAGGTAATCCGGTCTTCTAAACCATTTGCTTTAATTTTTTTCCGCGCTTCATCCAGCATAGGTTCGGAATTATCAATACCTATGAGGTTGATGTCTTTTCCTGAAATCATCTTGGAAAAAGCACTCAACAATGTTCCTGTTGAACACCCAATGTCATAGACGTTTGAAGAAGGTCGGGCAAACTTATGTGCTAATTCCAACGCCATGCGTTGAGAATCTGCATAGAGCGGCACGCTGCGTGAGAGCATATCGTCAAAAACTTTGGCAACCTTTTGATCAAAAGAAAAGTCATGTGCCGAGACATCTTCAGCAAAAATGTTGTCTTCTCTACTCTTTGTATTCATAGACTGATAGCCCTTTCAGCTTTGAGATATACACCCATCAACTATCAATGTTTCTCGGTAGCTGTTCATACACTTGGCACTCGCCCTCATCATTTGCACTTCGCTTCGTTAAAACACATGTCACCAGAAAGAGGTCAGGTTCATCAATTGTGAATTGGACGTTTTTCCCATAGCGACTTTGGTATCCAACAATTTCTATGCGAAATAAGTTATCCTTATGCTCAAAGATGGCATCACGAAGGTGCCGATAATTGATGAGCACATGAGCACCACGAATATTCCCATACTGAGCCCAACAGACTTGGTCATCAAAAATCTCCTGTTCCATATTGGCAACGCGCATATCAAAAATGATATACTTGTTGGCCTTTCTAATCATCCTGGCGATAACTTCGCGCCAATTGGCAAAGGACTTAATGACAGACCAGCTCATGACACAATCTGCGAAAGGGCAAGAGTCAGCGTACTCAAGGAGGTCTCCGGCCGAAAAATCAGCATAAGGAAAAGCTTCCTTGGCATCTTCCATCAAGTTGACCTGATGATCCATGCCCGTATAATGGGTATCTGGGGAAATTTGTTTCACTATAGAGGCCATTGCACCGTTACCGCAACCTAAATCTATGACCGTTTTACATTGTGGCATAATTCGATACAGCGCCCAGCATTCAGAAGGGTAAAGTTTGTAAAGTTCCGTGCGATACAATTGCCGTGTGCGTTGTTCAAACTCTTGCGTATTCCAACGATGTTCTTCTTGTGTGGTCATGATCGAACTCTCGAGTTCATACAAAAGAGAAATGCTTTTTTAGCCATAAGTTAACGTTAATTAGATCCCAAAGCTTAAGACTATGGTTACCATTCCCAGAGAAATGATCGGCAAGAACCCTTTCAACAAAGTTGAAATCTGCATAATTATAAACCGGATTATTCTTTGATGCAAGGTTTTCTTGAACCCATTCACGTAAACTGCCTCGCATCCATTTATCAATTGGGAGATTGAGGCCAATCTTTTTAGTATCTTTTCTGCGATCAGAAGGGATGAACCCTTTAATGGCAGAGCGCAAAATAAATTTCGATATCCCACAGCGGATTTTCAAATTTACGGGAAGATTCAGACCGAACTCAACCAAACGGTAGTCCAAAAGAGGATGACGGGTTTCAAGCCCACGTGACATATAAAACCGATCATCCATTTTTAAGGAATATGGTAATGTAAGACGCCACATATCCAATATCTGCTTACCCCTAGGGTCTAAATCCAAACCCTCGTAGAGAGCCTGAGGTTTAAGATGGTTGTCACGTAAGTCACGAATTAAACAGTTGCGGTAATCGAAGCCTTGGCTTCTGGCCAGAAAGTCAGGGCTAAATCGGACATCATCACTTGAGAGAAACTCCTTAAACTTTTCATAAACAGAAAGTGGTCGTTTTTGCCCACGTTGCCAACAATCCAGCTCTGTCTTGAAACGTTTCAGATCATGCTGCTCCAAGTAGTATAAGAAATAAAGAAAATGATCGTGGTACCCATAAAAAACCTCGTCGCCACCCACTCCGCTTAAAACGACTCGATATCCTTTTGCACTGATAGCATCAGACATCAGGGCGTGAAGAATACCATTGGGTGTAGGAACGGGCTCGTCAAACGTGTCGATTAATTCAGGCACAACAGTTTTGACTTTCTCACCCGTAACAGGGACGAAATTGCTTTTTACATTGAGGAACCGTATAATTTCCCGAATGGCTTCATTTTCGTTGAAACGTGCATCAGGGATATCGAGACTGAACGTTTCTGGCTCTACACCACATTCTTGACGAGCAATCCCGACAACGGATGATGAATCGACGCCGCCGCTGATAATAAATGAGGCTTTCCTATCCCCACGAAGCCTAAGCCTAACGGCATCAACATAAAGATCGCGCAATTTTTCCCGGGCTGAAGAAAATGTTATATCACCCAGCGTCGTCAAGCTTGACGGATCCCAGTACATTTGGCGGTTCTGGGTGAATTCCCGGTCAAATCGGATCCATTCTCCAGGGCGGACTTCTGAGATATCTGCGAAAAGACTTTCCCCTGATACAGCGTGCAGCTTGTATGGGAGGCCAATAGTCGAAGTAAGACGATTAAGATTGATACGTTTCTGATAACCGGGAAACTTCAGGATCGCCTTGATTTCAGAGGCAAAACTAATCTTGTCCCGATTATGATGGAAGAAGAGCGGTTTAACTCCCAGCCTATCACGACCGAGAATGAGATTATCTGTGTTTCTGTCCAAGATGGCAATAGCGAACTGACCATTAAAATGGCTGAAACAGTCCGTTCCCCACTCTTCAAAGGCGTGAGGAATCACTTCAGTATCTGTTTTTGATTTGAATTGATGGCCTAATCTGCTAAATTCATCACGCAGCTCAATAAAATTAAATATCTCACCATTCATAACGGCCAGAATTGAGCCATCCTCATTTTTTAACGGTTGGAGTCCATTTTTACTGAGGTCTACGATTGCCAAACGACTACACCCCATTGCCATCTTGATAGGCCGTTGGTCAGATAGGTTATCCTCTAGGTTTCTAAATGAAACACGGTTCTCATAATCAATCATTGACCAGGAGGTCCCGTCTGGACCTCTTGGAATGAGTAATTTCAACATGTCTCGAATAACCGCTTCATAAAGTCGACTATCAGATTTGTTTACAAACCCGGCAATTCCACACATAATTTAAAAGACTTCAGAAAAACTCTCAAAGGGGCTTTTGTGCTAAGAACTTTAATTGGGCATCGCCATATTTTACAGATGCATATGGCAAGCCAGAAGTCACCATTTCTATCGGATCACTATCAACGCCACGCAACAACTGTTTGATGTCAGTAAATCCGTGCCTCTTCATTAAATCTTCAACTTGCTCCTTAGATTTCCATTCATAAGGGGCATATAGGCAATCCATGACCCAGTAAAGTCGTCCTGAATTAACATTCAGAAACTTGAGATATTGCCGGAAAAAGGCCCACGGTATATCGGCCGTTGCCTCTCTCAATTTATCCAAAAGCAACTCATACAGTCCAAAACACCCATTGACATGAAGAAAGAGGGTGCCACCCGGTTTCAAAACTCTGAAAAATTCTTCGACGCATTTTTCATAGCCCAAAGTGTGATGAATAACGCCGTTAGACCATACGACATCTAGGCTGCCATCATCGAAAGGAATGTCAAAGGACGAGCCATATCGGAAATCTATATTTTTACCACAAGGCACCTTAGCTGCCTGTTTGCGAGCAAATTCGAGACCTCTTTTGCCAATATCAATGTCGATAACTTTTTCTGCGCCAAACCTTGCCAAGACCACGCTGAATTTTCCACTCCCGCAACCAGCATCGAGAACAATTTTGCCGCCAAAAATTTCTTCCGGGTTGAAACCACTTTTTTCAAAGCGCTCCATGGTGTACTGATAAGATTCTTCAAAATATATATCGTCGGTCATTTCCAGCCACAGGTCACTGAACAAGTCTGACACCATATCTTCGTAGTCCTCCGGTTCATCACTCAAAGAATAAGGCTGGAAGTGCCCTCCAATGACTCCAGAAGAGGATGCACTTTCCAACAAGGCTGAGGCTTTATTGAATACCTCAACAAACATTGGCACCGGATCTTTATCTTTTTTGAAGGCGTCCAAGTGCCACAAGAAAAGGTTCAGCGTTGAGAATATACGAATTGCCCATGCGCTACGGTCTGTGAGTGACGCATTAGCTTTCACATAGAGTTCGGCAGCTTCAACACAACGCGAATCAAACTCTGAAATGGAAGCAGAGGGTGAGGGAACAAATTTACTCATGGTTTATCTCAAAAAATATTCAAAGGGTTTTTAGGTTGCTTGCGACCTTTTGCACCATGAAAATTCAGGTTAAAGTAGTCATAATTATATTTGTCAAATAACTTGATTCATCCTTGCAGAAATTATAATTCCAATCATTTCTAAACTATTTTAGGATTTTACTTTGATCCTTCAGCTACAATCCGCTTAATCATAGAGACGTGTTTTTCTGTTGCATCGCAATTCAAACTTGAAACATAGTTCTCAAAGGCAACTTTGCGTCCTTCCATAATATTTTCATCGATTCCCGGATTGTTCAATCTATGTATTATTATGGATTCAAGCTCTTCCATGCTTTCGGCGACATCAAATAAATGATAGCAATTCTTAAAGAATAAACAATCTTCGTACTCAGTCTTTTGAATCTCCTTAAAATATGGTATTATAACGGGCTTTCCAGCAATTGCAGCCTCTAACAAAGCTGTTGTATTTAGACTACAA
>Ga0187827_10009261_pt1 | contig 10464 bp, 7 predicted proteins | sample ETNtaG_39_FD_167969 | JGI IMG/M metagenome (GOLD analysis project Ga0187827, IMG submission 167969) | Marine microbial and viral communities from oxygen minimum zone, Eastern Pacific Ocean - ETNP2014_SV_150_PacBio MetaG (Illumina Assembly) | ecosystem: Environmental > Aquatic > Marine > Hypoxic... | reverse complement strand
CAGAGCGGTGCCCGCATCGGAAGCCGCGGGCTGGATGAAGATGTCGGTGAAGTCGGTCTCGGGCAGCACTTTGCCGTTGAATACGCTGTTCAATGCCACGCCGCCCGCCATGCACAGGGCATCCAACCCGGTTTCCCGCCGTAACCTGCGCACCAGCGCAAACTCAGCCTCCTCGATGACCGCCTGCAGCGAGGCAGCCACATCCTGATGATAGCGGGTGATTTCAGCACGCGGCTCGCGCGGCTGGCCAAACAAGGATATAAACCTGTGCGAGAACAACCGACCAAGATGGGGTTTACCGCCCGTCCAGGTCATGGTGCCGCCCTCCGCCTGATAGCGCAAGAAGCTCTGGTCAATTCTAAAAGTAGCATCGCTCTGCATGCACACTATTTTGCGCATTTTCTCCACATAAAGTGGTCTGCCGTAAGGCGCCAACCCCATCACCTTACCTTCATCACCATAATCGTAAAAACCCATCCACTGCGCGACAGCCGTGTAAACTATTCCAATTGAGTGCGGGAAGCCGATAGAGCCCTGCACCTCCAAATCGGACCCGCTGCCCACGCCCCACATCGTGCTGTTGAAATCTCCCATGCCATCCACCGAGAGAACAGCGGCTCGCTCGAACGGAGAAACAAAGAAGGCGCTGGCAAGATGGGCGCGGTGATGCTCCACATTGTAGAACTCAGCCTGAAGGTTGGATGGGGCCACGCGCATAAGCTTGCAAAAAACGCGCTCTAGACTGCCCACCCTGCGAAGATTCATGATGCGGTCCAATATAAAATGCGGGCGTGGCAACTGCCGGAGTGCAAACCTGGCCTTGGCGAAAAGATTGGCATTTGGATCACGCGAGATGCCGATATGGTCGATGTCATGAACGCTGATTCCGGCCTCACTCAGGCAGAAACGGATGGAGTGTACCGGGAAGCCGGCCCAGTACTTTATGCGCGTGAAGCGCTCTTCTTCGACGGCCGCGATTAGCTGCCCATCTTCGATGATGCAGGCCGACGCGCCTCCGTGGTATGCGTTTATGCCGAGGATGTACATGATGTTGGTCTGAGACTGGCTAGGATTCTACAATGGCGTAGCGTTTGGACAGGATGCCGAGCAATCTGACATCGCGGACAAATAGGGCGTTCTCAACAGGCACGTTCCTATTCACGGTGACGGTTTCGTAAATTGGCGATTCGCTGGATTCTGCGAAGCGCGCTTCATCCATCAAATAGGATGAATTCGTTAACACCGGACTATGCGTGCTTGCCGAAATGCTCAGGTTGTTTGTGTTGATGTATTCGGCCACGTCTGCGGCAGCATACCCCTCGGCAGAATAATAAGCGCTCGTAAACAGCCCGAAGTCAAGATACATGACCACGTAACTAGCAACGAGACCAACAGTGAGGGGTTTCGATTTTCCCGACCGCAATGCCCTTGAAACGACCCAGGCTACGTACATCGCCAGTGGTGGAAGTAAAAAATTGGCAGATCATAGCTAAAAAATTTTTGCTTTAACTGATTTCAAAGGGCATTAAATCTAAGTTTTTTACTAAACAACACTCTCGATTTTTCCATTTTCAACATGTACTGACCCATCAGATCAGCAATCTATGTCTGTACATGAGTTATGGTCATCAGTTAAATTCAAATTTGAGCCCAAGAGTAGGCTATACTTCATGAATCAGTATGAGTTAGAAAGACCAATCTCAGTCAGCAATGCAAACAATTTTTCCTCAGTTGGCACACGTTCTGTTACATTAGAATAATACGGCTTTTCTCCTCTATAGATCATCATAGGTACATGATTGTCTTCATTACTTGGTAATATTTTTCTAAATCCATGATCTGAAAACACAACAATAGTTGATAAATCTAATTTACCAGCATCCTTCAAGCCCGTAATCAATTCACCAAATAATTTATCAACGTAGCGTAACTGTTTTTTGTAATTATCTCTATTTTCAAGAAATGGGCGTGCGTTTTGTACATATTGATCACCATCATAAACAAATGGGATATGCGGTATAGGGTAATGAAAAAAAGAAAACAAATTATCACCTTGTTCTATTATTTTCAAAGCAAGCTGATGTGTCTGTGAAACATTTTGGTGATGAAATTCAGAGTATACTGGATTTTTTAAGAAACCAAATGGCAACTGATGTGGCAACATTATAATATTAGTATTGATTGGGCTAAGTAATGAAAATGTAGGATTAAGTATTGAATGATTATAAATACTATGAGAACGGCAGTAATCAAGATCATCGGCATATTGTTCGCAATATGGATGTGCCCAACCCACAGTTGCAGTTTTAAAGTCGAAAGATCTGGCAAGTTTAAACACATTGTCATCCATGTTTAAAATGCGATCCTTTTCACCCACATCATTTGCACACAATACATTACCGCAAACATGTATATTCTTACTTGCATCATTCAATAATAACCGAGGTATGGAAGTAAGTGTTTCATTACCAGGAGATCTTGCATTATGATAATTTTCTGACTGCTCAGAAAAATGACGTAAATTAGGATAATCACTATCTAATTTTCCGTCTTTGTAAAGCATTGTGTAATCTAGTTCATCAAACAAAAACACATATATACTATTCTTCTTTTCAGACAATACATTTGTATGATTTGATAATTCATTTAAAGCTCCAATACTGTTTGAAAATCCATTGAATCCATGCAGAATAATTATTAAAAAAGTAAGAATCGACAAAGGTGATAATACAATTATTATAGAAATAAGGTTTTCGTATGATCGACTAAACAAAGTTTTTCTCAGGAAAGCAACAAACAGCAACATAACCACACACAATAATACTGTCAAATTTAGTCCCAATATATTAGTAGAGACTAGTTTTTCAATGATCGATTCAACTCTATCTGCGCCTATAAACTGACGAATTAGATGAATAAGGAAAAATGAAAACGGTATGATTGTCAGGCAGAAAAGTAAAGCAGTACGTAAAAACCCACTTTTCATAGTATCCATATAGAAAATTAGTGTCGCGAATATTGCAGAAAATAGTAAAAAAGTTGCAGCCAACTCGACAGTATTTATGAGTTGCCAACTCATATAGTATTCTCCATTACCGGTAAGAGACATAGTCAATGGATAAAAGAATAATACAGCTAGCGATATCCCCAGCCACGCTGCAGTCAGATATCTTTTACCCAACTTGAATAGACTCCATAAGGTATATATTCCGTTATGAATTTGTTGTATTTTCCTTAGATAGAATTGTGTAATATCCACCAAAGTTTTTTAAAAAAATCTTTATTGTAATCGGGAGATATATCTTTTCTTGTCGCCAGTAGACGCTGCACCATAGAATCAGACTTTGGCCTCATCATACAGTGCCTGTATGCTATCGACCTCCCGGCTAGAGGTAAAGCGAGACGCCACCTCACTCCTACCTCGCTTCCCGATCTGCAGCGCCCACTCGGGGTCACGCACCATACTGAGTACAGCATTGGCGATTGATTCGGGCTGCCCTGATGCCACTAATAATCCTGTCTGACCATGCGAAATAATCTCTGGAATACCCCCCACGGCGGTAGCTATTGTAGGTCGACAGCATGCCATCGCCTCTAACACAGTCCATGGTAGACCCTCCTCATAGCTGGGCAACACGAACAAGGTAACATTTCTAAGCCAATCGACACACGATGTAACCCATCCCTGAAATTGCACCGCGTCAGCAAGACCATAAGCCTCCACCTTTCGAGTCAAATCCGCCCGCTCAGGCCCATCACCCGCAATCACAAATCTACCTTTAGGGACATGTCTCAAAATTAGCCTTGCTGCGTCAACAAAATCGCCCACTCCTTTTTCCGGAATGAGCTCCGCCATAGTACCAACCACAAACTTATTGAAATCAGGCGGCGGCACCTGCGTACAGCGCTTCAAGAAACTCTGGTCTAACCCTAGATGCACCACATCGACCTTATCCGGTGCTACCCCAAAATCGCTAATCAAGTCTGCGCGCGTCTTGTGCGAGACCGCAACTATACGATCCAGAAATGGATGAACGATCCGATAGAGGCAACGATATATCCATTTCTTTACTCGCGGAGTTTTGGCCCGATAAGGATAACTTACCACTGAAGAAATCACGACGCTCGAGCCAACTATCTTCGCGGCAATGGTTCCAAGAAAATCACTCTGAATAAGCATTGTGTGGACAATGTCAAATTTCTCTGCCCTAAATATTCGAATCATAGAAATTAGAGCCGGCAGCAGCCACCCGCGTTTGGACGCTAGAGTTGGCACCGTATATATTGAGAGGGGCGCCAAGCTAAGCGTTCGCATGGTTTTGGAGCCAGCATCAACGCCTACAATCGCCGAAGGCTCGAAGCGCCCCAGATCCATGTTCGCGGCCCAGGTTTGAAGATGAGTAAAAGCGCCACCACCTACACCCAACGGAATAAGAACCCATGCGACACGTGTCTTCTTAGTCATTGGAGAGTCAGTGGACGGGTATCTTCACGCAGCCAACTTATTACGCACCAGCGGAAATCCTGGCAAGATGCCGATGTGGTCCAGATTACAACCCCTGTTTACAACCTCGCGCAGACAGCAACCAGTGACAGGTACAGGAGCTATGCCTCACCCGCGCTTTGCTCTCATCAAAGAATACCAGCCGACGCCTCCATGTAAACCGATTCCATCTGCCTCACCGGCTGCTCCCACGACAACTCTCTAGCCACGTCCTGGCATTCGTCAGTGAGAGTTGCGTACAGCGCCGCGTCTAGCAGCAGTCTGGCGATCGCATCCCGCACGGCGGTCTTCTCAACCGCCACAACCAATCCAGCCCTGTCACGAATGTGTTCAGCAATCCCGCACTGATCCGTAATGACTACTGGTGTGCTAGTGGCGATTGCCTCGGCGATGACGTTCCCAAAATTCTCGTTTTGAGAAGGAAGTATAAAAAGATCAGCATCCACCAACGCCGATAATTTTTCCTGCCCATAAAGCGGTCCGGTGAACACCACCTTGCGGTCCAGGCCCAGAGTTTCCCCTAATCTCTGAAGCTGCTTGAGATAGCCATTTTCATGTGGGCCTACCATCAGCAAGCGCGTGTCGGGTAAGTCCAATTCCGCGAACGCACGCAGCAACATGTCAGGATTCTTCTTTGCGGATAAACGACTCAGATAAAGCAACACACGCTCCTCAGACGTAATCCCAAGCTTACGGCGTAGACGACCACGCTCAGGCAAGTCCGAGAACTCTGTAAGGTCAATCCCGTTGCGGCGCTGTACGATTCTTTCAACAGGAATTCCAGCCTGGACAAGCTCATTCTTCTCTTGTGACGAGGTTGCCACCACCCGCACGGCATCTTCCACAAGTCTACGTCCAAACCAACGATGATATAGTCGTTTTTTTCTCAAGCTGCGGACAATGGGGATCAACATTCCGATTGGCTCCAGAACATACGGGACGTCATTGGCTTTTGCTGCGTGCGCTACAACCGGACCCAAGAGATCGTAGAAACCAAAGAGATGAATCACATCCACGCGCGGTATCTCCCGCCGTGCCGCTAGCCAAGCGCCTGGATTGACCGTAACGGCGCGATATCTGAGGAGCGTACTCAGGCGGATGATACGTATCCGTTCCTCCCATTCCCCAAATTGCAGCTTGTCCTGATCAGCAAATTCAGTGTTCGCTTTTGCCGTGATAATGGTCACCGAATGGCCGCGCCGAGCCAAATGCTTACTAAGAGCACGCACCTTGTAAACAGGGCCGCCGGCAGCTGGGTTTAACAGATCGTATTGTGTGACGAAGAGAATACGCATGTACTAGGGTGTGTCCAACATGGCGTTAATCAACTTAGAATCTGCCCAAACCATAGCTGCCTTTTCCGACAAACCACTCGGCATACATGGGCCGCGAACACCATCAAGTAGACGTCGAGATAGGTGCGATGGCTGGTGTGCGCCCAAAAAACCGCCGTGCTAACCACGAAGGTCAAGAACAGGAGATAAATCAGACCAAGTTCTCTCCATCTTAGCCTTGTGAGCCACATTCCCGTAACTCCCAGCACTAATATCGGAAAGTAAGAGATGAAGTACACCCACTGCTCCAGTCTTTCTTTCACCGGGCTGAAGTTCCATGAAAACCCTGTCCACACTTTTCTTAACGCTCGTAGCACTGTGAGTCGGGGATTCTGTACGATAAATCCTAAGCCGCGGTTGAAGAACCAACGGCTCTGACTAATCTCATCAGTTGACAGAGAACGGATTATCTCCAGCTCTGATACGGTAAAGGACTGCCACGCCTCAGCCTCACTGAGGTCAATATACGTTGCGGGATAATGAGAGAAAGTGTTGGCGTTGTTCCCAATCCACATGAACCGACCAGTCTGTGTTGTAATAACCGGCGCACCAAGAACCAGGGAATTCCGTACCAACCAAGGGATGAGAACAATGACAAACGCAACTGCAAATATCAATACAGACCTTAATCTCTCCCGCAAAGTGCTGCTGAAATTTTGTCTATATAGCCAGAGTGCGGCCAAGCCTACAAATGGCGCCAAATTAGCCCGAGTCAAAACCGTCGCTCCACATGCTACGCCAGTCGATATCCAGAGAATCTTCCGCCGTAACCTGGACGCTTTGTAAAGAAATAGCACTGAAAGTATGGTAAAAAAGGTGAACACGCCCGTCTCCTGGAAGCTTGTGTCGTGCCAGACATAGTACGGATACACGGCGGCAAAAAGGCTAGCCAACAGACCAGTCGATCTGCCGAACAGGTGACTGCCGAGAAAAAACGTGCAAATCACCGTGCCCGTACTCATCAGTGCTTGAGCAAGAATGATGCGCCAATAGTCAGACCGACAGCGATGATTGAATTGAAAACAATCCACATAATCGTGGTCCATTGTGGTGACCAGAGAAAGAATAACCGGATATCCGGGTGGCAAATGGGCACAGCCGCGCCCAAGAATAGATTGATCAATGCCCGCGTGCAGAAGAGCATTGTTATTTAGCGAGGCACAGAAACCCTTACCATTATTCAGGTTGTAAGAAATATTGTAATATTCGCGATAGGTATCAATCCAGAATCTGCCTTCCCCAACAAAAACAACTTTAGCGCTCAACCGCAGGCCAAACGCAATCACAATTACGCTCACGACCGCAATGCGGCGGTCCTTCAACAATATTCTCATCCGTCGCAGGATCTCAGCCATTCGAGTCTAATTGGCCACATTCCGGACACCGTCGACCTCTGCGTCCACCTGCACGCGGAAACGCACCAGCAACATCACACACACCCAAAATTGCAGGCCGTTCGGATTTCCCATTGAATAAATCCAGCTGGAGGCGATCGCAGACGTCATTCCAGCCAGCACGAAACCCAATACCGCAACGCGCACACCTGTATGACTCAGCAATACCTCCTGACGAACCTCCCGGATGATGAGGAGTGCCAACGGAAGAAAAAAAAGAAGCGCGCCCGGGATTCCTACCTGGAGCGCCAAACCCAAGTAGGAATTGTGCATATAACCGCCTGTATAGATCCATTCGACTTTATTCAATCCGTGAAAAGAAAACAACTGGCTTTCGGTGCCGAACCCGAAACCAAACAACGGCCTCTCCAGCAGATAGGTGATGCCACGAGCCCACTTCTGTGAGCGCATCGCTAGGGTGCCAAGGTGCGCAAGACCGTACCTCGGGTTACCCACCAGATACCATTGTTCCTGTTCAACAGTGGTACCGGTCGCCGTATCCGAAGCCTCTACATGTTGTTGCCCATTGATGGTCTCCAATAGCGCCTGCGCAGTGTCGAGCTGCGCAGTGTCGAGCTCCGCCCGCGCAGAGTCTAGCTCCGCCCGCGCAGAGTCTAGCTGCACCCGCGCAGTGTCTAGCTCCGCCCGCGCAGAGTCTAGCTGCACCCGCTCAATGTCGAGCTGCTCAATGTCGAGCTGCTCAGTGTCGAGCTGCGCCTGCGCAGTGTCGAGCTGCGCCTGCGCAGTGTCGAGCTGCGCCTGCGCAGTGTCGAGCTGCGCCTGCGCAGTGTCGAGCTGTGCCTGCTGCTCCACATTGTCCAGCACGCCTTTCGGCAAATCAGGGCCGTAACGCTCGTACAACCCAGGGCTGACAAGCGACCATGAAATGAAAGCCAGCAAGTAAGCAGCACCCATTCCTACCACAAGTAACCTCTTTGAAGGCAGTGCCCGCAACAGGAAATATCCAGAGCCAACCACCATGGCAATCGCTTCTGTCCTAGTATGAGCCATGACAATGACCAACAACATAGCACCAACCAGGGTCCAGCTGTACCACCGCCTGTTCGAAAGCGCATTCCACAGTGCCAAAGGCATAGACAGCGAAGCCAGTGAACCCACTGCACCAGGATTCTCCGCCCAGCCCACAAACCGCACACTATCGTGGTACAAAGCCCAAGAGGGTGAAAGTACTAAAATGAGGAGGTGCAGACTCAAAGCCAGCGCGGCTGCGCTCAACATTGTCCGCACCATTTTCGCAGAACTACCTAAATCCACGTACAGCCATAAACCCCAAAAGACTGCACCATAAATCAACATCACTGAAAATGACCGCAATAATGTGGTTCTTGGATCGATAGAGTAAAGACTCGATAACAGTGCAAAACCAATAAAACTACATGCCAGCGTGTCTGACCTATGAAAGCGGCGCGGCAAACTGCGAGATAGAGCAGCTACAATCAGAGCCCATACCCCAAGCGCAAACGGTAGTGCCCAACGCAGCCATGCTGTCACCGCCCGCACTGGTGCGACAGTGGTCACGCTAAACAGGGCGACCATTAAGGCCGCAAACACGACCGGCGTCAGGAAAAGCCTGCTCTTACTGTGAAAGAGTAGATCCACTTGTCGTATCTTCCCACAATGGAGAGCTAAAGCACGTGCAACCCACTAAGAACATAGACGATCCAGGTTTGGTGTTAACCACCATGCTAGTTATGCGCCGACATGGAAGGGCTCGCCCACCTAACGTGGTGGTTTTCAATATAAGTAGTCAAACATAATCCTGGCCACAAGAGCATTTCCCTGCGGGGTCATGTGGCTCTGATAATAATACAGCGATGCTAACTTCGTGGGATTTGATTCAGCCATCTTCCTCAATTGAGTGTGCATGTCCACGATGCCAATACCGTTCTGCGCTGCACATTCAAGCACATTCTTCACCTCCGACCTTTGGTCCACCCAGACCTCACTCTCTAGATATTGAACAAGTAAGATCAGCTCTAGGTCGCCCCTCCGCCCCAACTCGGACACCCTGTCCATCAAGAAACAAGAAACACGTGCTCCATCGGTGTGGACACGTCGATTTTCCCAGCCGCCCGCATACCAGAAAGCTTCATAACCTAGTTTGCGCATCAAGCCATCCATTAAGAAACTGTAGCCAAACAAGTCGCGAAAAAGCCCAGGTCCAGTACTTTCCGAATCGGGCACTGGAACGGGTATGTTTCCTAGAAAAAGTTCACTCTCAACTACTCGAAAAAACGGTTTTGATGCACCGGAACGTGTAGAGAGTTCCACGCGGTTGATGTCATCGGGTATGAGGCCGATGATGAGAACACTCGGTGTGAAGACGTCCACGAGCTGCTCAGCCCTCAAAACTGTTTGATCGAGGCCATAAGCGAAAACGCCTCCATTGACTACACGGTTACCGCTGAGTTTTTCCAACTGAGCAGGCCAGGTCTCATGGTCACTAACTTGATCCCCGAATGTGAACGAGTCTCCCACTGCCAAAATAATCGTTCCTTGCTCACTAGTTGGCAAACGCCCGTTGTACCGAACCCCGTGATCTAATATCGTGATGCTCTTACCCCAATAATTGTGGGTGCCATAGGCACCGGTTCTCGGTATCCAGCCTAGATCAGAATCATGTTGCGCAGGATAAACGCTTTTCAAGAGGGTCTGCCTGGCTTCAATAAAGTTAACGAAGTACGTTATAGGTTTCCCTTTGACAATTCGCGCAGCCATCTCTAATCCCAAAAGAGGAAGTATGGCCCCTACGAGTGCGAGAGCGACCTTCGTTGAAAACCCCCTCATCAGCGAACATCCTCTTGTTGAATTGTCCAATTAGTCATTTGGCTAACGTTCATGCGTTTGGAGCACCGCATTACGAAACCCCTGAGCCATATTTTGTGGACCAAAACCCGCAATGATTTCGCGCGAAGCTTTCCCCATGCGCAGGCGCAGCCTGTCGTCACTCAGCAAAGTCGACATGTGTCTTTTGAGTGTTGCAATGTCACCAAGCTCATGGAGGAAGCCATTCTGCCCAGACCGCACCAGATCAGCAGCAGCTCCGGCAGCCGTCGAACATATCACCGGCAGCCCAGAACACATTGCCTCGTTCAGCACCAAACCCCAGGGATCACTGCGGGTGGGGAATACGAACACGTCTGCAATGCCATAATACCGGGGTAGGTCCTGCTGTGAGCGAACACCCTCAAAGCGAACGGAGTTCATTTCA
>Ga0187827_10009260_pt1 | contig 10466 bp, 5 predicted proteins | sample ETNtaG_39_FD_167969 | JGI IMG/M metagenome (GOLD analysis project Ga0187827, IMG submission 167969) | Marine microbial and viral communities from oxygen minimum zone, Eastern Pacific Ocean - ETNP2014_SV_150_PacBio MetaG (Illumina Assembly) | ecosystem: Environmental > Aquatic > Marine > Hypoxic... | reverse complement strand
TGGTGTTGGTAATGAGAAAACACCGTTTGAACCCTATTTTAAGGGAGATCAGAATTGGAGAGAGATTATGAATACTATACAACTTGAACCACAAGAATTTTTAAACAAGGTTCGAGACATGGAGGATGATCCTAAATCAGGATGTATTTTTTGTGTTCAATTTAATAAGAAAATGATTAAAGATATTAATGATATAATGATTCCACAAATGGAACAATTAAAAGAATATACAAAGAAATGGTTTAAAAGAAACGTGGAAAAAAATTATTTTAAGAAGTCTATTGAATCAGATATACGTTCTGTTAGAAATATAATAAAAGATGGCATTAATAAACTGGAATCTCGTAAAATAGAACAGGATATAATAAGAAATCCCAAAAAAACATGGAGTCTAGGGAGTATAGATGTTCTGAAAAAATACCTGACATTGGACATAGATTCTAAATTATATGAGGAAAAGCATAGCAAAATAGATTGGTCTTGGTCTTATATTCCCGGGGACTTAATCGAAGAGAGACCTTATTGGGATAATAATGAAAATAAAAGATTTATCAAACGTTTGAGAACAAAACGTAAAAAAATATATGAGTTCTTTAAGAATTTAATAAAAGAGAAAGTAAAATTTGGAAAAATAAGTCGGTTGTTTGAAAAATTTTATATTCCTCGAATTGAATATATAATTAACTCTTATGAGACCATACTTGATACTCAGAAAACAGAAGACAAAAAAATAACAAGACATGATTTATATTTTTTAATAAATCATTTTATAATAAAAGAAATAATTAATGCTCCTGGGATTGATAAAATGTATAATACTACATTTAATACTCTATTTTATGATGAAGAAGAATTAACCCAAGATATGAAAGATAGTCAAGGTGTATTAAATTTTATATACGATTATAAATCCAAAAAAAAATATAACTTAAAAAGTGAGGATCGTGTTAGTGAAAAAATTACTAATATAATGGAAAAAGAAATAAAAGCCAGCACAGAAAAATTAAAAATATTTTTTAAAATTGATGGCTCTAAATTCAACTATCAAAGAGAAATAAATAAGGATATATTAAAGATAATAATAAAGAACATAAATGATATTACACAAATAGATCAAAAAGAATTTATTATACCATTAATAAAAAAAATTAGAGGATATATTGAGGATATTTTAGTCCAAAAACGAGGTACATTAAGTAAGACAATAGCAAAAAACTGTTTAGATACATTACAGAAAAAATTTGAAGCCATATATAATGAGGTTGCTATTAAAATAAATGAAAAAGTGGAAAAAAATTTAAAAAACAAAAAAGAATCCCGAAAAAAAATTAGCGATACATTATTAACATATTTAAAAAAGGCTCTTGTTGATATATACAATAATAAAAACGAGGAAATAGAATTATGTTGGTATTTTGGAGACAAAGAAAATTTTGATAAATCTAATGAGATGGATAAAATATATGACGAATTAAAAACGAGCAACATGCAAGATTTATATAAAAATGCAGGAAAAGTTAAATTAAATGAAATTGGAAATATTTCAGTTCATAGATATAGACGCCAATTAAAAAAATTAAAAGAAAAGAAATTAGGAGATTTAATCGCTCTTTATGTTACAGAATTTGAAAACATGAAAAGAAAAATAGAAGAATTTGGAACGGATGACAAGATTTTATCCCCAGATTATTTTGATATGAAATTGGAAACGGATGCGAAGGAAAGAGAGAAACTTTATGCTAAGTTTCGTAATATTATGAATTTAGTGGAACCTTGGGGGGGGGTGGAAGCTGGGGTGGAACCTTGGGTGGAAGTTTGGGATGATTATAAATCAATAGTATACGATCATGATATGGATAAAATAAATTTTGAAGAACTAGGAAAAAAATTTGAAAAAAATTTTGCTAAATTAGATGTCAATATAGAAAATTTTAAAGAAAATTGGCCTCAATGGACGAATTGTATGATTAACAATAGAGAAGATGGAGAAGATGGCGACGCTGGAGAAGTATTTAAAGAAGGTTGTGACTGGAAACCTGACTACCCACATATTGAAGATATATTACATAAAAACGACAAAAAAATACAAAATGCGAAATTATTATTATGGAAAGCTACACTATTAAAAGGATTTTGCGAAGACGCTAATGAATATTTGCAGAATAAATATTATGAATTATGGGATGATATTTATAATAAGATCGAATCTTCGAGGATGAAAGATAAAGAGTCTTTTATGGTGAATTATTCCAGCATAATTACTGATAAGTTTGATAAATTTAAAACTGATGCCATAGAGTTTGTTAAGAATATTATTGAGATATGTGAAAAGTTAATTCCTCAGAAAAAATGGAAAACAGACATTAAAGTAATGTTAAAAAAAAAAAGTGGGAAGTACTTTTTGTATCGGTCTCTAATCCAAAAATACACTAAATCCCGAATACCTGATACATATCTTTTTAAAAAAGATATTCTTAGCAATTTATATAATTTAGATTCAGTTTTTGATGAATACAGTGTTTTTAAGTATGATCAAGATTTCTCAGAAATGGTAAAATCTTTAAATGATAAAGCGAATAAAATGGATGGAGTATATCTAGGTTGCTTTAATCTTCTTCCAAAAAATTTCGGCAAATTCACTGAACCAAATTCCAAAATGAAAAGTTTAAAATTTTACCCTAACTTTTGGGAGGATATTCAACTATTTAAGGACAGTAATACTTATCATGCATTTGGATACAGATATATTGATATTGAAGGTAAGAATACCTTATTGGACAATGACAGAGACAAATTAATTGAGTTTTCTCGGGCAATTTTTGAAGGTGAGTATATGAAAATGGCTAAAGAATACAGAGATTATTTAGAAACAATTCCATCTTTAAAAGTATTAGGTAATAAAACATTAGAAAATTTAAAAATTGAAGATTTTCCTCTATTCACACCTGATATGAAACAGAATCATTGGGCTGGCTATATAAAAGCAGCAATTAAATTTAAATTTCCGGAAATATTATCGAAGGATTCCCCATCTAATTGGAAAAACGAAAACAGTAAATTAATTCAAGAAATGAAAGACTCTGTAAAATATGGAGATGGAGATGGAGATTGGCATAAATCTTTAATAAATAAGCCAGACAAGGTGTCGGAACTTTTTATAAAAAGTTATCCTGAGGTAGAAGAATTTCTATGGTATAACATTGAGAGTAAAGTAGATTATATATTGGGTAGTATTTTACAAAAGTTTATGAAACATAAAGTGTCTTTATTTAATGCAATAACTTTGGATTTGGAAAAAAAAACTACTATTGATAAAAAAAAAAAATTAAAGGGCAAAAATTCCTTGATGAAACAAAAATATTTAGTAGATATTTTAGAAAAACATATATATAAACAATTTGGAAAAGACAATTCGTTTGGTAAAAAAGATAATGGTATAAATGTATTTTTAGAAAATGAGATTATTTTAGAAATACTATTTGGTAATGTCCATATCAAGCAAACAGATGCCGATAAACGAAAATATTTTAAAGAAGAATTAACCCAAGATATGAAAGATAGTCAAGGTGTATTAAATTTTATATTCGATAATAGAAACGTTCCTGAATTTAAATCATCTATACATTCCATTGAATCCATTCAATCCAAAATAGAAAAAGAACTAAATATTCTAAAAGTTGAAATTATCGACACTTACGATAAAATATACGAAAATTTAAGGTGGGATGAAATTAGTTCAACTCAATCTAAAATTAATAACCCGGACCAGAATAATAGTGTTTTAATTATAATACCTAATATACCCTATCCAGAGGATTTCAGGAACAACTCACAAAAAACAACAACAACAACAGAAAATATGTTTAAAACACTCAAAGATATACAAAAGTTATATACATCGCAAATATTTTTGGAAGAAATTAGTAATGAAAAGAAAGTAAAATTATTAATGATTAAAAATTCTGATCCAAACGAAGAATGCCCGCAAGAAATACGAAAAAATAGATATTATGTGGAAATATATAATGTTGTAAAGGAAAATATAGATAGATCGAAGATACCGATGAATTTTACAATATTTGAGGACATTAATGAATTGCCAAAATCGAAAATTGGTATGATTGATAATCTAGTGAAATGGGATGTACGAGGATGGATAGAAAAGTTATGGGAAAAGATACAAAAAATATTAAAAGATGGAGCTCGTAATCAATTTAAAAATATAGATAAGCAAATAGAAACCCTAGATATGGCTTTATGTAAAAACTGTTCTAAGATAACTTCTATTGAGGAATTCAAAGACCCATTGCCGAGTAAACCAATAAACATCAATGAACTTTCATATTATGTTTATCCATTTGGTGATTATATATCTTGGGCTGAATTTGATGAGGGTAGAAAATATCCCGATTTTGATACTAAATATAAAAAAGATTTTCATTTGTTTTTAGGTGAAGGGGAGGATAAGAAGACTATTTGTACTAATATTTTAGATTACAAAGATTATGATATTTATAAAAAAATTCTAAAAAATAGATTCATAATAAAATTATTTATAAATTCGACTATAATTCTAATAAAAATTTTAAATAGACTATATAATAATGAACAATCAATAATTTACATAAAAGAAAAATCTAAATTAGAAAAATCTAAATTAGGCAAAATAAAAAAATTGCAAGATAATTTGATAAAATTACTAAATATATATAAGAAAATTTTAGGTACTATTACAAAAATGGAAAAAGATAATATGGAGGGAATTTTGATACCAGCTCTTCCCTCATTTATAGAAACTGAAACTGATTCTGCTGCCACAATTCTAAAAAAATTATATAAAAAATTCAAGAAATTGAAAACATCACAAGAAGATAACAGTCCCGGTGTTACAGATTTGATAATCGTTCCAAAAGAGCACTTAAACAGTGTAATAGTAGTGCCAGAACAAAATTATAATGATAGAAAAGATTTAATTAAACGTGTAAAAGATGCGTATATAAAATATATCAATAATCGAATTGGCAAAAGTAATGCTCTTATATCAAAACTGACAGATGATTCTATTAATGTCAATAAAATTGATAAAATTAATGTAAATAATATAGATACAATTCAGGAAACTATTAATCAAATAAAAAAAATTTTAAATGAGTTTTCAGATACAAGTAAAAGTATAGAAACAAGAATTCAAGAGTTCGAAGAATTTTTGACAAAATATAATGAATTAAAAGAATCCGATAATTTTAATAAATCTATGGAAAATTATAAGAACCAAATAGTAATTTTTGCAAAAATAATACGAGAAAAATATAAAATTCTTCTTAAACATAAGATTAAAGCAACTCAATTAGGCTACAAGGTGCTTCTTAACAAGAAAACCTATCAGATCTCCACTTTTCTAAAAACCAATTCATTTAAATCAGAATCAGAATCAGAATTAGATTTAAATCCAAAATTATTGAAATATATGAAAATGGTTTTAGAAAATAACGAATTAAAATGGAAATATTTTAAACCCCCACGTTTTAAATCTTCATCGGTGTAAAGCATAAAAAATATGTAGCAGCAATAGATATTTCAGGATTCATTTATTATTATATAAAAGAAAATTTAATTAAAATATAAAAATTTTCAATTTTAATTAAACTATATTAATAATAAAATATTACAAGAAAACAAAATGTTCTTCTTCTTTACAAATACAATTTGTATTTTCACATTCAATATTTAATTTATAAAAGTGTCCATTGTTAGTAATAACAAGTAATTTATTATCATTTTTATCAAATGCGACAAAAGATTTAGGATAATCAACTTTAAATTGTGTAAAACTCCATTCGGAACTAAAATATGTTGGTAAATATCCCTTAAATAGTGATAAGGATGATTTTAAATTTTTTACTTTATTTTTTTTGTTATCTTGTTCAGGGAAGTTTGATATTTCATTATAATTTTTGTTATCAGGTTTAAGTTTAAATATATGTATAGTTTCCGAATTAGACGAACAAGCTAAAAACTGATTATTTTTAGAAAATGCTAAACTATGAATCGTTGCTTGTTCAGTTCCTCTTCTTAGTTCTTGTATTTTTTCTCCACTATATGTATCCCATATTCTAATAATAGTTCCAAGTATAGAAGCAGTTGCTAAGTATTTACCATTATCTGTAAGATTCATAAAACCGATATCAGATTCATGGGCATTAATAATATGTGTTTTATTAAGTTCATAATTTTCAATGCGAATACTTCCTTTTTCCATTCCTAAAGTGGCAATAACATTAGCATTAGAAACGATTGATATGGATACTAAACCCTTTGTATTACTAATAGTATGAATAACATTTCTTAATTTTAAATCTGAGAAGTTATATATATATGTTCTATGTTCAAGGACAATGATAATACTTTCTCTTCTTAATTTTACGCATTTAACGGGTGTTCTGAATACTAATTCTCCAATTGATTGCTTGCTATGATCATCCCATACCATAACTTTATTGGGAGAATATTCTGGATTTTTGCCTCCCCCAACAATAGCCATAATATTGCATCTAAATAGCATTGAGACGATACCAATTCCCCCGTTAAAAATTCTTTTAATAGATTGTCTAAATGGGTCACAACTATAAACAGTAAATCCATTATTTCCGGAATACGCAAAACAAGAAGTATCTTGATTAAAGCATAAATTTAGGATATCTTCATTTTTGTCTTCAGGTGTCTGTGTAGTCATCTCTACTGTCGACATAGATAATAAAATAGATAATAAAATTGAAAATAAATATTTAACAAACAAACAAATAAAAATGAAACGAGTATCTGCGGGTATTATTGTTGATAAGGATGGTAAAATTTTACTTGCTCGTCGAGCGAGTACTGAATCTTTAAGTGGTTGGTATGAGTTTCCTGGTGGTAAGTTAGAACTACATGAAACTGCTGAAATGGCTTTAATACGTGAATTAAAGGAAGAATTGGATATAGATTGTAATATATTATGTCATTTTCGTGATACGAAATTTAAGTATGATACAGGATTAGTAAAATTATGTTTTTATTGGGTAAAAACAGAAAATCCTAAAAATAGTTTTAAGATGAATGTTCATGATGACTTTGTTTGGATCGATCCAATTAATTTTGACAAATATAAGATATTAGTATCAAATCATAGTATTTGTTTAAGGATTTTACATTTATATTTTGCTAATAATAATAAATTACCTAATTATTTATTAAATAAAATTTAAAACTTAAATAAGTATGAGTATATTATTAAGTTATATATAATGTTATCTAATAATGATACTGATAAATGTAAGAGATTAGTAATTGTTTCTTATCGATTACCAATAAAAGTTAAAAAGGAAAATGAACGATATAAAATTATATGGAATAGTAATCGTTCATCAATCGCAAATTTTCGAAATTTTGATAATAGTATTGAAAAAGTTTGGATAGGAACATTAGAACAAAATATTCCTTTAACAGATAAAGATGAAGTAGAGGATTTATTATATGAATATAATTGTATTCCTGTTTTTATAGATAAAAGGTTAGAGTATAAATTTTATTATAATTTTTGTAAAGGATTATTGTGGCCAGTTTTACATTATTCAATTCCTTTACAGCGTGATGTAAATTATTCTAAGAATTGGCAAAAATATTGGGGTTCATATTTAGTTGTAAATACATTATTTGCCAAAAAAATAAGTATTTTCTTAGAAGATAAATTAACATTAGTTTGGATTCATAATTATCATTTATTTTTGGTTCCAAATTTACTTAGAAAGAGAAGACCTTCTGCAAGAATTGGTTTTTTTGTACATACTGTTTTCCCAAGTTCCGATGTATTTAGATGTATTCCAGAAGCAAATACTATAATTAATAGTATTTTATGTTGTGATTTAATTGGTTTTAATACTTATGATTATGCTCGTCATTTTATATCTTGTTGTAGGAGACTTTTATATTTAGACTTTAAAGTTTTAAAAAATGGTGGTTTAGGTTTTACTTACCATGGAAGGAATATTGGTTTAAAAATTAATCATGTTGGTATAAATTCACAAGATATAATTAAATTTGGCAATAGATCAAAAATTCAAGAAATGGTTAGAGATTTAAATAAGAAATATTTAAATAAGAAAATCGTATTAAGTATTGATACAATTGATATTATTAAAGGTGGTGTTTTAAAATTACAGGGATATAATTATTTTTTAGATAATAATCCAGATTTCAAAGATAATGTTGTATTATTTGAATTTTTATTAGAAGAAAAACATATTAATATTGAACGGAGGAAACATATTTATGAGGAAATAGAAGATATTAAGAGAAAACATGGAAATGATGTTATTAAAGTTATTAATTTTAAAAATGATATCGCCAGTTTAATGTTTTTAATATCAATATCTAAAATATCTTGTTTAGGATTATTTTCATCATATTGGGATGGATTAAATATATTTCCATACGAATACACTGTTTTAGATACAAAAAACCCAGGTTGTATAATTTTATCACAATTTATGGGTTGTTATAGATGTCTTCCAGGAGTTTTATCAGTAAATCCTTTAAAATTAGATGATGTTTCTAAAAATATATACGATGGTTTAACAATGGATTTAGAAAAGCGAAAAGTTCTTCATACTGCTCGATATAAATATGTATTAAAACATAATTTTAATTTTTGGGCTAATGATTTTGTAACAGAATTATTTAATATATCAGTTGAAAATGTTAATAAAAAATATATGGAGATAGGTTGGGGTTCAAATACAAAATTAATTGCTTTAGATATTAATGTAGAACATTTAGAGAATACAGATTATATTAGTTCTTTTACTAAATCTGGAAAAAGATTAATTTTACTAGATTATGGCGGAACTTTAGTGGAAAGGCATAATAATATTTTATTAAAACCAAAAAAGGAATTATTACATTCAATATCTACATTAATACTAGATAAACGAAATATTGTGATAATAATTTCTGGACAAAGTCGTAAAATTTTAGAAGATGTGTTTGGTAAAATTTCTAACATTGGTTTAGTTGCTGAAAAAGGTGCATTTGTTAAATTTCCGAATTCAACTAAATGGATTAATTCTTATAAGGCTGATGATATTAAATGGGTATCTTTTGCTGATAAGATCATTCAAAATTATACAGATATGACCCCTGGTTCATATAAAGAATTAAAGGAAACATATTTATTATGGAACTATGAAAAAAGTGAACCTGATTATGGAAAAATGAAAGCATCTGAATTATCAAAATATTTAAGTCAAATTTTTGAAAATAAGAATATTGTTATTAATCAATATGAGACTTGTAGGTTATTGGAAATTCGTTTAAAAAATATTTCAAAAGCAAATGCTACAAAAATGGTTTTAGGTTATTTTCAATCTCAATTACTTTTTGAAAATTTAGAACAAAAAGATGGATTTATAATGGCTATAGGGAATGATATATCAGATGATGATATGTTTTCTGTAATTACATCACGTTCATCTGGTATCATAAATAAATATACTGTTACAATTGGATTAAGACCTAGTACATCTGATTATTATTTAGATGATGTATCTGAAGTAGCAAATACATTAAAATCTCTATTATCATCAAGAGAAATTACAAATAATTCCTTATCCCATAATTTTTTATTCAGATAAAAATTTATATCTTTTGATATATTATATAATATAATATAATATGTTGGGTAAATTTTTTAATAGATTCTTTAAACATTCTAATGGCTCCGTTTGGTGGAGTAAAGCAAAAATTTCATTTATTGCTAGTTTTATTCTTAATTTAGTTATCACAATTTATGGATTGATACAAAAAACATTAGCAGTTAATGTTATCTTAACTCTTTTAATAGGAACTGCTATAATTTATATTCAAACTTTAACCGCTTCCTGTTTAAAAACTTCTAAATGTAGCATCTTAGCTTGGCTTCAATTATTAGGAGTTATTTGCTATATTCTTTTTGCTGGTTATGTTGTAGCTAATCGTTTTGTCATTAATTTAGATATAGCAGGTTCTTCGGTTTCATTGAAAGATCAATATAAAGTTGAAGCTTTGGTACACCACAATTAAAATTAGTTCTTTTTCCAGGTAAAGACTACAAAGTATCTGCAACTAAAAAAGTAGCAAAACTTTTCTTACCAGCAAATATGGGTGGAAAAAAATTTACGAAGAAACAGATTGAGGATGCTGGTATAAAGACAGAAGATATTACATCTATTAAAAAATCAGATAATATTGTTATGGTTTTATATAATTCTGACAATCTTACTGGTGAGCGTTCGGTTTATTACGACAATAAAAACAATTTTCAAACTTTATCTTCTGGGTTCGAACTGTTACTCGTATTCTTATTCAACTTTACGTATCAATAAAAATGAAAGAAAATAAAAAAAAGAAAATTAAAATTAAAATTGAATTTAATAATTAAATATTGTATTTTT
>Ga0187827_10009259_pt1 | contig 10466 bp, 13 predicted proteins | sample ETNtaG_39_FD_167969 | JGI IMG/M metagenome (GOLD analysis project Ga0187827, IMG submission 167969) | Marine microbial and viral communities from oxygen minimum zone, Eastern Pacific Ocean - ETNP2014_SV_150_PacBio MetaG (Illumina Assembly) | ecosystem: Environmental > Aquatic > Marine > Hypoxic... | reverse complement strand
TTTAAAAGCTGTGAGATAGACGTCTTACCACTTCCGATGTAGAAGAATATGAAATAAAAAATTTTAATTTTAATAGAAGTTCTTGATTTTTTTAAAATAATATCTATTTGTTAGTAAATTTGCTTGAAATAAGCGATGAAATAATTGTTGCAAACTGATTAGACTCTTCATCACACAGATTTAGTTTTATTTTCTCTAATAATGGTTTGTAGGTTTCGCTATTTCTTTCAGTCCATATCATCATTCTAAATGTATTCCATATAAGATCTGTGTTTGACGTTTCGGCCAATGCAACTTGCGAAATAAGTGATTTTTCTGAAATGCTTGTAACAAAAGGAAATATTGCGAATCCCTTTAATTTATTTAAATGTATTAAATTTCGAATATATAAATCTAATGGAACATTAAAAGATTCTTCTTCATTTATTAATTTGTGAATTTTTTTTATTGAATTTGGATTTAGGATATAAGCAGAAAGTCCTGCAAATCTAAATTTGGAAAGGTCTAGCAGTTCAAATTTTTTTTTTTTAGATAAATTTTGTTTTTTATGTATGAGCTCAATTAAGGTTGTTGCAACGGTAATACAGACATCAGTATAAAGTATATCCCATTTAATATTACTTTTGTCTTTTGCAAGAGAATCAAGAGTAGCATCTATAAGTTTACACGTTTCTTTTCCAATTATTGCGTCATCTTCCATTATGAATACAGGTTCTTTAGAATTAAGGTTTTTTTTGATAACAAACTTATGGCTTAAGTTGCATGCCTTGTTAGAGCTTGAGATTTCCCCTTTGATCTTGTTAGTCTCTACATAATTGGTATCTACTGCAGGAAATCTTGATAGATTCCATTGATTACTTTTATTTTTTAAAAAATTATTTTCAAAAGATGACTTTCGTTCTGTTGATTTATCTAAATTTATATAAAAACAGTTCATATATTAAAGCTTATAGTTTGTTTTTTAGATTATTAATTAAACACAATTTATCAATTTGTATTGATTTACGTCAATAAATAAAGACATAAATTATAGGGCAACTAGAGCTTAGAGAGATAAACTTAAATAAATTTGATTATTAATCTTGTTAATTTATAAATATTAGCACAAATATTCATGAAAATATCTCATGTCCTTGTGGTGGAATTGGTAGACACAAAGGGCTTAAAACCCGTGGGATAGAAGTCTTACTACTTCTGATGTAGAAGAATATAATATAAAAAAAAATAAAATTTAATCTGATATTTGATGATAATAGAAGTTTTCAATAAAAAATTAAAATTGATCAATTAAAAAACGAAACTAACCAACTAAAAATAAAAGATTTATTATTAATCTTTATAAAATTTACAATTTTGTTATATAGTTTTATTAAGTTTATTGATTTTATATAAATGAACTCAAAAAAAATAATATATGATATTGGCTCAAATAATGGTGATGACATTCCTTATTATCTTCTAAAATCAGATTTAGTTGTTGCTGTTGAAGCAAACCCAAAACTTTGTGATTTAATAAAAAATAGATTTAAAGAAGAAATTAAAAATGGCAGCTTAGTTGTTGAAAATTGTGTTGTCCAAATTAACGATCAAATAGATAATGTGCCTTTTTATATTGCTAAAAATAATCATGTTCTTAGCCAATATCCCAAGCCCTCTAATATAAATGATTATGAAGAAATATACTCACCATCAAAAGATATTATAAAGATTATCAAAGATTATGGAGATCCATTTTATATCAAGATTGATGTTGAACATTATGATCAAGAAATTTTAAAAAAATTGTTAACTAGCAAAATTATTCCTCCTTACATTTCATCAGAATCACATAATATAGAAGTCTTTTCTTCGCTAGTTATTCTTGGAAAATATAATTCATTTAAGTTGGTTGATGGGGCAAGTGTATCTGAGAGATATAAGGATCATGAAATAAGCACTAATAGCGGTAAAATAAATTATTCGTTTCCACATCACTCTGCTGGTCCATTTGGAAATGATATTAGTGGTCCTTGGATGACGGCACATAACTTTTTTCATGCACTAGGTATAGCTGGACTTGGATGGAAAGATATTCATGCTAGTAATATTGAGACACCAGATGCAAATTATAGACCTCAACCTCACGTGAATATATCAATTAAAATTTAACCTGTTATGAGAAAGATTAGTGAGTTTGATACATGAAAAAACTTTTACTTATTAGTCTTGTTGAAATATAATTATTAGCATAAACACTCATGAAAATAACTCATGCCCTCGTGGTGAAATCGGTAGACACAAAGGACTTAAAATCCTTGCCCTTTTGGGAGTGCCAGTTCGAGTCTGGCCGAGGGCACCAATAAATGATCAAACCCCATATTGTTTTTGATAAAAACAATCTTTCAATAAAAATAAAAAACTTTTTAGAAAAAAACTTAACTAATCATACTGTTTCAAAATCTAATTTAATAATTGTAATAGGTGGTGATGGTTTCATGTTATGGACCCTTAAGAAATATAATAAACATAATAAACCTTTTTATGGAATTAATTCTGGAAATTACGGTTTTCTTATGAATAAATTTTCAACAAAACATACAATTAAAAATTTATCTAAAGGTAGGCTTGTTTCTATTTACCCTTTGGAAATGACTGTAAAAAACAAATTTAATTTAACTAAAAAATCAATTGCTATTAACGAGGTGTCTATTCTTAGGCAAAGCAGGCAAGCCGCTTCATTATCTATTCTAAATGGTAGTAAAATAATTATTAAAAAATTGATATCTGATGGAGTTCTTCTATCAACGCCTGCTGGTAGTACTGCATATAATTTGTCAGCACATGGTCCAATTTTAAGTTTAGATTCAAAAAAATTATCTATAAGCCCCATAAGTGCATTTAGACCAAGAAGATGGAAAGGAAAAATAATAAGCGATAGCTCCAAAATTCTAATAAAAAATTTAAATCCTCAAAAAAGACCAATTAGTGCAGTTGCAGATAATTTTGAGGTAAGAAATGCAAAACTCATCAAAGTACAGACTAACAAAAAAATTAGATTTAATTTATTGTTTGATAAAAATAAAAGTCTTCAAAAAAAGATAAAACTTGAACAGATAAGAAAAGAAACTAGTTGATGGTGCCCCCGCACGGATTCGAACCGCGGACCTATTGATTACAAATCAATTGCTCTACCAGCTGAGCTACAAGGGCATGATCTATATGGACATCTTTTTAGTACAAAAGACTATATTTCACAATACAAAAATAGATCTTTATCCTGCTCGCAGCTAAAGCTGCTCGCAGGTCTCGTAGCCGAATATAGACCTATTGTGAGCGATCTGTCGGCATGGGAGTCGGTATGAGAAAGCAATCCTATTCAGTCAAGGATTTCACAACATTGTTCAACTTCATTACAACAACATGGAGTGGAAAAAATGAAAGCAATCAAATTTACAAAACAGAATTTAGATAAAATAAAACATACAGATAAGCTGAGGAAGATATTCTCATCTGATTGTTCAGGTTTATGTATGTTTGTTCAACCATCACCATCATTAAATAAATCTTTTTATGCTCACTGGTCTGTCATCAGATACAGAAAAGATGGTAAACAAAAAAGACAAGGCAGGTTTAAAATCATCTGCAGGTATGGATCAAAGACTCTAGATGAAGTTAAAAAAATTGTAGTTAATAATATTGATGAATGGAAAAAGGAAAAATCTCAAAAAAGTAAACCAACTACAGTTGGTGATCTCGCTAAAGCTTTTATTAAAGATGGTTTAAGTGGTTTTAGAATTAAAGGTAAAAAGAAAATAAAATATAAAGCTAGCTCAACTCGGGATTACAAGAATAGATTAAAGATCTATGTATTGATGCGCACTAAAAAGCAGGAGCTAATTTCAATGCTTAGTGATCCTTTTAGATATGATGGAGACACTTATTCTAAAGGTGCCTTAAGAGATATACCTCTAAAAGATATTAAAAAGAGGGATATAGAGTTGTGGCATTCAAGAATGGAATCTATACCAACTGCAGCAAATAGAGCCTTGGCTGTGTTATCTGTCGCATTTGAATGGGACATGAAAAGAACCACTAATAGATTATTCCACCAAGAAATAAATCCATGTTTACGAGTAGATAAATATCCAGAAGAACCAGATAAAAGATTTATAGATACAATTGAGAAGGTTTTAGAAATTAGAAACTATTGTTTAAATGAACAATGGAGAGATCCACATTTTTTAACTTTTTATTTAGGAGATTTAGAGTGTGGAGAAAGATTAGTAGATCTTCATGGGATTGCTTGGAAAGAACCACTTAAAGCTACAGATAAAGAACAATGCAGCGGGTGGTTAAATTTTAGGACAAGTCAATTATTTTTAAAAGATACTAAGAATAGAGAACCAGCAATAATAGATTTAACTGAAGAAGCTGAGCGAGGATTTAAGAAGCTGCAGGAATTAAAATCTGATCCTGATACTAAAGCATCATGGGCTGCAAACTCCATCTGGGTATTTCCTAGACCAACAGATCCAACAAAACATATCAATGAAAATAGTTATAGATGCAAGTTAAGAGATTTTCATTTTAAGTTTGGATTTACAACTAGAGAATATTTAAGGGGAAAAGGAAAAAGAAAAGTTTATAAATATACAAACATATTAACGATGAAGCACATCAGAAAAACATTTGTAACATGGTATGGTCGGGAGCATGGAGAAGAAGCTGCATCACATAGAATGAGACATAGCACATTACAAGTTACTAGAGATCATTACTACAATGCAGATAAAAAAAGGTTAAAAGTTAAACACATGTATTCTACAGGAGATAATGTTGTTCAGTTAAAAAAGGCAGGTAATAATGAACAATAGAAAAGATTCAGAGATTGCATGGATATCAATTCAAGATAAAATAAACAAGGAGTGGAAAACTATCAATGGTAAAAAAGAAGAAGAAAAAATTATCAACTTCAAAGAAGCAGCCAGAAAATTACAAAAGAAAAAAACCGTTATTCGTTAAATTTCAGATTCCTGGTGCTAAAGATGTCATGTTAATTGAATCTAAACATCTGCAACGAGCTATAGATTTTATGTATCAAGGGCATAATCCAGGCAGTCCAGCATGGAAAGGTATAACGGAAAATTTACAAAAAGTTTTAAGATATAACCGGATGAATTGGCACGGATTTATTTTATTTTGTGAAACATTAAAAATTACTCCAACAGGTGCATACAATTTATTAGGAAAACATTTCGCCCAAGAAAAAATTTCAAAAGCTAAAGTGGGTTGGTTAAATGGAGCTTTAGTTAAATCTTTTTTAAAGAAAATGGATAAATGGGGCGGTGTTCCTAAAGCATGGGAAAATCATAGAGGTTATATAAATAGTTTTTGTAAACATACTCAAACACCATTATTCAAATCACTTTCAAATTTTCAAGATTATGTAACTGTATGGAAAGACTTAACAATTGGAAAAAGAGATAAATCAGGAGAGTTTGTATTTAAAAGACGGGAAAGAGAAAGAATAAGAAAAGAGAAAAAAATAAAAAAAATAAAAAAAGTCGAGGCAGTTAACTATGCAAATTATGAAAAAACACCACATGGGTGGAGAAGAAAAATTCACTAATCTTTTATTATTTAGGATTTAATTAATTAAAAAAAATCTATAGAAGCAAATTGATTGCGAGTTTCCACTCCAATCGGAGCTGGTTTGTGGCGCCTTGGCTGCAGGGCCAACTAATCATGCATGAACCAGCTCGTTAATCCTACTCACCACAGGATTTCACAAATCGTCACAAATAACTATTTAAACAACATGTATAAAAAAACAAAAAACACTAGGAGAAACATGAAACCGAAAATGGTAGCTGGAAATCTCATTACAGAAGATAAATTAAAAGAATTTATTGAAAGAGATTGCAAACTTCTAACATCAAAGAATCTTGCGCAATTATTGGGGGTTAGTGAGGGTGCAATTAGAAAACAGAGATCTAAAAACAGATCATTATTTCCATATGCTAGATTGGGTAGAAGAATATTTTATCCAGCTGATTTGATTGTAAGTACTCTGCATAATAATCTCACATTAAGTCAAGCGAGATAAAATGATTAATGGGGCGCACACTAGAACTGATGTTGAAGCAGTTAGTATAGCAGATATTTTCAAAATAGACTCAAATAAAACTTTAGTTTGGGATGGCTTTTTACCAGACGGAAGAAAAAAGCAGCGATGGGAAGATGGAGCATTAAATTGGGATCTACATCTTAAAGGAATAAAAAAACAAGGTGGTAATCTTGCTTATAAAAATGCTGCTGGTGAAATGGTTTGTCAGATGGCTGTTATTGATATTGATGCACAAGGAGAGGATAAAATATCTTTGACACCGGAGCAGGCTGCAGCCGCAGCTTTCAAAGCTAATACAAAACTAATCCCATTCAAATCACCGCGCGGTAACTGGCACATGTTTTATTTTTTTAATAAAGAATTTCCAGTTAAAGAAGCAAATAAAATTATTAAAATAATATCAACTGAATTTGAACAATTTAAGATAAAGGTAGATAAAGTTTTACCTACAGCAACAGGTTCACAATGCGGTATCAATCTACCATATTGTAGTGAAGAACAGATTCCATACGATCCAAGAGGCAATGCTTACGAAGTAGAGCAATTTATTAATAGAATACGATTTACTAATTATCCTATTATTGCATCTGTTATTGGGATGAAGGAAGGGACCGGTAGCAGGTATCAGGCATTATGCATGGCTGCAACAGAGCTTAATATCGCAGGTAATTATTCAGATGAAAGAATTCTACAAATAAACAATACATTTAAACCGGCACTTGGTTCAGATGATAAATTTTTAAATAGAATAAGAGAAGACAAGATTTTTGAAAAATATAAATTTTTAACGGATGAAACTAAAGCAGAATGGATAAACCAATTTACAAAAATTAAAGATTTCACAATTCCAGAAGATCCGGAAGAACCTGAGTTAGAAGTTTTTGAATATACAGGTATGGAAAAAATTGAACCTCGCCCTTGGCTGATTGAGGGATGGCTATTGAAAAAAGCATTAACACTATTGATAGGACAGCCGGGAATCGGAAAAACAATGTTATTACACATGCTGGCTTATGCTCTTGCCACAGGGAATCAAATTTTATTAAAGACAATAATTGAAAGAGGGAATGTCTTAATTATTGCTGCAGAAGAAACATTAAATGAAATGAATCTAAGATTAAAAGCATCATCTGAAATGATGGGTAAGAATGATGGTAAATTTAAAATTTATAAAAGAGGTTTGGAAAATGAATTGAAGTTAGTTAAATTCACTAAAGAGGGAGCGCAAAAAACAAAACAATATAAACAATTGTTGAAAACAATTAGAAGAAAAGACATTAAATATATTGTTCTAGATCCATTGATTAATTTTCAAACTGGTACTTATGATGAAAATTCTAATCAAAATATGGACAGTTACATTAAAAATTATTTAATACCAATTGCGGTCAAGATGAACGGATCAATAATTGCAGGTCATCACACCAACAAACTATCCATGGTTTCAACACACAATCAAGAGCTTCTAGTTGATAATCAAAATGCTTTAACAGCTGCTAGAGGTGCGTCATCACTTATTGGTGCCGCAAGGTTTGTACTAGCACTGCAGCCTATGACTAGAAAATTATGGGATGATCATTTTAAAGAACATGTAACCGATGGATCTAATTTTGTACATTATACCGGATTAATTGAAGCAAAATCTAACTACAATATTATCGCTGATGATATTCTATGGCTAAAAAAGAATGATGTATCTGTAACTACAGTGGATGGATTTGCAGAAAAGACAGGATGCTATTCTACAACTGATTTAAACAAAATAAGTAAAGCAAAGAATAAACTGAAAGCTGCTAAAAACTTACAGTGGTGTAGATCTCAAATGCCGACAATTGTCGCGATGTTTAAGGACAAGGACAGAATCACTTTAAATAGTGTGGTGATGGAGCTGCTGCCTTTAGATCCAGATTATGCAAATGAACTTGTTCTAGAAGCTACAATTAAAACCAGAATTCGTAGAAAAATAGACAATGCTTTATCTGGAAAAGAAGAAACTAAAGATGGCCTGCAGATGCAGGGTATCGCATGGGATGATGGTTATAATTACTGGGTAAAACGAGATCATACTAGCGCAGGAGCCGCTAAATTGTTTATTGAAAGAGCTGTTGATTTTAAGAGGAAGAAATGAGTTTCAAGTTTTCAAATAGTTTCAATTTGAATGAAACATTAAGAGTAACAACAATTCCAGAGTTGTTTCAAAAACCGAACACAAAAAAACTGAAACCTGCTTTAAAATACCCGCCAATACCAATCGGTTTCAAAGTTTTACTAGTTTCTTTATTAATACATTCTAAGTATGAAACTGAAAAACTTTTTGGAGCGGCTGGCGGAGCCTGTATTTACATAGGTATTATTACACAAGATTATACAGCCCAGCATGCAGCATGCAGCATGCAGTTTTCAGAAATATTACCTGATGGTACTCGCCATTATTTTAAGATTAATGAATTACTACAATAGTTTAAGGATATTTTATTCGAGGTAACCTATGGATAGAGAAAAGGATCTAAAAGCTATTATTAAGATACAGGAGAAGATCATCAAGGCTAACGCTGCAGCTGCGCGGACCTACAAAGCAGAATTAAAAGAAACAATTGAATTATATGGCAGAGCTATGGAAAATTGGTTGAGCGCGGTTGACATGATTGCAGGACTTGAGAAAGATAGGATAAATATTTGGGCCCAGCGCAACGACGCTGTAAGAGATTACAATGCGATTCACCAGCTTGCATCTTACGCAGCTGTACCGCCATTGAGACATTATGATCTTCCAGAGAATATGCAGCTAGATCCATCAAAAGAATATGACTTTAATGTTACATCTACAGTAATGGAATCTGGCAAAGTTAAAAATAAAATTACTGTATTTCCTAAATCCTTGCCATCACAGGATTTAAAAAAAAAGAAAAAAAAGAATAAAAGAATAAAAAAACATTGAAAGGAAAAATGACAGATAAACATATTAGAATAATTAGCGAGCATAGATCAGCACAAGACAATGAATTCTTCTTTTACCATGAGCCGAAACAAATAGGAGGTTTAAGAGAATTGATTGAATTTTTAGAAAGAAAACATGGATTTGTATTTGAAGAAATCCCACATTGGCAAATCAAAACTATAGTTAAAGGAGATCATTTTACCAGAACACATGGATTGAGGTTAAAATGTTAGACAAACGATATAAAGTTAATGAGGAAATTGTTTTAGCAATAATTAATCTTAGGGCGCAGGGCCATACGATGCAATCTCTGGCGGATAAATTTAATATTAGTATTGCTACAGTTTGCTATTGGGCCAGCGCGGATCATAGAAAAAAACAACGAGAAAAAAATAAAAAAAGAATGTGTTCTACTGAAAAAGATAAAGCTAAAGCTAGTGAACGCGCTAGAATCAGATACCACAATAAAAGTAAACATGAACATATGCGAGATAGGGTAAAGCGAACTATTAGAGAAAATAACTTTCGTGTTTACGGTAAAAAAAGAAGTTATTGGCTGGAAAAATTTCCACATTATTTTGAAAATAGACCATTAGCAAAACTAGATGGGGTGCTTTAACATGGAGAGAAAATATAGAGCTACAGTAAAGGTTATTAAATATCATGAAATTGGCTTTTATAGCCCCGATTATAAACATGCCCTACTTGATGCAGAAACTATTGCGGAAGATGAGGATTTTAGAGGGGATGATGTTGTAGAGACAAGAACAGTTGTTGAGGTAAGCCACGATGAATGATTGGAAAGCTCAATTAGCAGAAATTTATAAAAGTTATTCCACACAACAAAAAAATAAAAAGGGAGTAGAAAGCAAATTTGATAAAGAAACTAATTTCAGAGGAAAGAGCGGATTCAATGATACAGGAATTCCACTTACTCCTAAAGCTGCCACTAAGCAGAGGAGAAACAGGTCTAGTTATAGATATCCCTTGCACTTGCAACGCATCAATGAACGCAGGCAAATAGAAGCAAAAGATAGATGGAATATTAAAGATGTTCCTGCAGCTCTCAGTACGCGGCCTGCAGATCAGACTTGGGCACCATCGCCTGTAAGCAGAAATCATACAACATGGACAACACCACCAACGCGTAAAAAATTATATGTTTACTATGATTCGAATGGTTATCCTGAACCTGAACAAGAACCGGTAAGATATATATGGGATGAGGAAAAGAAAAAAGGGCCTGTGTATAAACCTACAGGTAAATTTCCAAAAATAGATGAAGCCATCGCATCATATAAGAAAAAATGTTTTAGAGAAGTCACTTAAAGAAGACTTAAGTTTTAGAGCGGCATTTTTAGAAGGGGCCTTCACCGTACCAGGCGATGGATGTATAGACTACAAACCTTTGTTTGATATTCT
>Ga0187827_10009255_pt1 | contig 10469 bp, 10 predicted proteins | sample ETNtaG_39_FD_167969 | JGI IMG/M metagenome (GOLD analysis project Ga0187827, IMG submission 167969) | Marine microbial and viral communities from oxygen minimum zone, Eastern Pacific Ocean - ETNP2014_SV_150_PacBio MetaG (Illumina Assembly) | ecosystem: Environmental > Aquatic > Marine > Hypoxic... | reverse complement strand
AGACAGGTGAGGCCATGTAGAAGTCGGTGCAGCGCAGTCCCTCGGCGGCCATGCAATCCAGATGTGGTGTGGCGTGAAGGGTGGAGCCGTAACAGCCCACATCGCCGTAGCCGAGGTCGTCGCAGTTGATGAGAATGATGTTCGGTCGATCTGTGGGAGATCTCATGGCCCGCTCTGTCCTGTTCTCTTGAGGCGTGTGGGGCAGCCAGTGGTGCCCAGAGCCCTCACGCTATCCCGTTGAGGCAGAGAAGGCAAGCCTCATCGAGGTTGCGGCGAATGCCTGAACTCCACCATCGTCCCCATGGAAGTGGCCTGACAGATCTTCACGAACCCACGGTGACCAGCATCGCGCTGGCGACTGGGTTCTCCCGATGTGAGAAGCCTGTGAACACACGCGAACGATTCGTGCGCACGTTGACTGGGAAGCCTGTGGATCGGGTGCCATTCATGCGGGTCTTCGGTGGCACCAATGCCGTGCTGCCGCGTTGGGAAGAGGAGCACCCGGGGATTGGCGAGTGCGTCGACGAACTGCTGGGTTTCGAGGGGGTGTATCGTGGCTGGGGAGTTGCCCCGGTGGACATGAATCCCCGCGGCTTCGGACCACCGGAGACGATCGAGGAGACGCAGGAGATCCGGACGCAGCGGCTCGGAGACGGTACGGTCGTGCAGGTATACAAACACGGCGACTACAACCGTCACACGATTCAGTGGCCGGTGCAGACGCGTCGCGACTGGGATACATCCGGGATTTGCCTCCGGGTTGGCAGATTTATCATACTGCTGGCCGCCAGGAAGTATGGATAGCCACACCCTGTTATTGTCTTTCGAAAGGACTTGCCTCTTGTCCCCAGAGAACGTGCCGGAGAATACTGAAAAGGAACTGGTAGGAGATGCAGCTCGCTCGCAGCTGCCTCTCTCCCATCGACTCGGATTCTGGACCAACAGTTTCATCCTGTGGGGCTGGGTGCTGGTCCTGTCGAGTTTTCTGGTGGGTGGCCTGGTGGGTCAGGTGTTCCCACTCAAACTGTCGATGCCGATCATTCTCCTCGGCACGTTGTGCAATGCCATCATCGGGGTTCTGATCGGATCGGCTGCCGCTCGAACGGGATATTCCAGCGCCCTGCTGTTCCGTTATGCATATGGGCGCAAGGGAGTAATTCTCCCCAACGTTCTGATGGGCCTCACCAACATGGGCTGGTTTGCCCTGATTCTGAATCTGACCCGCGATGGGTTCGTCGCACAGGTCGGCGCTGAACCGGGTGGCACGGTGTGGCTCGCGTCCACCTTCGTGCTCGGCGCCCTGTTCATCATTCCAGCGGCGGTGAAGATCCGGTGGATCGCATACATCGATTGGTTCGCCGTGCCCGGGTTCATGACCATCTTCCTGCTCGTGCTGATGCACGTGCTCAATAGCGCGGGCGGCTTCTCCGAGTTGTGGCAGAAGTGGTATGAACCCGGCAAACCGATCTTTATCGGTTTCGACATGGCCGCCGGCGGCTGGCTGGCGGGGGTGACGATCATCGCCGACCTCGCCCGTTTCTGGCGCAACGCCAGGCATGCCGTCATCGGCATCATGACCGCCTACGTCGGACTCGTGACGGTGCAGTATTGGGGCGGGGCCATCGGTGCCGCCCATACAGGCGAATGGAATCTCTTCCTCATCTCCAGTGCTCTTGGCTTGGGTTTCCTCGCGTGGCTTGCCCTTTGGTTCGGTGCCCAATCAACCGTTCAGGGCGGCACCTATGCCGCCGGTCTCGCCTTTTCGGCCCCCCCGATTCCAATGGTCAGAGGCCAGGAATTCACACGGCGCATGGCCACCGTTGGCGTCGGTGTGTTGGGACTGGTGGGTAGTTTCATCGGTCTGGACAAGTTCGCCATGTGGTGGGTTCAGTTTCTCTCGTGGGTGGTCATGCCCATCGCCATCACCGTCATCCTCGACTACTGGGCCTTCCCCGAGAAGAGGAATCGCTATGAACGGGCCGATGGAGCCGACACCGATCTCAATCCCGCCGCTTTCGTCGCCTGGATTGGGGGTTTCATCGCGGGATTCTATATCGGCGGCAACGAGATCTGGAGTGGCCTGTTGAGCTCGGGGATCGTCGCCGGTCTGATCTACTACATCTGGATGCGAATTGCCCTGACCCAGGGCGGCACTGAAAGCGGGACGACATGACATCGGTGATCTGGTTGGCGTTGGCTTTGGAGATCTGTGTCGCAATCTGGGTAGTTCGACACATCTTGAAGACCGAACAGGAGAAACCCACCGAACAGATCGTTCCCGCCACGGCAAAGGATGTCGAACTGGTGGGTTGATGGCGGTTGAGTTGGCGACGGTGCTGTGGACCACGTCGGCCATTTTCGAATCACAACTATTTTTCCATTCTCGATTCCACAGCGGCTCCTGTCTGTTGAGAGGCAGTGAATCGAGAGAGGAACCTTGTGTCCGATCAGAAACGTTAGACAGCGCTGATCCAGCGCGCCGCACGTGGCGATCTCGACGCCTTTACCCGTCTCGTGCGCGAGTATACAGGATGTGGCCGTCGGTTACGCCGTGTCCCTGTTGGGTGACGTTCATGCCGCCGAAGACGCCGCGCAAGAGGCGTTTGTCACGGTTTTTGTTCGACTTGAGCAGCTGACGGATCCCTTCGCGTTTCCAGCGTCCGAAGTTCTTCGACTTGCACTCCGGGACGGTGAAACGGAACGCATTCCCGTGGTGAAAACTCTGTCTCGATCGAAATCCGAACGCCGCCAAGCAGATCCATACCAACAATCTGATCTATCCTGCATCGCACCGGCGATGACGCCGAGCTAACGAAGGTCTTCGGCTGGCTCCTCGATGCAGGGATGACCCCCAATGACTCAGACTGGTTGCGAGTGACCTCTTTGCATCGACTCGCCATTGGCAGCATGAAACATGGCTCAGATGGCCGCGAGTATGTTCACCATGGCGAGGCGTCTTCTGATCGAAGCCGGGGCGGATCTGAATGCAAGGAATGAGGAGTTTCAGTCCACCCCATCTGGGTTGGGCGGCTCGATGGGGACGACCCGAAGCGGTTGGCCTGCTGCTGGAACGGGGTGCGAAGACGAACCTGCCCGATGACCTGCCGTGGGCGACACCGCTGGCGTGGGCAAGAAAGAAGGGGCATCGAGAAGTAGAGCAGATTCTGATCGACGCGGGCGCCAGCAGCTTGAGCACGTGATCGCGAACGGCCTCGCGCCGAACCGCACAGGTCCCTATCGTTTCCCCCACCAACATAGCCAACCCTCCGCCTCCGGTCATGGGGGGCGACGCCCAGCACCAGAGAGAATCAGCCATGAGTCCACCGACAGCCGCGAAAAAACCACGAGAGAAGGTCTATCGAGCCCCCGCCTTCGCCGACTTTCGCCCAGATCTGTCCAAGCCAGGTGCCACGCCAGAGCGCATGGCCTATCTGAAGGAGCATGGGTTTCTGATCATCAACGATTTCGTCGGCAACCCATGGATACCCAAACTACGCGACGCCGGGCGTCGCCTCACGAAGGCCTTTGCCCCGGAGCATTGTTACAGGAAGATCGATGGCTCCAAGGGATATGTGCATCGTGCTGCTGGTGACGAGCCCTGGGCAATCCGTGGTCTGATCCACCCAGCCTTCAAAGAACCCGCCTTCGCCGAATTTCATGGCTCTGATGACATGATGAGTTTCGTCGACCGTTGGTGTGGTGGTCTCGATTCGAAGGACGTCACGCTGGGTGGTATGCTGTTGTGGTGCAATCCTAGGAAAAAGGAACACAAGCTTGGCTGGCATCGAGATGTGACGTGGTGGGGCACGGGTGAGTCGTACTTCTCTCAGAAAGAGATCCGTGGCGAGGGCACCGCCGCCTACTCCGAAGAGGTTGAGAAGAAGCTCTGGAAAGACATCCAGGAGACAAACCATCGATCTGTGACCGAACGGAATGGGGTCAGCATGTTCCTCGCCCTCGTCGATGACGAGTGCCACGAACTGATCCCCGGCAGTCACAACCGCTGGCGAACCCCCTTCGAGCACGATGTGCTGCTGCCCAAGACGATGAAGGAGCAGGGTGTCCCCCATACGCCGAGTTGGAATGGAACAGACCCCCTGCCCGGACAGGTCGCCGTGCGTTTGAGGGCTGGTGAAGCTCTCGTGCGCCTCGGTTCAAACATTCACACGGGTCACTGTGTGCCCGGACGCGAGCGCAACACTCTGTCCATTGGCTGGTCGCGGTGGTCTGGCCCCTTCAAGGGAAAACCCTCCGTTGCCGATGCACGCAGCGCATGGCAGTTGGACCCGGCTGTGCGAGACGCCCTGCCACACAAGTTCATGAAGGTCGCCTGGGATCGCTGGGCCGAAACGCAGAAGCTGGGTGATACCCTCGAAGACCGCTATGCAGGCTGGGACGTCAATCGCATCAAGGCCGGGGAGTTCGTTGGCTGGCGAACGGAGCTGGAGCGCAAGGCCGCTGAGGCGGCAAAGGGCTGAACGGCTTGGGCGCCGAGAGATGGTCCCGGCACCTGGAAGGTGGCGTCCTCGACGGACTTATGCACCTAAGTCAAGCTCGATGACGCGACCTGCCCGCTCGCGATGGCATCTATGCGTCAAGCCAGATGACGACAGGTCAGTCATCGAACGTCAGCGTGTTCGAGCCACTGCTGTTGAGGGCCTATTCCACCTGAGCCACAAAGAGCCCCCAGTCATCTTTGAAAGCCAGATCGTCACCGGCCACGGTCAACCCCAACCCGGAAGGATCGTCGCCGTTCCGAACCAGGGCGCGCAGAACCTGCTCCAGGTCGGCCATACGACGCGGCTCGTTCATGATCTTCGCCCATTCTGAGAACACACGATCCTGTGACCACAGGGTCTCGTCGACCAGCTCATATCCCGTGCGCTGAAGAAGCTGACGCATGGTGGTCGCGTTGAGGACAGATGTGTGAGAGGGATCCCGAAAGCGCTCGATCGCATCACGTAGGCTTCTCGTCTCGTCGTCCTCGGGGCCCAGCACGTCCAGCACGACGAGGCGCCCGCCGGCTTTCAAGACGGGATGCGCCGCTTTCAACGCCACCGCCGGATCTGCGAAGTGATGAAGCGCGAGACGAATCACGACGGCATCGAAACTGCGTGGTGCGAAGGGCAGGGCCTCAGCGAGGCCTTCGACGAGATGCACAGCACCATGCACATCTACGCCAGCAGCCAGTTGCAGATTGTGATGTGTCAGATCCACGCCAACGACCGTTCGCGATGGCGTCGACAGGGTCGGCAGCAGTACTCCTGGCCCGCAAGCGACATCAAGGACATACCCCTTGTCTCCCAGAGTCTCGCCGACGCGGGTCGTCACCTCAGCCACGCTCAACGTCTTCGACGCACGAAAGGTCTCCGCTTGCCGTGTGAATTCTGTCCGCACGGTCTCGTTGTGACTCATTCTCACCTCAGGCTTGGGTGCGCATCCGCGCGCTCGGCGCAGATCTCCCACAGTCGCTTGGTGCGAGAGTACCTATCGGAGGACCGTTCGCTGGCCTCGAGGACACACCAGCCCTCCCCCAATACCTGCTCCACACGCTCGCGGTTGTAGAATCGTTCGGCACGCCGCCCACCAGATGAACATCAGGCTCCACGAGAGGATTGCCCTCCGCACCGAATTGAACATCATCGGTGGAATTCAATCGCATCAGGATTCGGCCTCCCGGTACGAGGCAATCTCGCAGCGCACGAAGAATGGACTTCGTCGTGTCGTGATTGAAGTAGTGGAGCACGAGACTGGCCACGATGAGGTGAAATGTTGCCGATCGAAAGGGGATGCTGTCACAGACATCGCTCTGGACGACCGGACAACGAGTGTGTCCCCTGGCGATCTTGAGAGCGCCGAGCGAGAAATCGAGACCCACAACACGCAGACCGTGGTTCATCGGACGCAACGTGTCTCCACCAGGCCCGCATCCGGCATCCAACACCTGTCCGCCCTGCACGGAGGCAAGTGTATCAGACCAGCGCTCGAGCCAATCATCCTCATAGGACGACGGTTCTCGCGGAACTTGATACCGCTCCTCCCAAATATGTCGAACATCCGACTGCGTCGGACGGGCTGCCCTGTTCTTGAGATCACTCAACGCAGTGTCCGCTCACTGGGGTGGGCGCGTCTCTTCGAATCCCTCTTCGCCCAATTGGCGTGAGGCCAACACCCACGGATCCCTCGTCTCCACTCGAAATCGTTTCACCTTGGCCCGCATCTGTTCGGCCACGTCCTGCAGGTGCGGCTCATCGATGAGATTGGTGGACTCCACGGGATCATCTTCGATGTCGAACAGAGCCTCGCCTCGCTGGTGCAGAAACTGTGCCGTCGGCCGACGCCCCATCATCTGCAGGTCGTCGTCGATCACCGCCTTCCATGTGGGCGACGCGTACAGATCGCTCGGCAGAGGCCGTGTCAGTTCGGGATACAGATTCCGCACATACTTGTACTTCCTCCCCCGCGGCGCCCGATAGGGGTAGTAGTTCGTCACTTCGTGGAAGGTGTGGGAGAAGAACGTCTCCTCCCAGCCCTCGGGATGGGTGTCGTCAAGAATCGGTAGCAGCGACCGTTCGGGCAAACCCTCAGGGGGTTCCACACCACACCAGTCGAAGACAGTGGGAGCGATGTTCGACCAGTTCACCAGCGCGTCGTTTTCCACCTCGTCTGCCCCGGGTCGAGCGATCAACAGAGGACAGTGATGCCCCGAGTCAAAGGAGGATGCCTTGGCACCAGGAAAGGGCATGCCGTGATCGCTCATGACCACGATCATCGTATCCTCAGCCCGCCCTGCGGCTTCGAGGGCCTTAATGGCCAGTCCATACCCCAGGTCGAGTCGCGAAATCGATTGATAGTAGTCGGCCAACTCGGCCCGTACGCTCGGATGATCCGGCAGGAAGTCGGGTACAGGCACCGTCGCCGCATCATAGAACGTCTCGTCGACGCCCTCGTAGGTCTGCTTGTTGCCGAAATCACGGTGGGGATCAGTGAAGCCCATGTGCAGGTAAAACGGTTGATCACCGATGTCGTTGAAGAAACCCGCCGCCACCTCGGCCATCTTCGGCACATTACGCGGCCCACCGGATACCTTCTGCAGATCGTGCGTCCATGGGTAGACACTCTGCGGCTGCGTGTGCAGTTTGCCAATGATCCCCGTGGCGTATCCGGCGGCCCCTAGCTGTTTCGGTATCGACGGCATGGTCGCCGCCGTGTGAAAGTTGTGGATCGAATGGGAGTGCCCATACTGACCGTGCGTGTGGCTGTAGTGCCCGGTGAGGATATTGGCTCTACTCGCCGCACAGGATGGGGAGGTGCAGAACGCGTTGCTGAAACGCGTTGCACGACTCGCCAGGGCATTGACGTGAGGCGTCTGGATGACGGGGCTGCCGAAACACCCGGCCAGCGGACTCCAGTCATCGGCGATCAGTAGCAGTACACTTTTCGGTTGATCCACCTTGTGATCCTTTCTTCGGGACCTGGAATGAAGCACAAAGACGACACCTACACGAGCCACACCACACCATGACGCGACAGCTCCAGGTTGTGTTGCTCGTGACCGTCGCCATCGGCGCGACCGAGGTGACCGCCCAGTCAGCTCCGGGCTCAACCGCCTCCTCCGCCACGGACTCGGCGATTCCTGACACCGCAATTCCTGATACGGTCGACGGTGTTGCCGTCCACCGCAGTCACGCCCTGGGCATCCATGGAGAGGTCAAGTATCCTGCCGATTTTGCGGGCTTCGACTACACCAGCCCCGACGCGATCAAAGGCGGCCACGTGCGGCTGCCCTCCCTGGGCACCTTCGACAGTCTGAACCCCTTCATCCTCAAGGGTGTCGCCGCTGCGGGCTCGGGCAGCTTCATCCATGCTCGTCTCTGCACCAAAGCGCAGGATGAGCCGCTGTCCGAATACGCCCTCGTCGCCGAGACCATTCTCTTCCCGGAGGATCGCTCCTGGGTGGCCTTCGAATTGCGCCCCGAAGCCCGCTTCTCCGATGGTGAGCCGATCCGCGCCGACGATGTCGTGTATTCCTTCGACGTGTTCACGAAGAAGGGTGCACCCTTCTATCACAGTTTCTATACCGATGTAGACACGGTATACACCGTCGATTCTCTCACGGTTCGTTTCGACTTCACGGGCACGACGAATCGTGAGCTGCCGCTGATCATCGGTCAACTGCGGGTGCTGCCCAGGCATTACTGGGAACAGCACGACTTCACCAAAACGAGCCTGCAGGCTCCCGTCGGCAGTGGCCCGTATCGCATGACGAACATCGATCCGGGACGTTCGATCACCTACGAACGCATCCACAACCATTGGTCAGATACCCTGGCAGTGATGCGTGGGCGATACAACTTCGATCGCATCACCTACGACTACTATCGCGACAACACCGTCTCTCTGGAGGCTTTCAAAGCGGGTGAATACGACTATCGCAGTGTCGGCAGCGCGCGCGAGTGGGCTACGGCGTACGATCACCCTGCTGTCGACGATGGATATCTGGTGCAGACCCCCATTCCTCACCAGATGATTCGCGGCATGGGCGGATTCATTTTCAACACCCGCAAGAGCAAGTTTTCCGATCCTGCCGTCCGTCGTGCCCTGGCACTGGCGTTCGATTTCGAGTGGACCAATGCCACTCTTTTCTACGGCGCTTACACCCGCACCCACAGTTACTTCGCCAACTCCGAACTGGCGTCTGTCGGCCAGGCATCTGGTAGAGTCAGAGAGATTCTCGAGGAGTATCGCGACCAGGTCTCCAACGCGGTGTTTGGCAATGCGTACCGGGCGCCCAGCACCGATGGTGGGGGGGACTTGCGCGGCAATCTTCGCCAGGCGCGGCGCATGCTTCGAGAGGCAGGTTGGGAGATCCGCGATGCGAGGCTGCAGCACACGACCTCGGGCGAGACGATGGAGATCGAGTTCCTGTTGTCGTCGCCAACCTATGAGCGTGTCGTGGGTCCCTTCCAGCAGCACCTGAAACGTCTTGGCATCGACACACGGATTCGCACGGTCGATGCCTCACAGTACACGAATCGCGTACAGGCCTTCGACTACGACATCATCGTGGCCACGTGGAATCAGTATCTGAGCCCCGGTAATGAGCAGCGCAACTACTGGTCATCCGGTGCAGCGGACGCGCCGGGCAGTCGCAACTATGCGGGGATTCGCGATCCGGTTGTGGACGATCTCGTCGAACGCCTGATCGTGGCTCAGACCCGTCACGAGCAGGTCTCCACCGCTCGAGCCCTGGACCGCGTCTTGAGTTCCGGCCACTACGTCATCCCCCACTGGCACATGGCCGAGCACCGTCTCGTCTACTGGAATCGGTTCTTACGTCCGGCGAAGACACCATTGATCAGTCTGGGATTCATCGACACCTGGTGGATAGATCCTCAGAAGGACGCGATTCTGAGCGCTGACTGATGCCGCCGGCACCTTCCGGTGCTGCATCGGTCGGTTACTGCTCTTCGTGATATAGCCAGCCCTGTTCCGGTGGCACGAGAAACTCCTCGATCAATTCATCGGGCAACTCGACACCGATGCCTGCCCCCGTCGGCAGTTCGATCACACCATCCACGGCGCGCGGACTCACCTGCTGCAGCGCCTGACGCAGGGGCGAGGCATACACCTCGGCCGGGGCCGACTCGATGTAGGGGGTGATGGGTGACACAGCGGCCAAGTGCACGGTGGCCGCTCCCAGCACGTGCGTCGACCAGTTTCCGGGACACACGAGTGCACCACGCGTCTGCGCCAATTCGACGATGCGCATCGCTTCGGTGAGCCCCCCACACGTGGTCATGTAGGGCTGCATGACCAGCATGCCGCCACGATCCATGAAATCGGCGAACTCCCAGCGGGTCACAGCATGCTCACCTGCAGCAAGGCGAAGGGGTGTCTGTGCGGCGAGCTTCGCATAGGGTTCCATTCGATCGACGGGGAAAGGCGTCTCGAAGAAGTAGACGTCAAACTCTTCGAGTCGGCGCAGCGTGGAGACGGCGGTACCGACGTCACTCCACAGATAACCCACATCGACGCTCAGCATCGGCTCGGGCCCCAGTACGTCTCGTGTCCGTCGTGTGAGTTCGACGATCGTATCCGGTGTCTGCTGCATCGGTTCGATCTTGAAGGCCCGATAACCAAGATCACGAAGGGCGACCACACGTTCGACCTGTTCACGCAGGACGCTGGCCGGGTCCCATCGATCGGAGATGATGGTGCAATACGGAGTGACGTGGCTCGGATCCGTTCCCTCCACGACCTGGTGACGCGCCCGCTCATTGCCACCCAGCAATTGCCACACGGGGCGGTCCATCGCCTTGCCATATAGATCCCACAGAGCTACATCGACCGCTCCGAGGCAGATGATCACCCAACCCCGCCGGTTTCCGTGCAGCATGCTGTTGTAGAGACGTGTCCACAGTCGTTGCGGTGGACAGGGGTCCTCGCCGATGAGAAGGCGGCCGAAC
>Ga0187827_10009254_pt1 | contig 10470 bp, 9 predicted proteins | sample ETNtaG_39_FD_167969 | JGI IMG/M metagenome (GOLD analysis project Ga0187827, IMG submission 167969) | Marine microbial and viral communities from oxygen minimum zone, Eastern Pacific Ocean - ETNP2014_SV_150_PacBio MetaG (Illumina Assembly) | ecosystem: Environmental > Aquatic > Marine > Hypoxic... | reverse complement strand
GAATGGAATGAACAAAATGCCGAAGCTCTTTCCTGAGCGCATCATGTTTTTCAATGACAGGCCTGTTATATAAGATGTATTTTGTATTGTCTGTACCTATTTGCACTACTTTATCGGCTGTTGTAGTATCTGTTTTTTCAGGGCAGACTTTGTATTCTTCAAGGATTCCTTCCAAAAAATCAATAGTAATATAATTATCTTCTTGGAAGAGTCGTATTTTCCTCATTTCTTTCTGTGAAATTCTACTTGCTGTCAGGTTGGCAACACATCCGTTTGCAAATTCCAAACGGGCATTTGCAATATCAACAGTTTGAGAAACCACTTTTACTCCATTAGCCCGAATATCCTGAATTTTGGAATCTATAAGTGAGAGAATAATATCTAGGTCGTGGATCATAAGATCCAGGATAACAGGCACGTCATTTCCCCGGGGATTAAAAGATGCAAGCCGGTGGGTTTCGATAAAACGGGGTTCCACACCCATTTTTTTCAATGCCATAAAAGCAGGATTAAAACGTTCAATGTGCCCTACTTGAATAATTTTCTTTAATTCATCGGCCTTGTTCAAAAGTGCCTCAGCATGGCTTAGATTATCTGTAATGGGTTTTTCAATAAATACATGGCATCCAGCATTTATGGCTTGAATGGCAATATTATAATGAAGGCTGGTAGGTGTCACTACTGACACTGCATCACTGGAATCAAGGAGGGTTTCCAGGTTAGAAAAAGATGGAATCTTATGAGCCTTGCTTATTTCTTCCGCCCTGTTTTGATCAATATCATAAAATCCGGAAACAGAAATTTCAGGGATCTCAGAGAGCTGTTTTAAGTGAAAATTCCCTAAATGCCCCACTCCAATCACACCAATCTTCATAGAAATGCCGTTTTTCATATTGTCAATTTACGCAATCCTTATTTATGTGAAAAAGTATCCCTTTATTCCAGCGTATCATGCAAATGCTTGATAAATTCCCCACATAGTTGGAAATTAAGTATATTGGAATTAACTTAAATTTGCAAATTACTCAATAAATATGAATTATAAAAAAATAGCAGGCAGTTTGATTTTGGTAATTGGAGTATCGGCTTTTATTGTATCAATTTCCAATAACAATCTCAATTTTGCACTTATTTATCTAACGGCTACTCTTATTTTATGGGTTTTATATGGTTTGATTCTGGATGCTTTTGATGTTCAGATTTTTGCATGGATTATTTCGGTATCGGGATTTATGGTAGCCATTTCTGTATTTTTCATGTTTGGTATTGAAGAAGTGCCCTATCCCGTTGGGGCTATTATTTTTCATTCAGGGGGCATTGCCGGTGCCCTGGGTATTTGCTTCTTTGCCCTTTTCCCAATTTTAATTTTTAATCAGACAGGCGCTGAAAAATTACCCCAAATAACCAGAACAGAACCTGTCATACCCCGGGAAAACATGGATCCAGAAATAGAAAGCAATGAATGGGAAGTAGCTTCTGATGATGATTTGCAATCTGGTGAATTTGAAGTTGGGTAATATAAGTTATAAATATTTTTACTAAGCCCTCCTAGCGCCCCTTATAACAGAATCCACCACTAAATATCTTTTCAGCCAATAATTTTCTATCATTAATCCAAGGATATTTACTGCAAATCTAGTAATAGGGTTAAAAATTATATATCCACTTATTGAGTTTATGTACTGACCGCCCAGATTATTTTTATACTGAGGATATCTTTTAAGCAATATTTGAAAATTTGTTTTTCCATATTGGTACATAGATTGGCAAAATTCATATAGTTCTCGTTTATGATAATGTTCGCTAACAGCTTTTGATGAGAAGCACAACCCATTGGGATATGCCTCCCAAAGACGAATTGCCAAATCAGTATCCTCGCCCCCATAAGAAGTAATAGTTTCATCAAAAAAGTCAATAATTTCAAAAACAGAACGTTTAATAGATGTATTATTTAACAAAAAGTATGTGAAATCAATTTTTTCACCCTCGCCAATGCTACGTGCGCCCCGTCTTTTATCATAAAAATATTTATCCAATGAATTAGCTGCCTCAGATGTTGGAAGTTTAGAATCACCAATTGCCCCGACAATTCCCTTCTCTGAAAGAACAAGAATATGGGATTCTATCCAATTTTGCTTTACAACCATATCGCTATCCAAAAAAAATATGACTTCTCCCTTTCCCGCTTTTATTCCTGCATTTCGTGCAGTAGAAAGACCACTGTTTGATTCAAGGAGGATAATGTGAACTTGTTTATGGTGGGCAAAGGAATCCAGTATTTCCTCGGTTGTATCAGTAGAACCATCATTTACCAAGTAAATTGCAATGGTGTTTTTATCGTAAGACTGCTGTAATAAACTATCTATACATTGTGCAATAATATGATCCACATTATAACAGGGGACAACAATATCTACAGTTGGCGACCAGCTCAAGCTATACCCCGTTCCTTATAATATTCGTATAATATATTCGCTGTATTATGCATATCATGATTTGCAATTACCCACTTCCGACCTATTTTTTTATGTGCATTAATTTTTTTTGGGTTAACTATCAAGTCCTCCAGCGTTTCCTTTAGATTATTCCCATTTACGTTTACAAAGGGATTATCAGGAATAAAATCCACATACTCAGGAATCAATTCAGTTACACAACACAATCCCATGGATAACGCCTCAATCGAATTCATACCATATCCCCAGCCACCACGATTATATACCTGGTCCACCAAAATATCACATGATTGCTTAACCCTGAGAGTCTCATCGTATGGTTTGTTTTCTATGAGAATGAATTCAACATTTTTATTCTCTTGTGCAATCGTTTCACATATTGGAATAATGACCTCGCTCCCCTTGTAGTAACGATTGGTTGGACTATGGCAGATACGAACCTTATTATATACATGATAATCTGGTAAAAATTGTTTTGAGTTAAATGGAAGAAATAAATATTTCAAATCTGGATGTTTTTGTAAAAGATCCAGTTCACTAGTAACATTCAGACAGCTCGCTTTATCAATAATAGGAATTACGCCTCTAGTACGCAGATCTTGTCCATGATACGTACAGACAATGGGTTTGCCAAGTTCCTGTATTTTTTTTACAAAGCGCCCATCTCGATAGAATTCCAACCCCCATTCAAAATGATAAATATCATAATCCAGCAAATCATATTTTTCAATGGCTGGCTCAACCTTATAATGCCAAAGCCAGTCGCGGAATTGAAAATATAATTTCTCAAGATTTATGTTGGGTTCCCACACAGGTGGACAACCATCTTTTTCTTCATGGTCACCCAGTTCTCCGAGAAACATCTGATAATAACGATTACGACCATGCAAATACCACGAACTTGTATTGAGAAGTGGAAGATCTAGACAAATACCAGGATCATAATTATGTTTTGATCTGTAAAAGGTGATAAATGCGCATTCATTTCCACGGGCTTCGTGAGCCTGTTTCCAACTGTTCAGTGTACCAACTGTATTTTCAGGTGATATATAAAGAATTTTCAATATTTATAGTTACTTTTCTTAATTATTTCAATAAATAATAGTTAACACGAAATTATAGCCAACAAATATTAATATATCTATATCTTATGAAATTATTCATTATTCCATCTTGGTATCCTACCAAACTTCATCCTGAAAATGGTTCATTTTTTAGAGATTGGGCAATATTATTAAATGATTCAGGAATAGAAATTGTTGTTATCACCCATGTAGTACATTCATTTAAAGATGTAATCTACCATGGTAAAATGCAGAGTACAGAATTTCAGATAGATAATAAAGTCCCTGTTTATATAAATGAATCAATAAATAAATTCCCCTGGATTCAAATCCTGGCTTTTACCTCATATAAAAATCATATTATTAAATTATATAACAAGGCTGCTGATGAACAAGGAATTCCTGATTTAGTTTTATTTCATTCCTCCCTGTGGGCATCTACGGCCCTATCTAATAAATTAAAAGGAAGTAAAATTCCTTATATTATTATTGAGCATTTAAAAGAATTTCTGATTCCTAATGGATTTACGCCATTTCAAACAAAATTAATAGAAAAAACATATCATTCATGCGCAAAAATAGTTGTTACAAGCTCTGCACTTGAAAAAGCTGTTAATAATAAATTTCCAGCACATAAGGAGAAATTGGTTATAATACCAAACCCCATTGATGAAGATAAATTTATTTTAAATACTAGATCGAATAAACAATCATTTATTACTATTATATGTATTGCATTATTCAGACCGGAAAAACGTGTTGATCTGATCATTCATGCTTTTAGTAAACTCGTTAAATCAGGTATACAATGTAAGCTGAAATTAATTGGTGATGGCCCATTAATGTCAGACTTGAAAGGCCAAGTAGATAAACTTGATATTGGTAATAAAGTACAATTTCTTGGATATCTACCATCGAATAGAATTGTAGAAGAACTACATAAAAGTGATTTATTTGTATTAGCCAGTGATATGGAAACATTCGGCGCTGTCCTGATTGAGGCACAAGCTTGCGGCCTACCGGTTGTTGCAACAGACTGTGGAGGACCCAGTGATATTGTTTCATCTGATACTGGTGTTCGGGTAAAATCAGGATCAGTTGATGATTTAACTAGAGGTATTAAAGATGTAATAAATAAATTAGATCAATTTAATCCGGTGAAAATACGAAATAGGACTATAAAATATTTTGGGAAGAAAACATATACAGAAGCAATTAAAAGAGTTGTTGGGAAAATCATAAAATAGCTTATTATTTATTAGGTGAAGATGAAAACAATATTTTCAATTTCCTAATATGAATTGTTTTAGTGGCTATTACAATTATTGGGAATAAACCTGAAGTGATTAATTTATAAAACAAATTATCTCCAAGTTGATTTATTACGATCCAGATTAGTAAAACAGAACAACAGATGATTGATAATTTAGTCCATTCATATTTAATGGGGAAAAGTTTCTGATTTAAAAAATATAATATTAAAGCCATTAAAATAAAGGAAACACAAGTTGCACTGGCCGCCCCCATGATTCCAAATTTTGGAATTAAAAGAAAATTTAATATAATATTTATCCCAGCCCCAACACCCCTAATCCAGGCAACCCAGTTAGATTTTTCCAATAAATAAATGCTTGGAAGCTGTAGTAAGTACAATGCATGAAATAAATATGCCAAGGCAATAATTGGAATAATTTTCATAGCCGGCCAAAATTCCTCTCCCAGCAAAGTCACACCACCTAATTGCAATTTTACCAGATCTTCGGACCAGATCAACAGCAATATCCATAAAAATGACAATACAGACAAAACCATGGTTGTCACCTTAGCTATATAATCCCGTTCTTCTTTCTTTTTATTGAGAAAAAATGGCTGCCATGCCATGTTAAATCCCATAACTACCAGCATCATGAGCATCCCCAGTTTATAGCCCGCATTATACAGACCGACTGTTTCAATATTTGTAAAATAGCGTAAAATATAGCGGTCTGATAGTTCCAATATCATAGCAAAAATACCTGAAAATAGAAATGGACAACCAAATTTCATTAATCCTTTCCACTGATTCATTGATAAAGTATTAATTGAAATCCGTTTTAGAATTAGTGGTGATGTTGCTAGAAATATGCAGGCTGAGGTAATAATATTACTCAATAAAACCCCATATATTCCCAGTTCAAGATAGAGAACAAAAAAGAGATTTAACCCCAAAGCTGACAGAACGTTAAGAAAAGTTATTGCTGTAAATAAAATCGGTCTGCCTTCTGCACGCAGGAGTAAGACATGAATTGCCCATAATACATCAAAAAACAAAATACCTGATACTAAGAAAGTGATTTGAGGCAGATTGCTTCCAAAAAGAAATTCAGATACATAATTTCTGAGCAGTATCATTAACACAACAAACCCAATAGTAGTCAGCAGAAAAGAAACATAGGAATTAGTTAAAATTCTTTTTCTCTCTTCATTATCAGCTGGAACATAATGTTTAAGTAAAGAAGCATCCAAGCCATAATGAAGAATAACATTCATAAAGCCCAAGAAGGTATAAATCAGAGAAATGACTCCATAATCTTCCAGTGAAAAAATATTAGTATAAAGAGGAAGAAGCAGAAAAGTAACACTCCGTGCAACTACATGTCCTGTTCCATAAATCAAAGATTGGGTGCCAAGTTGTTTTATAGACATATAATTATAATGTGAATGTTTTATTATAAGCTTTACGGATAATAGTAAAGGCTCCTGTTTCTTCCTTAAACTGAATAAGTGAATGGCTGGGTGTTAAAGGGTTGTCTGCCTTTGGATCCTGGGATACTCCAAAATCCAGATAGGATATATTTTTCTTTGCAGCATAACGAATAGTCTCCATCGTTTGCAGAATGGCTGGCTGAATATGAGAATAATTGTAATTGATCATATTATAAAAGATAATCCCCATTTTTTTGTTGGCATTAATGATAAGCGTCCCACCAATAGGCTTATCATCTGAGTGCATCAATAGAAGATCCTGGCTAGCGGGTAGTAATTCATCAATTTTCTTAATTTCATCAAGCGAATGGGTTGGTTTTGCATGATACCGTTTTTTATTCTCAACTAATATTGGATAAAATGTATCAAAATCATTTTCCCACTGAAAGGTAATATTATTCTCTTGAATAATTTTTTTATAATAGGATTTTGAGCGTTTTTTTAATCTATAAATGTTCCCCATATTTTTTTCTATGTCTGTATGAATAGGAATCACGCTGGAAATATAATGCTCAACCGGTTTATAATCCCGCCAAAGCATGGCATATTCGATTGTTTCATCCCGGTACTTGGAATAAATTGATGGTGTTGGAATAAAAAATGTTTTATCAAACCCATGGCTTTTCAAATAATTTTCAAATAAATCTATAATTGCTTCCGCATCTTTAAAAATTAATTTTTGATAAACAAACCCACCAAAGCTAGCGCCCGGATGAGAATATAAGATATTTTTATTATTCTCAGTAATTTTAGCCGCAGGGAAAACAACAATTATATTCCCTCGTTTTTCAAAAACTAGAGAATTATCATCAAACTGACGATCAATATGATAAGATAAAAATGATCGCAAATGAAAAATGGTGCCATTTGAAGATGAATGAACAAACTCATCCCAGGCTTTTTCATCTGATTGTGTATACTTTCTTACGGTAATTCCCATTATTTAAATAAATTTGCTATTTATGATTTGAGAAGTCTGTATAAATTAAATGAAATCATTGGTTAAGGATAATTAAAATATATGATAAAAGTCCGCAATATTCATGCCAGGCAGATACTTGACTCCCGCGGGAACCCAACCCTTGAAGTTGAAATCCAGTTAACTGATAACACTTTTAGAAGGGCCGCGGTTCCCAGCGGAGCTTCCACCGGCGAACATGAAGCAGTAGAATTACGGGACAGTGGCAGCGCATATATGGGAAAGTCCGTTCTGAAGGCTGTAGAAAATGTGAACTGCATTATTGCCAAAAAAGTGGTGGGTATGGATGCTTTTGACATTAAATCCATCGATGCGGCCATGCTGGAACTGGATGGCAGTGATAATAAAGGCAAACTAGGTGCCAATGCCATTCTGGGCGTTTCAATGGCGACTATCCGAGCAGCGGCAGCATCTAAAGAACAGCAGTTATTTGAATATCTACATACAGGCCCAGACTTTATTCTGCCAACACCCATGATGAATGTCCTTAACGGAGGAACTCATGCAGATAATAATGTTGATATCCAGGAATTTATGATTTTTCCAGTTGGAGCAGATTCATTTTCCTCTGCCCTGCAGATGGGCTCGGAAACCTTCCACCACCTGAAAGCTATATTAAAAAAACGGGGTCTCAATACAAATGTGGGGGATGAAGGTGGATTTGCCCCCGATCTAAAATCGAATGAAGAAGCTATTGAGCTTCTCCTTATGGCAATTAAAAGTGCCGGTTACAAGGTTGAAGATGAAATTGCCATTGCCCTGGATGTGGCATCCAGTGAACTTTTCAATAGGGAAACAAGCTACTATGAGTTGGCATCTGAGAATAAATCACTTTCATCTAGGAAGCTTATCGATTATTATATAAAACTTTGTGATCAATATCCTATCATTTCTATTGAAGATGGTTTAGATGAGAATGACTGGGAAGGATGGAAAAAATTAAATGAAGCTCTAGGAGGCAGAATCCAGCTGGTTGGTGATGATTTGACAGTCACTAATCCCAAACGATTAGAGCGCGCCATTGATGAAAAATCCATGAATGCCATCCTGATTAAGCTGAACCAGATTGGAACAGTAACAGAAACACTAAACACAATTGAGCTGGCTCGCTCTGCGGGGATGGCCGCTGTCATTTCACATCGTTCCGGAGAAACAGAAGATACTACTATAGCAGATTTTTCCGTGGCAACGGGTGTGGGCCAGATAAAAACAGGTTCGCCCTGCCGAACGGATCGAGTAGCTAAGTATAATCAGTTACTTCGTATTGAAGAAAAATTAAAGGGCAATTGTCGCTATGCCGGCAGGGATTTTCTGGGCATATGAAAAGCTGGAAAAAGAAGAAAAGTTTTTTCCAGAACCGGAATATGATTTTTCCAATCATCCTGGCCCTGGGTACCATGCTGCTTTTTTTTAATGATATGGGCATTGTTAAATGGTATCAGCTGAAACAGGAACGACTCCATATACAGACTGAAATTGACCGGCTCTTACTTGAAGAAAAAGACCTGACTGCAGAATTGGATCGCTTGGAAAATGATGATGAATATATAAAGAAAATTGCACGTGAACGGTTCCATATGGTTAAACCCGGGGAAAAAGTTTTTCGAGTGATTGACCGAAGAAAAGTAAAAAAGGATAAATGATGAAATAAATTTTACTAAATAAGGAATCGTCCCAACCCTATGAAAATATCGATCTTAATCGTCCTGATCCATATTGCATTTTCGGCATTTGAAAATGCACTGAAATTTCAACATCTGGGGAAACATCTTTTCAATCTCATCGCCGTGCCCAGTATATTCAATTGTTTGGTGATGAGTTTGAATTGAAATGGCTGGCCCAGATACGCTATCTGCCCGCAAAATGGGAGAGTGTTTTGGGCACACCGTTCTGCGGATTTGTAAAGGGGGAAAACGAGATAGACTTTTACCTGGCTGTGCGACAAAAGATTGATAACATCATTATTTTCAGCTGGGCAGATCTCTACTGTGAAGTACAAAGCATCAATGCAGCTCCCATGAAAAGAGGTGAAGATTTTATGAGTGGTATCCGGTGGAACAATACCATGGCAGGCGACCTTGAATTTCTATACCAAAAAAAAGATAAAATAGAAATGAATTATTTAAATGGCCTACCACGTTTACAGATGTATATAAAAAATTATTATTCCTTTACGTTACAGAATATCATGGTCTTGAAATGGAAGACAATTTTGCTTGAGGGGCAAGATGAAAAAGGGTCACTCCTGCAGATACAAACGCCCAAAATGGGTACAAAGAAATACTACATACTTGCCGGAATTATATATTTTGATTAATCAGGCTGGGACTCCCGCCTTTATATTATTGAATCAGGAATATCAGGAAAATTCCGTCTTCAGCCCTATTATAATAAGGGCTTGGCCCTTTATACAATAACAAGCTGGAATATAAGCAGCAGCAACATGCTTTCCTTCCGCTGCTCTGCAGAAATGTCAATGGGAGAAAAAAATATATTAAAATCTGAAATGGGGCTTCAGTTGAATATTGTTTTCTGAAATTCAGAATAGGTAAATTTTACTAGATGAATCTATCTCTTTTCAAGCGAATTAAAACAGCAGCATGCTATGTTTTCTTTCTTTCTGTGGCCTTGGGTCAGCCGAGTGAAGTTTCCAAGACGAAGCTGTATGATATTAATGGCAATAAATATATTTCAGCCCTGGAATATGCCGATGCTCAGAGTATTCACACGGTCTTTTATGAAGATAAGGAAAAGCTGGAATTTAATTTTCAAAATTTTAAAGTCCTGATTTCTCCACATTCATCTTTTATAAAGATAAATGAAAATATTTATCATATGTACCTGCCGGTAGTTTATGATGGAAATGATTTTTTTATCCCTGCCACCCCATTCCTTGAAATTGTCAATAATATTGGCATACCCATCGCTTTGATTGATTCATCTGAAAAATATGTTTTAACTACAACTCCCCGTTACAATGTCCAGGGAGCTTCTGTTGTAAATAAGGTCAATGGAATAGTTATTATTATTAAGACAAGCAAACTTTTCCCCTTGAATGTTCTGGCAGCATCCATTACCCGGGGCGGCTGGCTGAATGTTACCATTACCGGCGCCCTTTTAGATTCTCTAAGTCTTACGAAATCTCCACTGGGAAAACCGGTCATGCGCATCCGGACGGTACAGTCTGAACAGTCGGCCCAGATCTCTTTTCTCTTAAAGTCCAAGG
>Ga0187827_10009252_pt1 | contig 10470 bp, 12 predicted proteins | sample ETNtaG_39_FD_167969 | JGI IMG/M metagenome (GOLD analysis project Ga0187827, IMG submission 167969) | Marine microbial and viral communities from oxygen minimum zone, Eastern Pacific Ocean - ETNP2014_SV_150_PacBio MetaG (Illumina Assembly) | ecosystem: Environmental > Aquatic > Marine > Hypoxic... | reverse complement strand
TTTCAGTCTTGACTTCAAATTCCTTTGCAGATAATCCTAAAATCCCAGCTATGGTTTTCTCACTAGCCTTGCCATAATCTAGGTCAGTGATAAAGTCGTATTTAGTAAATGGTTTTGACATTAATTTTGTAATTGCCTCTGTGGTGAAATTTGGTAGACACATCGGACTTAAAATCCGTGCCCTTTTGGGAGTACCAGTTCGAGTCTGGTCAGAGGCACCAGAAAATTAAATGGCTAGGTAAGTTACATACACCATATAATTTATTAATATTCTTACCTAACCATCTAATCTTAATGGGTCTCACTCCAATTTTTTCCAATTTTGTATTTTGCTGTTATAGGAAGTCTAATTTTAAAATGCTCTCCAGCTTCTTTAACTGATTGAACTGCTAACTTTCCTACTTTATCAGCAAGAGCAATTGTTGACTGCAACTGTAGCTCATCATGAATATGAGCAACCATTTGAACGTCATTTGTTTCTAATCCACATTGTTTAAATTTCCTATGTAATATAATTGTTGCTTGTTTAACTATTAGTGAACCTGCTGACTGAATCAGCAAATTTAAAATTGAGTGCTCACTTCTAGCTAATAATTTTCTTTTATCTAATCCTAATAAATATTTTTTATTTCTGAATGTTATTAAAACATCATCTCTTAATTTCTTTAATGCAGGAATTTTTTCTAAAAGCTTTCGTAGCCCTTAGCTACACTCTTAACTTTACTTCCGATTTCTATTAACTTTTCCATTATGACCTCATTTGTTATTGTTGTTGTTAAAGAGACTTCGTGCATCCGTGCAATAGTCTCCTACCCTAGCGTTGCTAATGTAACAAATAGTGAACGATGCTAAAACACCGCTAATTGTCTACAAACTAGCTACGCTAGAGTATTGTTTTTGTATATGAGGTAATTGTAAGTAGATTTTAAGTCCTTTGTGTCTACCAATTTCACCACGAGGGCATTCTTTGTTTTCTTTGTATTTATGCTAACATTAATAATTTAACAACATAAAACTGTTTTTTGTTTATTTATTGCTTTTCTTTTCAGTTAGTATTAGGTAAATCATTTTGAGACTTTTATAACTAATTATGACCGACAAAAATAAAATTGTATGGGGCAAACCGCCATCTAACAACATATCTTTAGAAGATTGTGAATGGTACCATATAATGAAAGTTCCAGGCCTGGATAAATTAACAGAGGGTACATATGATTTAAGAGCAGATATAGATAATATTTTTGGAAATCTTGATTTAAAAAATAAAACTCTTCTTAACTTAGGTCAATCCACTGGCTACTTAAATTTTGCGGCAGAAGAACGAGGAGCTGATGTAACCTCTATAGATCTTGACATTAACAGCGCAGAAAGAGATTGGGTTCCTAGAGCTAATGAAGATTGGAAAAAAGATCTAAGAAAATTTATGGATGGTGAGCGAAGAAGAAGAAATGCATTTTGGTATGCTCACAAAGCATTTAATTCAAAATCTAAATTAATAATCTCACATATAAACAATTTACCTAAAGAAGTTGGAATATACGACATAGGGACAATTTTTTCGGTTTTGTGTCATATAAGAGATCCTTTTTTAGCATTACAAAGAATGGTGTCACATATTAAAGAAAAAATTGTAATTACTGAACTTGGAGGTTATACGCGAAGGAAAACATTAAAAAATTTTATACCAAATTTATTTAATAAAATTTTTTCAAAAAATGAAGCTTCTACATTAACATTCTTACCAAGATATGATCGAATACCAACAAAATGGTGGAAATTTAGTCCTGAAGCAATAATCGAAATAATTAATATATTAGGTTTTGGCAAAACTTCAGTAAATTATCACCACAATTTACTTCATGATGGTTCAAAAGTTTTTTATTTTACCGTTGTCTGTGAACGAACTGTTCCAGTAGAAAAATGTGATTATAAATTCAATGGAAATTATAAAGATATATATCCACCCATTGAACTATTAAGATCAAACAATTAAATAGAAATATACTTTCATTTTTATAAAGAAAATAAAAACCAACTTTCTAGCTGTTTTTGTGATATCAAATTTTTTTATCAATTAAAATTTTTTAACCTAACTTAAGTACAGGTAATTAATTAATCAAGAAATTCCGGAAATTTTAAAACTGCTTGGTCCAGCTAACTCTGATTGCATTAATTAGAATTGAGTTTTAGGTTTTTTGTATCTGTCAATTTTACCACGAGGGCTTTAAAGCCTTATTTAAATATTTTTCATCAAGTTTGCAATCTTTATATCCTTGTATAATAATATTTAAATATCGAGTGGTGGGATTTTTAAATGTTGTTTTTTTTGGCATTATATAAGTCATAACTTTCTTGCCAAAATAGTTAAAATACATTTTCTTATAAAGGTTTGGATAATCTTCATAGACATCTAGTTTTTTCTCGTCAGATTCGGAAATTTCGTACAAGGCACCTAAAACTATTGAATTTTTATTTTTTTCTATATCTGCCGCTCCACATTTGCCTCTAAATGTAAGTGAATAATCTTTTAAATTTATTGTTTTTATAAAAAATGAATCCTTACACCTCTTTTTCATATTTTCATGACTTAAGTTGCTGCCGTATGCAAAATATAACATTAACTAATCTTTATTAATTATTTGAATTTTTTTACTAGTTATTAATTCTAAAATCTGCTCATTGCAAATATTAATTTTGGATTCGTCTTCAGATCTTAAAACAATCGCAACACCAACTTTGTCTGCTTTAATGAAAGGATAACTGCCTATTTCAACTTTATCATTTTTTTCTTGAATTTTCTCTAGAGGTACAGCTATTTCACTTTCAACTGTCCTCAAATTAATTGTTTTACTTATTAATGGTTTTCCTCCCAAAATTTCATTTTTTAGATCACTCAACATTGATTGAAGAATAGAGGGAACCCCTGGCAAACAAAAAACATTTTCAACAATAAATCCGGGAGCAGCACTTGATGGATTAAAAATTAATCTTGCATTGTAAGGCATTTTAGCCATTTTTTGTCTACTCTCGTTAAATTCTCCAACTTTATAATATTTTTTTAATATAGCAAAAGCTTCCTTGTGAAATTCATATTTTAAGTTAAAAGCTTTTGCAATTGACTTTGCTGTAATATCATCGTGGGTAGGTCCAATTCCTCCGGTAGTAAAAATATAATTAAATTTTTTTCTTAACTCATTAACATTATTTATGATTTCATTTTCTAAATCAGGAACAATTCTCGATTCTTTTACTTGTACACCGTGAGTGTTTAACCATTTGGAAATATATGCAAGATTTGTATCTTGGGTTCTGCCGGATAATATTTCATTCCCAATAATTACTATTGCTGCATTTGCCTTGTTTGATTTATTATTCATCTTTAAATTAATATTATATTTTTTTTATGAAATTTACAGATAATTTAACATCCGGGATATTGATCAAAAGATACAAGAGATTTTTTGTTGATGTCAAAGTGAATAATAAGATAATTACAGCTCACTGCCCTAATTCTGGTTCAATGTTAGGTTTGCTTGATGAAAAAAATAAAATATGGATTTCACAATCAAATAATCCAAAAAGAAAACTTAAATTCACTTTAGAATTAATTAATGTTAAAGATAATTTAGTTGGGGTAAACACAATTTTTGCCAATAAAATTGTTCTTGAAGCATTAACTAATAAAACTATTAAAGAATTTTCTAAATTTGAAAATATTAAAACAGAAGCAGTTTATAATACAAATACTCGATTTGATTTTTTCCTAAAGAAAAATAATAGAAAAGTTTTTTTAGAAGTAAAAAATGTCACTCTTTCAATAAAAAAAAATATTGCAGAATTTCCTGACGCTATTACCTCAAGAGGAACTAAGCATTTAAAGAAATTAATCGAAGCCAAAAGAGAAGGTTATGAAAGCTATATTTTATATTTAATTCAAAGGGAAGACTGTAACCAATTTAAAATTGCAGATAAAATTGACATTGAGTACAAAAAAGCTTTTATTGAAGCTAAAAAAAAAGGTGTAAAAATACTTTGCTATAATTGTAAATTGAGTCCCCAAGAGATAAAAGTAAATAATCTTGTTAGAATTCTATAGTTGCAAATGAAAAAAAATTATTCTGAATTGTTTGAAAAAATGCATATTGCAGGAAAACTTGCTGCAAAAACTCTTGATGAACTTACGCCTCTTGTTAAGCCTGGCGTAACTACAAATTTTTTAGATAGAATAAGTTATGAATATATAAAAGATCATGGTGGAAATTCTGCTCCATTTTATTATAGAGGTTTTCCAAAATCATGTTGCACTTCAATTAATCACACCGTCTGTCATGGAATACCAAGTGAAAAGATACTTGAAGATGGAGATATAATGAACGTTGATGTTACGACTTTTGTAAATGGACATCATGGAGATACTAGTAGAATGTTTTGTATTGGAGATATTTCTGTTAAAAGTAAAAACCTTATATCTGCAACTTATGAATCAATGATGAAAGCAATATCAATAATTAAACCTGGAATAAAATTGGGTGACATTGGAGCAACAATTCAAGATTACGTTGAATTAAAGGGATTCTCGGTAGTAAAAGATTTTTGTGGACATGGAATAGGAACAGTTTTTCACAAACCACCAAATATACTACATTATGGAAACAAAAATTCAGGAATAACTTTAAAAAGTGGAATGATTTTCACTATTGAGCCAATGATAAATGAGGGAAAGTATGACGTTAAAATCCTTAATGATGGATGGACAGCTGTCACAAAAGATAAAACTTTATCGGCACAATTTGAACATACTGTAGGTGTAACAGATGAAGGGTTTGAAATATTTACAAAATCAGATAAAAACTTTACTCAACCTCCTTACTTGTTATGATTAAAAGATACTCGAGAAATAAATTGTCCAGTATTTGGGAAGAAAAAAATAAATACAGAATTTGGCTTGATATTGAATTAGCTGCCGCAGAAGGAATGGAAAGGATTAATTTAATTCCCAAGGGAGTTTCAAAAACAGTTAAATCCAGAGCTAAGATTAATGTTAAAAGAATACATAAAATTGAAGATAAAGTTAAGCACGATGTAATTGCTTTTTTAACATCGATAACAGAACAGGTTGGCTCAAAAGGAAAATTCTTACACCAAGGAATGACTTCTTCTGATGTTTTGGATACTTGTTTTAATATTCAATTAATTCATTCGGGAAAAATTTTATTAAATGATATTGATGAGATTTTAAAAGTTTTAAAGAAGCAGGCAAATAAACATAAGTTTACTATTTGCATTGGAAGAAGTCACGGTATGCATGCTGAACCAATTACGTTTGGGTTAAAGTTGGCAAATTTTTACGAAGAATTTAAAAGAAATCGAAAACGGTTAATTCAAGCAATAATCGAGATTTCAACATGTGCTATTTCAGGCGCTGTTGGAACTTTTGCAAACGTTGATCCTAGAGTTGAAAAGTATGTTGCTAAAAAATTAAAACTGAAAATTGAACCTATTTCTTCACAAATTGTACCTAGAGATAGGCATGCTTATTTTTTTTCTATTTTGGGAATAATTGCAGGATCTGTTGAAAGAGTAGCAACCGAAATAAGACACTTGCAAAGAACTGAAGTGCAAGAAGTTCAGGAATTTTTTTCAAAAAATCAAAAAGGATCATCTGCAATGCCACACAAAACAAATCCGATTTTAAGTGAAAATCTTACTGGACTTTCTAGACTAGTGAGAAGCTACGTTATTCCTGCTTTAGAAAACATCTCATTATGGCATGAAAGAGATATTTCGCATTCTAGCGTTGAACGGAATATTGGACCAGATTCTACTATAACATTAGATTTTGCGCTTTTTAGGCTAAGAAATATTTTGAAGAATATGAATGTTTATCCAAAAAAAATGTCCAGTAATTTAAATTTAACCAAAGGGTTAATTTTTTCACAAAAAGTAATGCTTGAATTGACAAAAAAAGGATTTTCAAGAGAACAATCATATAGAATAATACAAAAACATTCTGTAAACGCACAAAAAAAGAATATTCCTCTAATTGAAAGTTTAAAAAGTGACAAAAAAATTTATAGATGTTTTAATAATAAAAAATTAGAAAAAATTTTTGATCTAAACTATCATACCAAGAAAGTAAGTTTAATTTTTAATAGAGTTTTTAACTGAGCTATGTAAGATAAAATTATTATGCCTATGAATTTAATTGAAATAGAAAATCTAGTGAAGGAAGCTATTCCTGATGCTGTAATTGATATACAGGATTTAGCAGGAGATAGTAATCATTACTCCGCAACAATAATTTCATCTATATTTAAAGGTAAAAGTAAAATAGAACAACACAAACTAGTTTATAATGCTTTAAAAGGTAAAATGGGAAATGAATTGCATGCATTATCAATAAAAACAAAGGAAAAATAACAATGAACGAAGCTATAAATAATTTAATTAAAAATGAAATTGAACAAAATGATGTATGTTTGTTTATGAAGGGCACGCCAGATGCCCCTCAATGCGGTTTTTCAATGGCAATCTCAAATATGTTAAGAATTTTGAAAGTGAATTTTAAAGGTATCAACGTTCTAGAAAATGAAGAATTGAGACAGGGAATAAAAACGTTTAGTGATTGGCCTACAATACCTCAACTTTACCTTAAAGGAGAATTTTTAGGTGGTTGCGATATAGTTAAGGAAATGTACGAGTCAGGAGAATTACAAAAAAAATTTTCTGACAAATTGATAAACTACATAAAAAAATAACTATTTCACACCAAGGCTATTTGCCAAAAATTGATTAATTATCTAGAATAATATTCTATTACTAAATTTGGTTCCATTAAAACCGGATAGGGAACTTCGGCAAATTTTGGCGTTCTTGCAAACTTTGCTTTCTTTTGTTTTTCGTCAATTTGCAAATACTCTGGAATATCCCGTTCTTTACTTGCAAGCGCAATATCTACCGTCGCTAATTGTTTAGATTTTTCTCTCAACTCTATTACATCTTCCTCTTTAAGTAGATACCCCGGTATATTAACTTTTTTTCCATTTACTTTAATGTGACCATGATTAATTAATTGTCTTGATGAAAAGACTGTTAAAGCAAACTTCGCTCTATACACAATTATATCCAATCTCCTTTCCAATAATCCAATCAAATTTTCTACCGTATCACCTTTTTTCTTTATTGCTTTTCTATAGCAATTTCTAAACTGTCTTTCATTCATATTTCCATAATAGGATTTCAATTTTTGTTTAGCCTGAAGTTGAATTCCATAATCAGATGGTCTAGAACTTCTTTTATTGCCATGTTGACCGGGAGAGTAATTTCTAGAATTAAATGGACTCTTCGGCCTTCCCCATAAATTTACCTTCAATCTTCTATCTACTTTATGTTTTGAGGAAAGTCTTTTTGTCATTTTTAATTTGAAGATTTATAGTCACTGCCCCTAGTTTGTCAATCATCCTTTTTATTTTTTAGAGAAGCAAATATCCCTAATAAAATTCGCATTTCTTTATCTGATAAATTCATTTTATGAAAAATTGTACGTATATTTTCTATCATACTTTTGCGCTTGTGATTTGGCTGCAAAAACCCAATCTGGTCTAATGAAGTGACCAAAAAATTAACAAACTTGTTTAGCTCTTCCTTGTTAACCTGTATGTTTTTATATCTTGAGTCAAATTTATTAATTTTTTTGTTCAAGATTTTAAATATCTCATAACAAAGCAAAATTACACAATGAGATAGATTTAGTGACTGAAATTTATTATTAGTTGGCAATTTTATTACATAATTTGCATAGCTTAGTTCGTTATTTGTTAACCCCGATGCTTCGGGACCAAAGACAATTGCTATTTTCTGTTTGAAATTAATTTTTCTTAATTCATTTAATGAAAGATGTTTATAATTTTTTTTTCTTATCCTAGATGAGGTGGCAATTACACAATTTGTATTTTTAATAGCGTCTTCAAAAGAACTGTATACTTCGCTTGCACCAATTATATCTTTGGCCCCAACACTGGTTGCAAAAACTTTTTCATTTGGAAAGCTTATTTTTGGAGAAACTATTTTTAATTTAGTAAAATTGAAATTTTTTAACGCTCTTGCACAAGCTCCTATATTTTCGGCTAATTGTGGCTTAAATAATATAAAATGAACGTTTGAATAGCTCATTAAATGTTTGCGGGAGCTTTTTCTTTGTACAGCTTATAATCTAAACTATCAATTAATGCTTTAAACGAAGCTTCAATAATATTTGGTGATACTCCTATCGTGAACCAATTCTTGCCCGTTGAATCCGTGCTTTCTATAGAAACTCTCGTAATTGCATTAGTTCCTGTATTTAAAATTCTTACTTTGTAATCTACTAATTTCAAATCCTTTAAATATCTAGAATATTTTCCAACTCTGTCTACATTAGATCTTATTGCATTATCTAAAGCATTAACTGGCCCATTTCCAGATCCTTCACAAACGATTTCTTGACCATCGACTATTATGTGAGCTTTTGCAATGGAATCTATTTTATTTTTCGATTCTTTTTTAACTGATACATCATATTTAGAAATAGTTAAATATTTTGGTATTTCTCCTAAAAGTCTTCTTGCCAATAATTCAAATGATGCATCGGCACCATCATATGAATAGCCAATAAACTCTCTACCTTTGACCTCTTCCAGTAAAGTTTGAATTTTTGAATCATTTTTATCAATCTTGATTCCATATTTGTTTAATCTCGACATAATATTTGATCTGCCAGCTTGATCAGAAACGATAATATTTCTAACATTTCCAACTAAACTAGGATCAACATGTTCGTATGTTTTTGGATCTTTAGAAACAGCAGAAACGTGTAAACCTCCTTTGTGAGCAAAGGCTGAAGGTCCTACATAGGCTGCTCTTCTATTTGATTTTCTATTTAATATTTCGTCCAAAAGTCTTGAACATTCTGTCAGAGTTTTGATTTTATTTTTATTTATTTTTATTTCAAAACTATCAGAAAAAGATTTCTTTAAAACTATAGATGGAATTAACGATATTAAATTAGCATTACCACATCTTTCTCCAAGTCCATTAATTGTTCCTTGAACTTGACGTACACCAGCCAAAATAGCTGATAAAGAATTAGCTACTGCATTTTCTGTATCATTATGAGCATGTATACCAAGATTTTTACCAGGAATTTGTTTACTTATTTCAGAAACAATTTCGCCTACTTCATGAGGTAAGGTTCCTCCATTTGTATCACAAAGAACAATCCATCTAGCTCCCTCATTATAAGCTGTTTTAATACAGCTTAATGCATATTCGGGATTTTTTTTATAACCATCAAAAAAATGTTCGGCATCAAATAAAAATTCTTTTTTGTTTTTGACAAATAATTTTGCTGATTCTTTGATATTTTCTAAATTTTCCTCCTTGCTAATACCTAAAGCTACATCAACATGAAAATCCCAGGATTTTCCAACCAAACATATTGCCGGAGCTTTTGTATTCAATAAAGCAGAAAGTCCAGGATCGTTTTCTGCACTCCTTCCTGTTTTTTTTGTCATTCCAAAAGCTGTAAGAGTTGTGTTTGCTAATTCAGGAGGATTATTAAAAAAAGTTGTATCTAAAGTGTTTGCTCCTGGCCATCCACCCTCCACGTAATCAACTCCTAGATCTGATAATGCTTTAGCAATTTTATTTTTATCATCTATAGAGAAGTTTACACCTTCGGTTTGGGCTCCGTCTCTAAGCGTGGTATCAAAAATATATATTTTTTCTTTGCTCATTTATACTTCCATATAGTTTTATCTTGTTTATCTTCTATTATCACACCACTATCTTCCAGTTCTTTTCTAATAACATCAGCCTTATTAAAATCTCCTTTTTTTCTTGCAATATTTCTATCTTCAATTTTTTTATTAATAAAGTTTTCATCAATCGCAGATTGATTTTTTTTAAAATCTTTCCACGCTAAAGGAGTTGATTCAAGCAAACCAATTAAATTACAAGCCGTTGTAAATTTAACTTTCGAAATTCTACTTTCTTTTTTTGCCTTCTCATAAAGAGAATGTAATTTTGTTATATATTCTGGTGTGTTTAAATCTTCTAAAAGTGGTTCTAATACTCCTTCATCTATTTCTTCTAATGGACTTTGCTCCCATTGATTGTACCATCTATCTAATGTGTTTTTACTTTCTATGATTAATTTTTCATTCCAATCCAATGGTTGTTTGTAATGAGAGCTTAATAATGCAAGTCTTACAACTTGACCGTTTACGTTCTCCCTAAGTTTATTTATTGTCACAATATTACCTATAGACTTTGACATTTTTTCTTTATCAAAAGTAACAAATCCGTTATGTAGCCAATAATTTGCAAAATTTTCAGTTTTGTTTGCACAACAAGATTGTGCAATTTCATTTTCATGATGTGGAAAAACAAGATCAAGTCCACCACCATGTATATCAAATTGCTTGCCCAGAA
>Ga0187827_10009243_pt1 | contig 10474 bp, 10 predicted proteins | sample ETNtaG_39_FD_167969 | JGI IMG/M metagenome (GOLD analysis project Ga0187827, IMG submission 167969) | Marine microbial and viral communities from oxygen minimum zone, Eastern Pacific Ocean - ETNP2014_SV_150_PacBio MetaG (Illumina Assembly) | ecosystem: Environmental > Aquatic > Marine > Hypoxic... | reverse complement strand
AAATTATTGCAGATTATTTTTCTAGAACTTTACTCCCTATGACTGATTATGTATTAGACATCCACTCTGGAGGCAAAACACTAGATTGCCTTCCTTTTGCAGCTTCACATGTTTTAAACGACAAAAAACAAGAGCAATCTTGTGAATTAGCAGCTAAAGCTTTTGAGGCCCCATTTCTACTTAAAATGTTAGAGTTAGATGCAGGCGGTATGTATGACTCTCAAGTAGAATCTATGGGAAAAGTATTTGTAACTACTGAACTTGGTGGTGGTGGTTCAGCATCACCAGAAACGATTGAGATTGCAAAACGAGGAGTTGATAATTTTCTTATTCATACAAAAATACTAGTAGGAGAGAGTAAGCCGTCAACATTACCAGTAGTATTACTTAGTATGCCAGATGAGACGTCATTTATTTGCTGTGAACATAGAGGCTTGGTTGAGCCTTTTGTTGAACTGGGAGATGTTGTTAAAGAAGGAGATTTGCTCGCAAAAGTTCACAATATTGATAGAACTGCAACAATACCAGAGAATTATTATGCAAAAAGAGATGGTATGGTAATAATCAAACATTACCCGTCAATTATCGATATAGGCGACAACCTCATGGTTATTGCAAAAGTTGAATAATATATTGAAGCTTACTTGACTAGATCAGATTTGCGAATCAAGCTTTCTGGAACTATCTCTGTATCTTTAATTCTATCAATGACAGCATAGCTAAAGTAACGCCTTAGACCTATATCAGCATTTAAAACTCGCCTTAAAAAGGCTTGATAATCTGCAACATCTCTGACAAGAATCTTTAATATATAATCCAATCCGCCACCAACAGACCAACACGAAAGGACCTCGTCAAACTCCATGATGGCATTTTCAAAGCGTGCAAATTCGCCCTCCTTGTGACTCTCTAACTCGACTTCAGTTATTACGAGATGGAAGTTGTTAAGAAACTTAGAAGAAAGCTTAGCGCCAAAACTTTCTATAACTCCTGCCTCTTCAAGCCTTTGCAATCTATCCCAGGAAGGAGTAAGCGATAAATTTAACCTTTCAGCTAAAGATGTTTTAGTTATTCTTCCCTCTTTTTGAAGGATGGAAAGAATTTTAATATCTCTTTCATCCAATCTATACATAATAGTATTATCTCACGAATTTATCGGTAAATACCTAGATTATTCAGAAAAATCTATAATTAAATAGATATTTTATTAAAAAAAATACTATTTTATTCTTTTTCTAATATAAAAGAAATTTCATCAAATGTTGCTTGATTAGAGGTAAAAACTGGTTTGCCAATCTCTTTTTCAATAACTGAAATAACTTCTGTAGATCTCATTGCTGTACATGAGATAAATAGTGCATCAGCCTCATCAATAATTGCCTCCTTAGCGGCTGCAATAATATTATCAGGAGAAACCATGGCAACATCTCTATCATCGCTCATATCCATATACCTAAAAGAAACAATTTCAAGACTATTTCTTTGAAAGTAGTCTACTAGCAATGCTGATATTTCGGCACTATAAGGTGTCAATACACTAACCTTTTTTAAACCTTTTCTCTTGATGTTACTTACAACTGCTTGAGAGGTTGTTAATACTTTTGCGGTTGGCTTGCTTTTATTAATAGCTAACTCTATAGCTTTATCTCCTAAGATTGATGATGAGGATGTACAGTTAAATACAACTAAATCAAGATCATAATTTGGAAGTATTTCAGATGAAACTTCAGTTAAATCACCCTCAATTGCCGCTAAAGATTTCGGTGTCATTGGATTAGCAAAGTGAATTCTATTAAAGTAAAAATCAAAATTAGGCTTTTGATTATTGAATAACCTAGCAAAGTCTCGTTCAAATGTAAAGTCGGTGTTAAGAACAATTAAACCGACTGAAGGTCTATTAATATTATCCAAACTCCCTGATATCGAAATTTTTTTAGGCACCAACTTCATAATTACTAACTATTTAGTGTTGAATCGATTTAGAAAATAAGTGTATCACAACAACGCCGGAAATAATAAGACCCATACCAAGTATAGAGGCCAGATCTGGTATTTCTTTATATACAAATGCACCAATAATAGCCACCAAAACAATTCCTAGTCCTGACCAAACAGCATATACCACTCCTAAAGGTAGTTCCCTTAAAGCAAGCGTCATTAGCCAGAATGAAATAAGATAAAAAATTACAAGAAAAGTAGTAGGCAAAAGCTTTGTAAATTCCTCTGTTGCCTTAAGAAGACTTGTGCCGGCTACCTCAGCTACAATTGCCAATGCCAAATAAAAATAAACCATATCGATCTTTATAAGCCATATGAAAAGCTAAAGTATAACCTCTCAAAGAAATCTATACTAAAAGAAATAATTGAAGTTGGTCTATAAGCCGGGTTCTGTTTGACCGAAGTCATGATAGCCATTCATCTACGATTCTTGTCACCAAGAATCTCTAGCACTCTACCCGAAGACAGTGCGAGTCACACCAAAGCCTTCCTATTTGAGCTTGCTCCAAGTGGGGTTTACCTTGCCACATTTATTACTAAATGTGCGGTGTGCTCTTACCACACCATTTCACCCTTACCTATCAGATAGGCGGTATCCTTTCTGCTGCACTTTCCGTCGCATCACTACGCCTAGCAGTTAACTAGCACTTTACTCTGTGGAGCCCGGACTTTCCTCCCAATGTATCTACATTCGGCGACTATCCGACCAACTTCACGATGAAATTATACGCTAGGATTGAATAGTTTAAGATAAGCGCTTATATTGTAATTATTTACCTTATAAAGTAACGCTGTCAAAAACCTTATGAATGTTTTGACCGTCAGTGTCGACAGCTACGGTGACGGGCATGTCTTTTACCTCTAATTCATAGATTGCTTCCATGCCCAAATCTTCAAAAGCAACAATTTTAGCTTTTTTTATAGATTTAGAAATCAGATAAGCAGCGCCGCCAACTGCAATTAAATAGCTAGATTTGTGTTTCTTTATAGCGCTTATAGTTGAACTTCCTCTCTCTGCCTTACCAATCATTCCTAAAATCCCCGTATTTTCTAGAATCATATCAGTAAATTTATCCATCCGAGTTGCTGTTGTTGGTCCGGCTGGCCCTATAACTTCATCACCCACCGCATCGACTGGGCCAACATAGTAAATAAATTTATTATCAAAGTTTACATTCTCTGGCAAACCTTCATTACTTTCAATGAGAGTTTTTAATCTTTTGTGAGCTGCATCGCGCCCAGTGATTAAGGTTCCGCTTAGCAATAAAGTATCGCCAATATTCCAATCCTGCATTTGTTCACGAGATAGGTTGTTCAGATCAACTCTTTTATATTGCGAGACATCCATTTCTATATCTGGATATATATCAAAATCAATGACTGGCATTTCAGCGACTCCTGAACCGTCAAGAGTGAAATGGACATGTCTCGTTGAAGTACAATTTGGAATTATCGCCACAGGCTGAGATGCTGCATGGGTAGGATAGTCTTTAATTTTGACATCAAGAACTGTCGTTAAACCGCCTAAACCCTGTGCGCCAATACCGAGCTCATTAATTTTTTTATAAAGATCAATTCTGAGCATTTCGATTTCAGTTTTATGACTTTTTTCCTGAACTTTATTTATGTCAATTGGTTCCATTAATGAGGATTTTGCCATTAACATTGCCTTTTCTGCAGTACCACCAACACCAATACCAATAACTCCTGGAGGGCACCATCCCGCCCCCATTTTAGGGATATTATTAAGCACCCACTCTGTCAAATCATCATCTGGGTTAAGAACACTAAATTTAGCTTTGTTTTCAGAGCCGCAACCCTTTGCGGCAACAATAATATCTACATTAGAGCCTGGCACTAAGTTGGTATGAACAACAGCTGGAGTATTATTAGTGGTGTTTTTCCTGGTAAATATTGGGTCACTTACAATAGAAGCTCTTAAAGGATTATTAGAATGGGTATAAGCTTTTTTGACTCCTTCATTTACCATTTCTTCTATTGAGCATCCAGATTCCCATTGAACATCCATACCAATTGTAATAAATACATTGACTATCCCAGTATCTTGACAAAGCGGTCTTTTTCCTAGGGCGCACAACTTAGAGTTAATCAGAATTTGTGCAATGGCATTTTTAGCACTCTTATTGGTTTCTTTTTCATATGCCAAGACTAGCGCCTTTATAAAGTCTGGAGCATGATAATATGAAATGTATTGAAGTGCAGAGAATATACTCTCGATGAAGTGTTCTTGTTTTATTTTCATATTTATTTAGGTATTGGTATTGTCTATTGAAACCAAGCAGGTTATATTATATCTTCTATTCATTTTAAACATAGCTAGGAAACACTAATGTTAAATTTTTTCAAAGGACAAAATCTCTCAATTGACTTAGGAACTGCCAACACGCTTGTTTTTATGAACGGCAGTGTGGTCTTAAATGAGCCCTCTGTAGTCGCACTAAGACATGAAAGAGGGGTAGCAGAATCAAGCGTCATAGCAGTAGGTCAGGAAGCTAAGGATATGCTCGGTAGAACACCTGGCAGTATTGAGGCGATTAGGCCTATGAAAGATGGGGTTATAGCCGACTTTAAAGTTACTGAAAAGATGCTTCAATACTTTATTAAAAAGGTGCTTAAATCAGGCTTTTTCTCGCCAAGCCCTAAAGTTCTGATTTGTGTTCCTTGTGGTGCTACTCAAGTTGAGAGACGTGCTATTAAAGAGAGCGCTGTAGGAGCTGGAGCAAGAGATGTGTATCTTATAGAGGAACCAATGGCAGCAGCACTTGGAGCTGGCTTGGAGGTCAATAAAGCTTCTGGAGTAATGGTATTGGATATTGGTGGTGGCACAACAGAGATTGCAATTTTGTCATTGAATGGAATCGTTTATTCTGACTCGCTGAGAGTAGGTGGTGATGTTTTTGACCATACTATCGTTAACTATGTCCGAAGAGTTCATGGAATAATTATTGGTGATGCTACAGCTGAACAAATAAAAGAAGAGGTTGGATGTGCTTACGAGTCAAAGATAGTTAAAAAAATTGAATTTAGAGGTCGTGATGTAGCCAAAGGTTTGCCAGTTAGCTTTGAAATTAGCAACACAGAAATTCTTGATGCGTTAAATGAACCTCTTCAGATGATTATTAATTGCTTGAGAACAGCACTAGAGCAAACCCCACCTGAGTTATCTTCTGATATTGCGCAAAATGGACTGGTTCTTACTGGTGGAGGCGCACTTCTAGAAGGGATAGACAAGCGCATCAATAATGAAACTAATCTTCCAGTAAGTGTTGCTGACGATCCGTTGACTTGCGTCGCACGAGGTGGTGGAATAGCACTAGAAATGATTAGCCAACATAATATGGGATTTCTTGCCTCAGAATAAATTTATTTAAGTCGAGCTATCAATAATGCGACTTTTAAAATTACTCATACCTATTTTAATTGCAATAGCACTTATTGTAGTAGATGCCAGATTCTCCTATCTACAGAACTTTAGAGGCTCCTTATCAACTTTACTAGCGCCTATCTACTTTGTTGTTGATTTGCCGAATCATGTTGTTGACTGGGTAAATGACAAAGGATCTGAAAAAGCCAAACTCATTAGTAAAAATGAACAATTAATAAATGAGATGGTTGAATTGAAGGTTAAGCTTCAAAAATACAACAATCTGGTCTTAGAAAACCAAAAAATCAATCTTCTTCTAAACTCAAGCTACGCTCTTCCAAGCTATAAAGCAAAACTAGCGCAAATTAAATCAATATCCCAGACTCGGCTAAAAAAACAAATAGTAATCAACAAAGGTAGTAATGATGGTATTCGAAAATTGCAAGTAGCGCTAAGTTCTGATGGAGTTGTAGGACAGGTTGTGCAAACCAATCCTTTTTATTCCATCGTTCGTCTTGTAAATGATCCAACACTCCATGTGCCTGTGAAAAACCTTAAGAATAGCTCTAGAGGGATTACAAAAGGTGTCGCCACAAGTAAAGGCGGAATGATTGTTGAGTTCCTACCAATTAATTCTAATGTCAACATAGGAGATGTCTTTGTTACGAGCGGAATTGGATCAATATATCCTCCCGGATATCCTGTCGGCAGGGTTATAGAATTTGAAAAATATGCCAATACCGAATTTATATCTATAAAGCTTGAACCTATTGCAGATATGAATCAAGTGGAATATATATTAATTATTTCAGAAGAGTAAATGACAGAAAAAAATGACAACCTTTTATTGCTGAAGATTTCTTTAATTGCCTTAATTGTAAACGCAATATCTCTTCCGCAATTTATGGAAATTATTTCACCATTTTGGATTTTGATTTTCTATGTCTACTGGCTTATATATTCGGAAAATAAAGCGGCCTACATTGTTGCTTTACTGCTAGGCTTAATATTAGATATATCACAAGGAGATATCTTGGGACAGAATGCGCTTGCATTGATATTAAGTAGTGCTGTAATTATTAGAGTAAAAAAATCATTCTATGTTTCAAATATAACGACACAGCAAATCTATATTTTTATGGCTTCTCTTGTTTATTTAATCGCATTATTAATAACCCAAATCACTATATTGGACATTAATTTTGATTGGCTTATATTGTTTGCTCCAATTACCAGCTCTATCATTTGGCCTTTTGTTCGTTTTCTTCTAGCAAAGCTTAAACACTAAACACCCAAAATGGAAAAGATTTCCAATATAAAAAAAGAAAGAAAAGTCTTTAATAATCGTATTTTTCTAGCATCTGGATTTATGATTGCAATGCTCTTTCTATTGATTTCAAGAATGTATAACCTCCAAATCACCATGCACGAACATTACACTGAAGAAGCGTTAGGAAATCAAATGCAAATCCTTCCAGTGACTCCTGCTAGAGGAGATATTTTGGATCGAAACGGAAAGATTTTAGCTACCAACAGACTTTCCTATAGATTAACAATTACTCCTGAAAAAGTTGAGAACCTTAATGACATCTTTATTGAACTTCAATTGTTAGAGCTTATCAATGATGATGATATAGAGCAATTCAATAAGAACATAGTGCGCTATAAAAAGTTTCATAGTATTCCAATAAAATTTAGCTTATCTGAACAGGATGTAGCAATTGTTCTTGCTGGAGAGCAGTTACCGGGTATTGACATAGAGCCATATTTTCATCGTATTTATCCTTACGGTAAATCAAGCTCGCACTTGATAGGATATGTTTCTTCGATGAGTCAAAAAGATAAAGATAGTTACGATAAAGAAAACTATGCTGGTACGGCTTTTGTAGGCAAATCAGGCATTGAGAAATACTACGAAAATATTTTGCATGGACAGTCAGGTAAAAAACAAATTGAAAGAAATGTTGCAGGAAGAGTGGTCGACTCTAAAATCATTGAAGCTACAATTCCAGGTCAAGATATCTACCTAAATGTCGATATCGATTTGCAATTAGAAGCTGAATCATTACTGGAAAATAAGCGTGGAGCTATGGCACTCATTAATGTCAAAAATGGAGCAGTCATTGCCCTTGTTAGTTCACCAACTTTTGACCCTAACTGGTTTGTCGATGGTATTTCAGTTGAACAGTATCGACAACTTAAAGAGGATCAGGATATACCTCTTTTTGATCGAAGTATAAAGGGTCTTTATCCTCCAGGATCTACAATCAAACCAATGATAGCCATAGCTGGGTTAGAACTTAACAAAATATCTATTACCGATAGCGTGTTCTGTCCAGGTTATTACAAACTGGCAGATTATTCAAGAAAATTTAATGACTGGAAAAGATATGGCCATGGCCATGTAGAAGTAATAGAAGCGATTGCTCAATCGTGCGATGTGTTTTTTTACGACTTAGCGTATAAATTAGGAATTGATAATATCCATCACAGCCTTAGTTATTTCCAGTTTGGTAAGAAAACTGGGATCGACTTGCCTGGTGAGTTAGGAGGTATATTGCCGTCTAGAGAATGGAAAAAAATAAACAAGGATGAACCATGGTACCGTGGTGAAACCTTAATTACAGGAATAGGTCAAGGTTTTATGACTGCAAGTCCGCTTCAACTCGCCGTTACAACAGCAGCTATTGCTAACAGAGGCAAATTACTAAAACCACAGATCTTGATGCACACGCAAACAAAAAATGACGATGCCTATGAAAACGATAAGAAGCCTGCAATTCAAATACCGATTAAGGATATTAATAATTGGGAACTAGTCATAGAAGGTATGAAACAGACCATCTATGGGAAACTGGGCACAGGACGAAAACTAAACCTTGATTTAGACTATACACTTGCTGGAAAAACAGGCACAGCACAAGTTTTTGGACTCGACCCTGAGGAAGAGTATATCGCTGAAAACTATGAAGAAAAATTAAGAGACCACGCCCTATTTACAGCTTTTGCACCCATTGAAGACCCTCAGGTTGCTATAGCCATAATAGTTGAAAATGCTGGCAGTGGAAGCTCTAAAGCGGCGCCAATAGCTAAATCACTGCTGGACGTTTATTTTAGTAAAAATCCTCTTGTACTTAATCCAGCGACTGAATAATAATTAATCACTAGAATCCAACTTTGCATAAAAATTCTTTCTATATTCTTCAAACATGTTATTTTTAATCGCCTCTCTCATTGACTTCATCAACTGCAGATAGTAATGCAGATTGTGAAGAGTATTTAAGCGTGCACCAAGAATTTCATTAGTTTTTTGAAGATGATGAAGATAAGCTCTTGAATAGTTAAGGCAAGTTGAGCAGTTACAATCTTGGTCTAGAGGCTTGGTATCTTTTTTGTATTTTGCGTTACGAATTTTAATCACGCCGACTGAAGTAAACAAATATCCATTTCTTGCATTTCTAGTAGGCATAACACAGTCGAACATATCTACCCCGAGCGAGACACCTTCGACCAGATTTGATGGTGTACCAACTCCCATAAGATACCGAGGTTTACTGGTTGGCATTTTTTCGGGCAGATAATTCAAAACTCGTAACATTTCCTCTTTAGGTTCGCCTACAGATAAACCGCCAATAGCATAACCATCGAAATTCATCTCTACTAAAGATTCAATTGACTGCAAACGAAGATCTTCGTGCATGCCACCTTGGACAATGCCGAAAAGTTCATTACTATTATTAAGCCTCTGGTGTTCATTTAGAGATCTTTTTGCCCACCTAAGAGACAACTGCATTGATTGATCAACGGCACTCTTTTCACATGGGTAAGGCGTACATTCATCAAAAATCATTACAATATCTGATCCAAGTTTTTGTTGGATTTGCATTGACTCTTCTGGACCCATAAATATCTTTGAGCCATCCTTTGGTGAATGAAAGAAAACACCCTTTTCTGTAATCTTTCTAACATCTCCCAAACTAAAGACCTGAAAACCACCAGAGTCGGTTAATATCGGGCTTTGCCAATTTATAAAGTTATGTAAATCGCCATGAGCCTCAATAATTTCTGTGCCAGGCGTTATGGATAAATGAAATGTATTACCAAGGATGATTTCTGCGCCGAGATTCTTTACCTCCTCAACGCTCATTGCTTTTATCGCACCATAGGTACCAACAGGCATAAAGGTAGGTGTGTTTATTTCGCCACGACTAAGAGTGATTTTTCCAAGACGAGCTTTGCCATCTGTATTAATTATTTCGTATTTCATAAAAAATTAATTTTTTTTTGTTATTCTTAAATTTGTTCTAAAAAAGCCTTGTTTATTTGATCTAAATTAAACCCTCTCGAGCGCAAAAAACGTTTCTGCTTTGCTTTTTCCTTGTAATCAGCTGGAATATTCAAACCGAACTTTTTTCTTCTAACATGTTTGGCTAACTCAAACCAATCGTAAATAGATAAATCAAAATCTTTGATCCCTCTATCCTTAAGTTCGGCAGCAATTAATATAGGGCCCTTTCCTTGCCCGTAACGCATATGAATGAATGACTCTGAAAAGCGTTCATCACTTTGGTATTTTTGTTCTATCAAAAGAGATATTGAATCTACAATATCTTTATCACTAAAGTCTTTTTGTTGGAGTTTTCTTGATAATTCTAGTTGTGAATGTTCGCGCCTAATAAGCATATTAAGCGCGACCTGATAACATTTATGTTGTTGGGGCTGTGTCGTCATCGCTACTCATTAATTTTTCACGAATTTTTACTTCAATTTTTTGATAAATTTCAGAATTGTCTTTTAAATAATCTCTGGCATTATCCTTACCTTGACCTATTCTTTCTCCGTCAACACTGTACCAGGCTCCGGCTTTTTCTACCAAACCAAGTTCCACTCCAAGATCAATCACCTCGCTTTCTCTTGAGATGCCTTGGTTATAAAGTATCTGAAATTCTGCCTTTTTAAATGGCGGGGCAACCTTGTTTTTTAGAACCTTGACTCGAGTCTCGTTACCTAGTATTTCATCGCCCTTTTTAATAGCTCCAATTCTGCGAATATCTAAACGAACTGATGCATAAAACTTCAGCGCATTTCCTC
>Ga0187827_10009242_pt1 | contig 10475 bp, 2 predicted proteins | sample ETNtaG_39_FD_167969 | JGI IMG/M metagenome (GOLD analysis project Ga0187827, IMG submission 167969) | Marine microbial and viral communities from oxygen minimum zone, Eastern Pacific Ocean - ETNP2014_SV_150_PacBio MetaG (Illumina Assembly) | ecosystem: Environmental > Aquatic > Marine > Hypoxic... | reverse complement strand
ACTCCTCTAATTGTCTTAATTCACTGATTGCCAGGAGAGATTCTTTACCTATTAATCGATATAACTTTCTAGACTTAATAATTATCTCACCAAAATCAGAAAGCAAACTTGGATTTCCAAATTGATCTGGAGAGTCATCTAGCTTATCAAGAATAGCTTTATTCCCATTTTCATCTATATACTGAAAAGGGATTGGTTGAACCCACTGCCAACCCATACCTTTCTTAATCTTAAATCTTCTGTCTATTATTTTTCCACTCTTTGTTATCTTTACCCTTCCATCCATCACTCGAGCATATAATTTATGAGCAGCTGCTGCTGGGATTCCTAATACTGCTCCCATATTAGTAACTTGAGCTCTTAACTGAAACAGACCATAATTACGTCTCTGCCTACCAGCTTCTGATGTTGGTGGAGATATAAATTGATCAGCCCAATTCCTCACTCCATAATAATATCCTTCAGTCACTGAATTGACAGCGGCAACAACACCTGAGTTGTCAAGTTTAGCTGTTTGAGCTGGAGACATGTACTCATACTGTCTGTTTCCAATCCATCCTCGCTTTTCTTTAAACAATCTTCCTCCGTTTGTCCAATTCATTAGCGTTCTATTTAATACTCTTAATGTAGAAAGAGGAATAGACTCTATAACAGGTACACGATCTCCTTTTGTGTTCACTGTCCATTCAACACCTTCAAGCCCCTTAGAAGTTATATGTCTTACCATTTCGTTACTAAAGTGAGGAGCAATAACTGGATTGTTAGACAACATAACGATCATATCAAAAGATATCTTTGCTTGTTCTCTCTCTCCTCTTGGCTTTATAAATTTTTTAATAGCTTTTTTTAGATCTTTCTCAGTCAAGGGGGTATCCCTGTCTGGAAACCATGAAAGAACCCGTTCCACAATACCTTGATACTGCTTACTTCCCAATTCTCTATTAAAACCATCTCTAGAAAGTTGGTCATCAAAGAATTGGAGGATTCTAAAATCGTCTTCTGTTCTTGCTACATCGCCGCACTTACTCACAACCAAAAGCCCTTTTTAATGTTCTTAAAGATGATGCTGGGAGATGAATAGTCAGCTTTCCAAGCTTTGCTGCCATCGCCTTTGAGTCATCCTTGTAAAAATCTTCCAATGCATTATTATAGCTCTCAAAATAATCTCTCATGATATTAGGATGCAATAGTGAATCTCCTTCTTTTGTACTAACTGGTGGAACTTTTCTCACGTCATATTTAGTTCTTCTTGCACTTGCGTCTACAACTCCTTCAAGAAATGCATAAGTAGCAGCAAGCCGTTCTACCTCACTAAGTTCGTTGTAACCTCTCTGGTGCTCCCCTTCAACATCGAACCCATCTAACCATTTCTCTGTAAATTCAACAAAATCAGCATTATAATCCCAAGATTGACTGTTTACTTTTTGAGTTTCTGCTCCAGTTTCCTTTGAAACCTCTATCAATTTATAAACATCATTCATAGCTCCGCGCATAGCTCTGCCCCAATCTTCACCAGACGCAACAGATTTTAATATAGCTGCTTGATCCTCATCGGTCAACATGTCAAAGCTTTTCATTTGCATAGTATCCATTGAATATCCAATGGCAAATCTTTCTAATCTAGACTCTTCTTCTGAAACTTCTTGGTGTGCTATATTATGAGCAGCTTTACTCTCAATACTACTCATCTTAAAGGCTTGATCTATAGTAATACCAGAAGCATCCATTGAAATCTTCGGAGATATAGTCATCTTCTCATGAGGGTGTAGATCTGGTGACATCACAATATCTCCAACATACACTGAAGCTTTAACATTAGCCACCTCTCCTTCTTTATTAGTGACTTTAATCATTTCACCATCAAGCATATTATATAAGTATGATTCTCTATCCTCAGTAAATAATTTATATCTTTCACTTAATCCTAATACTTCATGGAACTTCAACTTGTTACCTGCATGCTGCAAATTCTTCACTGCTTGTGTCATTTTAAGAGTGCGAATGAACGATTGGTTAAGCACCTGGAACTGGACATCAGTTATCTCACTCCCATCTGTATTGTAAAATAATTGCCTATATAGATGTTGAGGAGTATAGCCCCAAGATTTAAGCAGCCTCTCTTTAACATTATCAAAAGCTGCCTGGGCATAAATTCGCAACACTTCTTCTACTGTTTTATCATTGCCTAATGGATCCTTTATAGTGCTATCCAAAGACTTCACCTTAATAGTCTTGCCTTCTATCTCCATACTGCCAAAAACTGATTGAGCGATACCAGCTATCCGCTGGACATTCGCAATCTCACCAATGGCATTCTTACCAAAAGACATCTCTCCCATCAAATTTAACACATCTGATAGGGACCCTATACTTTCATCAACTCTTCCACTAGCATATTCGTCTAAATTTAACCCTCCCAGGTCAACCTGATTATCCTCCATAATCCTTGTTAATTTATCTGGAAGAATCATAACATGACCGCTATCATGATCGTGATCTCCTTCATAAACTTCCTTAACATCCTCATCATTAATTTTAAAACTGTCGCCCATCCCAGAAGCGAACTCTTTGACAGTGAGGATTCTATAGCCAGCTCGAGAGGGAACTGGATGTCTTACTAATAGTATTTTTACAGGAGAAAGTTTTAGAATATCATTTATTTCATCCATGCTATAATGAAGTAAACTTGTATAATCTTTATCAATTTGTTCTGCAAGTTTCTTTAATATTGTTTGTTTTATGTTATGACCAAATGGAAGAACGATATGACCCTTATCTATCTCATCCGTATAATTAGGTCTGAAATCTAGAACAGAACCATCCTGCTTAAGATCCATAGCTTCACTAAGTAACTTATTTTTAACAAGCATAGATCCATAATCTAATTGACTTGGGTGAAGACCAGCACCTAAAGCAGCAAGTTCTTCAATCATTCTAGGTAGAGCGTCAGGAAAGCTTCTTTTTATCTGAGCAATAAATTGATCAAAGTGCGCTGGATTCCGAGCAAGATGAAATATATGATCCAGTATTCTTTTAGATGAATATGGATTCGAATCATCATCAATCAGTTCTTTGATTGCATCTTTGAAAGCAGGATCTGTTATATAATTAGCAACTTGCGATGGAAACGGAGCCTTCTGTTTGTCGCCTTCTGTTATTTGTATGTGCCCCGTTGCCTCAGATGGTAAATTGTAAACCTTTTGATACTCAGAGAACTCACCCAACATTACCTTAGTCTCACCCAATCCTCGGCTCTTATCTGAGGTAGAAAGCTTATCTAAATAATTATCATAAACGCCAGTACGCTTCCCATCAAAATTATGATCAGTATATATATTGACATACTTAGGACCACGCTTAGTTTTGCTTTCTCTTCTAATCTCAGCAATCTTATTACTGCCATCCCATATCTCTACCATAGCAGCATTATCGTCTAAATCATACACCATTTCCTGATGCTTCTTTAATAGAACCCCATCCTCAGACATCATAACTTCTACAGTTTTTGCTCTCTTTGCTGTTGGATTGGTTCCAATTTCATCTGGATAATCCTCAACCATTAATTGCTCTGATGCTATAGTGTTTCCATCTCCAACATATTGAGCTTTACCATTAATGATCTTTACTAGTGGTTTAGTTTTTTGACCCCCATCTTTATAATGTGTAACTGTACGAAGCTGGCTTTCTTTTCCTTTATTAACTAAATCAAGTGACGGGTCGAGATTCACTATCATAGTAGATTTAGTCCTAGCACCAGTCCTAGTAAGCGTAGGCGTAAACATAATTTTTATACGATGCATAATTTCATGAGCTGAAAGCTGATCGTAATCCCGTCCAAACATTTTAACATAAGCCTCATGCCTGGCAATTCCAGATGCACGATATTTCAATGGAGTCATATATATCTCTGCCATCTGTTCATCTGTTAAGCCTTTACCCATGTAATGGTCTGCAGTTTTCCGAGATACATTTCCTTGACTGACCTGCTCATCCCAATATTTTACATGGTCAGTTGCAAGACTTGATTGCTCTGGAGTAATTTTAATCATAGCAATCTTATCAGCATCACCTCTAATAAAAACAGGAACAATATCTAGATGTGCGAGTTTTGACCTTGTTAATTCTGATATTTGTTCACTGGTAAGAAATCCATAAACAGGTACTCTTGACACCCAAGGCTTACCATTGTCAAGCTTAACTATATTACCATCCATATCTCTTTTATATTTAAACTCAGTTACGTCAGAACCATTAAGCCATATTAAAGGAAGCTCAAGAAATCTATCAGCCATAGTTGCTCTTCCAGTGCTAGGATTTTTTCTTCCCTTTGTTTCAGGAACTTTAACTGTAAATGCACCCCAGGTACCGTCGTTTCTCCTCACCAGTTGATAGTTAACTCTCTTTCGCCTAGAACTTTCACCCTCTTTTAAGATCCCATCATTCGTTCTAACATTATTCTCCGTGAGATTGCTTACATAAAATTGTTTTAATTTTCTGGCTAATGGTTTATTACTGTTTAATATTTCATAAGGAGTAGCACCATCCTTGTTAACAAGATAATATTCACTTCTACTGATCTCCCGCACCCAATCCTCGTAACTATCAAGAGCCTTTGCTAATTCTACTACCTCTGACATTGTACTGCTTTTAACAGTAATACCCATTGCCGCAAAGAACATTGTATTAAGATGATTATAATTCTCGGCACTAATATCTGCGCCTTCAGATTGTTCTTGCGCTATTCTTTCATTAAAAAAGTCAACAGACTGAGCAAATGCAACTTCTGGGTCATCCTGATCATGTAACTCTGCCATTAATTTGGGCTTACCTAATACTTTATCAATAAAATCTCTGGCTATCTCATCTAATTTAGTTGTATCAGATCTAAATTCATTTGCCCAATCAAAGAAGTAACTTTGGAGATCCGAAGGTAAACGAACACCAACGTAATTTACCCACTCCTGGAATCTCGTTCCATCCATCCCCAATGAGTACTGAATAGTTTGATACCAGCCTTGTCTAAACAGACGATGTAATTCTTGTCTATTTGATCTCTTTAGGAATGGGATTGCAAATAAGCCGCCATGAAATTCTTTATTACCCTGGGCATCAAGTATTAATTGAATTAAGCTACTTCTATCAAGTTTCCCAGTAAATGTTTCTTCGTTAATAAATTCGTCGATTGGAATAACTAATGATTTAGCATGATCGATAAGCTGCTCATCAGACATATTATCTAAAACCTCAACATCATATGCTATATCACCCTTTACTATATCTCCAGCTTTTGTAACTATATTAATGGCTACGTTTGAAGCAGACTCTGCCATAGATTGTTTCTTAGGCTCAGGAACCAACTCTGCTATCTTTTCTTTGATTCCTTTACGTTCAGATTCAATCTGATTGTGCGACCCTTCGCCCTTTCTCTCAAGCACATCTAAGACATCTAATGCCTCATTATATTTTCCTTCTAATTTTAAAACCTCCACCAATGTAAATGTTGCATGTTTCGTAACAGAAGAGTGATATGCTTTGTCGACCTCTTCAGTTTTAGTCTCTTCTGTAAATTCTTCTAATTCTCTCTCAAGATTCTTTACTCGACCTCTAAAGTGTTCTCTCTGCTCTTTAAACCCTTCTAAAACCTTTGTATTTTCTTGAGTAACAGCCTTACTCCCCATCTCCTTTATCCGCTCGTTATAAAACTCAACCGCATCTTTCGCCTTCTCTAATTCAGATTTAATAAGCGTAACACCAACATTGTCCTTTTCAGTTTTAGGCTCTTCGACCTTCTGTGAAATCTCAGTTTTTTCCTCTAATATATACTGCTCCGATAAAAAAGTTGGATCTTCTTCTAATTTCTGCTCTACTTCATCTAAATAAGATTCAATTAATTCAGGCTTTCTCATACCAGAATAACCTGTAAAGCCAATAGCCTTAAGTTCCTTTTTTAATTGTGTAACTGTACGATTTTTATCAAGATCCGCTCCAAGTCTTTCTCTATCTACGACTTGTCTGGTTCCTGTCTTAATGACTCCAGCTTTTCTAATGTGCTCGTAAGGCATGTTAGCTTTATGTGTAACTGGATTTCCTTTTTCATCCACCTGTCCACTATCTACTAATATAAAAGCATCATTTTGATTAATAGATAAAATAACTGCTGACTTGCCTTTAAACTTATCTTGCTGCAACTGACTAGACAGAACAACCCTATCTCCTTTTTTAAGACCAGTTCTCTTAGAAACACCTTTCTTAACTTCCTTTGTCCTATCAGCAATTATTCTATTAATCTTATTCAATTCTTCGCGAGTTAAATCTGGCTTCTCTAATCCCTTAAGAATCTTTTTCTCCTCTTCAGTAAAAGCCTTATGCCCAATATGCTTCGCTGCATTCATAGCCTTTTTCCTGGCTGCTACATTAGTATCCTTAGATGAATCTTTTACTGCAGGTTTAGTTTTCTTTAATTTTCCTTCAATTTTCTTTTTGAGTTCTTTTAAATTCTCTACCTTAATATCTTTTTCTTCTCTTGTCAGCCCAAGATTACTCAAACTTGTTTGTTCAAGCTCCTTTATCTCTTCATTTATAAGATCTAAATCGTTCAAATTCATTGAATGTTCTGGATCATAATTAGCACCAATAGTTGGATCGAGATCACCTGCATCTGGATCATAATCTTCAGTTGGTTCTTTAGTTAAGTTAGCATCTGGATCATAAGTATCGACTTCTGAATGGGCTCCAGCCATTGCATCGGATTCTTTAGCCGCCTCTTCAACTCTTTTCTGTTCTTCTTCACTTAAAACCGTTGTTGAAGGAGCAGCAGTTTCACGCTTACTTAATTTAGACACATCAGTTTCAAGTATAGCTGCTATCTGTTCATCATCTAATATCCCCAACTTCCTTAACTTAGCCTCAGTAAGTCCTAATCCAGGCATGGACTCAATCATCTCTTTATTCTTTCTCAAGAAGCTTGTTAAATGATATTTGTTTGCACCAAGGGCAGTGACAGCATCAGATATCTTTATAAATCTATCTTTAATTAGCTTACGCATTGCGTTGCCCTCTTCGCCCTCCGAAGATAATTCATCTGCTACTTTATCTATATCTCCCCATATCATCATTCCAGCTTTAATGTGAACGTCGAGAGTGTCGTTTAATTCGTTCTCTGATTTCGTTTTTGCTGCTTCTAATGTAGATTTCTCAATAGCTTTTATTCTTGATTTTTCTGTAAGTCTTTGAACTCCCTTTCCTATAATAGTGCTTGGTCCACCGATTCCAAGCCCCATTCCAACACCAGCATACATAGCATCATAAATCTGCCCCCAATCCTTTTTCTGCATTGGAATATTGCGTTCTATAATATCTGTCTGTAGCCACTCCTGTACCCCTTCTTCTAACCCTTCCCAAAATATAGTATTACCTAAAGCTTTAGCCGCCCCGCCGCCCTTCAGTATATTCTTAGCCATCTTATCGGTAAGATGTTGTCCTAATGCAACCTTACCCTTTTGTGATGCAATTTTTAATCCAAGTGCCTTACCCGCAAATCTTGCCATCGGACCAGCCTGCAAAGCAGTTGAAGTTGCCTCTACCCCAGTTGCTAAAATCCCATAAGCTTGAGCAATCTCTGTAGCTATATTAGCTATATCTTTTTCATCAAGATTGTCGGCTGTTTTACTATAATTGGGACCAAGCCATACCGTATATGCTTTTTCAAATTCAAACTTAGACATATTCTCTCTAGCAGATTTTGCATCAAGCTGTAATTTTTTTAATGCATCTCTTGAAGCTGAGTAAGCATCTCCAGACTCTACAACATAGCCAGCAAACATAGCAGGAGAAGACGCCGCTATACTCGCACCCATTCTTACAATAGCCGAAGCTCCCTTAACTGCAGGATGTAATTGAGCAGCAGTACCTAAAGTCAATCCCATAGCAGATATACCACCACTTGTTAATGCGCTCTCTGATCCTTTATATGCGGCATAAGCTGGATCTGTTACAAAAGTTGATAATGCTTTAAGCCAACCCCAATTCCCTCCACCTGTTCTTTCTGAAATAGATTGAGCAAATCTACCATGCGGAGGTTCTGCTTCTTCTAATTGAGCTCTTCCTTCCTCTTCTTTTAGACCTCCCCATTTTTCTACTTTATGGGCAAACTCTTCAGTTCTAAGCCCTAATGTAGATGTCTTAAATCCAGACGCTATGCCCTTTCCACTAGCTGCTTCTGTTAATAAAGCATCTCCTATTGTTCCAAGCAAATCATTATTAGCTTGCGCACCAGCACCAATAACCATTTTAGCCTTTGCTTTCATTTGTTCTCCCCAATCACCTGGAGAATCAATAGAATGAAAAGCAGCTGTGGATTGAGCGTCTAGTTTAATAGCATTTGAAAAATAATTATTAAAAGCGTTGTCTATAATGTTATCAAAGATAGAGTTTTCTCCTTCAGGACCCTTCTTACGCATCTTTATGCCTTCATCGCTACTCTCTGGAGGAAGATGTTTGCCTAAATAATCTCTAAACCCGAATATGTTTGTAGCCCACTGATTTGCAAACTTATCCTTTTGAGTATTAGTTAATAAGTTTCTAAACTCAGGATTTTTATTTGCAATATCAAGAACTGTTTGTTTATAATAACTTATATCAGAATTAGAATCGTTGTCGGCATCTCTATCAATAATCTTGTTATAGCGGCTTCCTTTACCTAATTGTATATCACTACCAGTTACTTTTTCATAAACAGCTTCAAACTCATCAAACATTGGCTGATAAATGCTTTGACCAGCATGTCCTGGCAAATCAGATTGTATTGAAGGATCAAAATCTATTTGAAAAAGATTAGGTTCTAGAGCTTGATCTTCATCCTCTGAAACATTGGTTGTAAACATTCTTCCAATGATACCAATGCTATCTCGATTTAATCCTTTAACTACTTGCGGCATCTTCTGATTCCTTTTTATCTATAGCTGTTGACAGAGCAGCACTATATGCTGGTCCGTATTCAGTAAGATCAACTTCTTTTTTTTTCTTGTCATCTTTATATCCAGTATTAACTGGCTTTTCTAAATCTCCAAGAGTAATGGGATTGTCTGGCATTATTTTTTCCCTGCTTTTCTTCTCAATCCTTTACTAAGACTAAACGCCCCTTCTCCATTCTCTTCAGAATCATTTGTTTCATCATTAAATTCTGCTTGGAATAAAACTCCGCTATTCTGTAACTGATACCACATAGTTCTTGCCTCTATCAGATCCATGATAGCGTACCTTTTTATCAAAGTATCATTATCACTATCAGACCATTTTCCTACTGGTATTGGTCCAAGACCATCTGAATTTCTAGCAATAAAATCGTCCATCATAGTTTTACGAATATATGGTGGAGTAGTAGTTGAGTCATTAGGATCCATTTGCATATTCTTAGCATTTACTATCCATTTAGCCTTTTTCTTATCTTCAGGCGAATCCGCAGTTTCCTCTATCATTCTAACTAAAGCAAGATCTAACTCATGAATAGCTCCCTTAGCATCAAGAGTAGATATTATATTTTGCGATGTGGAAGTAGAATGACCAGCTATGTTTGGCATTTGTCCAAAAAGCTTTCGATTCAGATCAGAAGCACCTGTATTATTAAAGCCTTCCATAGCTGAATGAGCACTTGAATACCTGCTTTTTATCTGAGTATGAATATCTGTAATCAGCAATGCTTGTTCATCCGCATCAGCTTTTTTTATCTTCTCAAGATTTCTCTGATTTCTATCAAGTCTAGCTATCCTATCTCGCGAAATAGTTCTTTGTTCATTCCTAATATTCATTAGTGCTGTAGCTTTAGCTCTTTCAGAAGATTCTTCAGTAAGTTGAGCCCCATAATCTGCTCTTCTTGCTGCTATTAAATCTTGTTGAGGAGTTTTAAATAGTTCTAAAAATTGTTCATAGTCACCAGTGCGCTCCGAAGTCTCATAACCAGTTTGAATATCACCATAGAATGCCTGTTGCGAACCAGAATATTCGCCAAACTTTGATGGAGCCTGAAATCCTTCTTTGTCAAGATCTGCATCTACCGACATTAGTTTATGATATGCATCCTCTCTGGATATAGCATCTGCATATATAGACTTGATCTCATCTTGAATATATTGACTAGTTTCTTTGCTTTTGCTAATGTAATTACTTTTCATAGAAGCCAAAAGAGTTGCTATCTCACTTTCATTATGCCCTGGTTCTTTGTGCAACTTATCAAGACTTACCTTTAATAAATTCATTTCGTCAACAGCTGCACTATCCCTTAATAATTGATTTTCCTTGGTTTGTAAAACACTCTTTAATTCTTCAATCCCTTGTCGATGTGTTACTGGAGCCTTTTCAGCGTATCCAGTTAATTTTTCCATTGCTTCTCTTACGGCTCCAATATCTCTAGCCCCAGTTGCAGTAACACCCCTTACAAGATTAGTTGCAGCAGCTTCATAAGACCTGCCTATTGCGCT
>Ga0187827_10009238_pt1 | contig 10478 bp, 11 predicted proteins | sample ETNtaG_39_FD_167969 | JGI IMG/M metagenome (GOLD analysis project Ga0187827, IMG submission 167969) | Marine microbial and viral communities from oxygen minimum zone, Eastern Pacific Ocean - ETNP2014_SV_150_PacBio MetaG (Illumina Assembly) | ecosystem: Environmental > Aquatic > Marine > Hypoxic... | reverse complement strand
TCACCTATCGATGCAATTATTTCTTATAAAACATTTTTTATTCACAGCTCTATATACGCAAAGGATATCTTTCCAACATGGTCTAATATGTATACAAATTTGATCCCTGTTGGAGTCTGGCGCTCTGATTTTGCCGTGGCCTCCCGCGACAACATCACATTTCCTCATGACAGAAAAGTTATTCGCGAAGCCTTTAAAACTGACTTTATCGCTGCAGTTCATTTGACACCCTCCAGTAGTTGGATGAATTATGGGAAAAGTTACGAACGCTGGATGATAAATTTTGAAGAAATGTTGGAGGAAAGAAAAGATTTGTCCTTTTTGTTATTTCTTCGTGGTGCTGGACATAATACAAGAGTTCTTTATAATAAATCCATAATGAATTACATAAACCGTATGAAATGTACAGGAAGGGCTCTTCTTGCTTCCGATTTAAAACCGAACTGGACATTTTATTATCCCTGGGTTTATGTATGCGATCTGGCAGTTTGTTATCATTTCTCTGATGCCGCCAATGAAACCCTGGCATGTGGAATTCCTTCTATAACATACGCTGACATGGGACGAGGGATGGTTCAGATAGAAAAATATGATAACCGTTTGTCAGTATATTCTCCTGATGAATTGAAACAGGCGGTTTATGATGCAATGGATGGCAAATGGCCGTCAGAAAAAACCTGGAAGGAAATTCACCGCGAATTGTGTCCTCCCGCGGATGGAAAATGCCGTCAGCGAATGCGAACGGCATTAAGAGATTATGTTAAGCCAATAAAAACTTTTAATTAAAATAAACCTAGAGAAATGGAGTCTTAATTTATGGGTAAGCCGCTCTTTGACAAATACCTGACTTATTGTGTCAGATGCTGTCTTCCTGAAACTGTTATAGGCATTAAATTTGATGAACGTGGTATTTGTAACGGCTGCAATAGTTCAGAAGAAAAAATGCATATTGACTGGGATAAACGCCAACAGGAGCTCAAAAATAAATTGGATTTAGCAAAGAAAAAGTACAAAGATCGTGCTCACAATTGTATAGTTCCTGTTTCCGGGGGGAAGGATAGCTTCTTTCAAACCTATATCTTAACAAGAAAATATGGTATGACTCCCCTGGCTGTTACGTTTAACCATAACTGGTATACGGAAGTTGGAAAACGCAATCTCCAGCGTCTTCTGGAAACATTTGATGTAGATCATATAATGTATACTCCAAAGCGCAGCTTGGTTAACAGGATAGCTTGTAAATCAATAGAACAAATTGGAGATTCATGTTGGCATTGCCATGCAGGGATTGGCGCCTTTACGCTACAAATAGCCGTAAAATTCAAAATACCTATGATTGTGTGGGGAGAGTCTGTCGCTGAAGACGGATGTCAATGGAGTTACTACGAATCCACAAAAAAAGATATATTTGATGAGAAATACTTTGTGAAAATCTCTGCTAAGCAAAATGTTGAAAGTATGGTGGATAACTCCATACCACTTCGTGAGCTAGAATTTTTTCAGCACCCTTCCACTGAAGAGTACAACGAGGCCGGTATAGTAGGATTGCATCTTGGAGATTATATGTTCTGGGATGATGAAAGGCAGGAAGAGTTTATAAAGAGGGAATTTGGATGGGAAGAAGACGATGTGGAGGGCTCCTATAAAAGATATAAAAGTGTTGAATGTAAGATGATAGGGATACACGATTACACCAAATTTATCAAACGTGGTTATGGTCGCACCACTGATCATGCCGTTAAGGATGTACGAGCGGGGATCATGACCCGGGAAGAGGCGCTTGACATTATCAATAAAATCGACCCAAAACGACCTGGTACCATAGACTATTTTCTAAAAATAACAGGTATGAGTGAAGATGAATTTATAGAAAAGATTAAAGCAGTACGGGATGGCGCTTCCAAAAAGCTACCATAAATAAACTGGATCATGAAAAAAAATTCTCTTTACATGTTGACTGCGTCTGAAATTGTCAGTGCTGTTTTGGAAGGTGTATATTCAGCGCAAGAGATTACTGAGAGCTTTATTGCCAGGACAGAGAAAATTGAACCATTTGTTTCCGCGTGGACAGCTCGTGATAATGAGTATCTGCGTTGGCAAGCTGCGGAAATAGACGCAAGAACTATCAAAGGACCTTATGCGGGGGTGCCTTTTGGTATTAAAGATGTATTCAATACTGAAGTTTTGCCTACTCAGATGGGGTCTCCTGTCTGGAAGGGGCACAGGGCTGGAAATGACGCCAGGTGTGTTGCTAATATTAAATGGATGGGAGGTCTTGTGGCGGGGAAAACTGATACCGCGGAATTTGCGGTACACGCACCCGGTAAAGCAGTAAATCCATATAATCCTTCACATATAACGGGCACTTCTTCCGGGGGATCTGCTGTAGCAGTAGCAACAGCTATGGTGCCCGCGGCCCTTGGGACCCAGACCGCTGGCTCTGCAATTCGACCGGCGTCATGGTGTGGAGTGTACGCCATGAAGCCGTCTTTCGGCTTGATACCAAGGACCGGAGTTCTTAAGACGACAGATACCCTGGATAATATCGCATTTTTTGGACGGAGTATAGCAGATCTCAGGTTGGTTTTAGAAAGCATACGTCTTCGAGGTGAGAACTATCCGTTTATTAAACGTAATTTTGTCGATGAACCAGAAAAAACCTCCTGGCGGGTTGGTTTGTACCGATCTCACTTATGGAAACATGCTCCGGAATACGCTCGTAATGCCCTTGTAGAATTTGCAAAACAATTGAACAGTGTCCCGGGAATTAGTGTTGATGTTTGTGCTTTTCCTGAAAAGACTTTTACAGCGCATGAGCTTCACAGTCGGATTTATAATCCATGTCTTAGCTATTATTTTCGTGAAGAAATTGAAAAAGAGCCTGAAAAAATAAGCCCGTGTTTTATGGATCTAGTCAACGATGGGGAAAAATATTCCCCTGAGGATTACAAACTGGCGCTTCGCGAGCAGGAGCTTCTGAGCCATACAGTGCATGAAACTGTTTTGGATAAAGGGTTTGATTTCATCCTTTGTCTATCTTCCAATGGCTCAGCCCCTGTTGGAGTTGAACCGATTCCAATTATGGATATCAACCTTTTCTGGACACTTTGCTGGATGCCGGCGGTTAATGTCCCTGTCTTTAAATGTCCTGTCGGCTTGCCTTTTGGAGCTCAATTCACATCAGCCAGATACAATGATTTACACCTTCTCAGTTTTTTGAGTTATCTGGTACAGAATAAAATAATCCCGGCTTCTGCTCCTGTAGCAGAACCCCAGGAAATAATATGTAATGATAACTCACAGCAAGAACATAATAAGTCCTTAGTAATTGGCAATTGATCATTATTTCAATCAAACACATGGATGACTTTGGAAATAGTACTTTGCAGATTGTAGATAAAAGCATTAAGACCTGAAAGCACTGAACTCTCTTTTTGAAAAGACAAAACCTAAAGAGGCACTTTTGCAGGCTACAACGGATATCTACTTCAAAAACAATCTTAAGTAGTCTTCTTCACATTGGAATTATATTGCACTCTTTGCCTTTTATTCTAACTGAAACATTTAATAAAGTATTTAATTCATGAGAACCGCCCTATGTATGCCCAATGATGGACTTGTAGGCAGAACATACCTTGAAGGTTTTCTTCGCCATAAAATGAAGCCCAATGCTGTCCTGTTATTAGGAGATCAGCCGGAGCCATTAAATGAACTCTATTACGAACGAACACGGGGCCGCTGGAATCCGCCTTTGCTAAAAAGCCTGATGCATGATCTTGATTTGCCTGCCCACTTTATTAAAAAACTGAATGATGAAACAACTGTTGATTTAATTCAACGGTTGGATTTAGATATAGTAATCCAAGGTAACATAGGAATTATAAAAGAAATATTATTAAAAGCTCCAAAACTTGGATTTCTTAATATTCATCCCGGATCTCTGCCAGAATATCGTGGTTGTTCCGTTCCGGAATGGGCTATATATAATAACGATCCTGTTTATGCAACAGCGCACTTAATTGATTCGGGGATCGATACCGGACCAATAATATGTATGGATAAAATGGACATCAAACCAAGTTGGGATTATTTTGACTTTCGTTCAAATGTATACCTCCACTGTGCGAATGTAATGGTAAAGGCACTGCGTATTATATCTTCCGCAGGTGAAAATATAAGCAAAATCTTAACATACCAGGATCCCGAGTCCGGTAGTTGTAAACCTCCTATGACTGACCCTGAGAAAATTAAAACTGTCCATGCATTTTTTAAGAATAACACTCAGAAATAATGAAAATTGTTGCTACAATCGAAGCGCGTATGAGTTCAAATCGACTTCCAGAAAAGGTTCTTAAGAAACTTGATGGTATGCCAAGTCTGGAATTGCAAATACGCAGGATGCGACGTTCTTGCTTAATAGACAAAATTGTTCTGGCAACGACAAATAAAGATACTGACGATATTATTGCAGATTTTGCTAAAGATCTGGGGGTACATGTATTTCGCGGCAGCGAAGAAGATGTTTTATCTCGAATACTAGGAGCCGCACAATCGGTAGAAGGAGATTTGCAGGTACAAACGACCGGAGATTGTCCTCTCATTGATCCTACAATTATTGACGAAATTATTCAAACTCTCCTGGATAACCGGTATCAACTTGATTTTGTTTCAAATGAAATTGAACTAACCTACCCCAATGGACTTGATTGCAGGGTTTTCCCGGTTTCCGTGCTGGCAGAGATCGATAAATTATGCAGTGATCCAATTCACAGGGTTCACGGAACAACATTTATCTATACCGGTTCTGGGAAAAGATCGTATAGGATAAAGAATGCGCCGGCTCCTTTTAAACTTAATCATCCTGAATGGCGATGGTGTTTAGACACACCTGAAGATCTGGAATTTTTAAATGCCGTCTGCCGTCATTTTGGAAAAAGGAAAACTGAGTTTTCTGCGTTGGAACTGGCATCTTGGCTGGAGAATAATCCGGATATTACAGCTATTAACTCTCATGTAAGGAGAAAATCCTACCATGAAGGTTAACAAGTGTGTAATCATTGGTTGTGGGAAAATTGCAGGTGGTTCTGATTCAGTAAATAGTCCTTTTATAAGAACACATGCCAAGGCTTACAAGGAATATTCCAAATGCCACCTCTCTGCTGTTTGTGATATAAACATAAAAAGGGCAAAACGATTTGCTGAAAAGTGGAGTGCGCCTGTTTATGGGACAAATACTAGTGAAATTCTACAGGAGATCAAACCGGACATCGTCAGTATCTGTACCCCTACTAACTGCCATGAAAATGATTTTATTTTGGCATTACAATCGGGAGCCAAGTACATCTGGTTGGAGAAACCGGCAGCACCGGATATGAAATCATTACAGCGTATGGAAAGGAAGGCAAAGAAATTTGCCGCCCAAGTCTGGATTAATTATTCTCGCCGCTATGATCCCGGATTTCATATTTTAACTGACTCTCTCCCAAGACTGAAGGGCGTCCAAGCTGTGCGTGCGTGCTATACAAAAGGGCTTCGTCACAATGGATGCCATATGATAGACCTTCTATTATGGTTGTTCGGGCCTGTTAAAAACTTTGAAACAACTTCTGTCTTATGCGATCCCCATTATCCAACTATCTCAGCGCGGTTACAACATCGTAACGCTGTTGTTGATTTAATTGGACTGGATTATAAAAATTATTCACTATTTGATTTGGATATACTTGGTAACAAAGGCCGCATTAAAATCATTGATGGTGGTCATACAATACAATTTGAAAACATCAAAAGTGATAAGTATTATAGGGGATATAAAAGTCTGGCTTTGCAGAAAGAACATGACGGAACTTATGTACAGTTCATGAAATATGGCCTGGCCCGGGGGCTTTCAGGGCAACCTATGCCCGGTTTTAAAGAGGAATTAAAAATACAAACCTTGATACAAAGAATGATTAGTGCTTCAGGTTTGAAATAATGATAAACTGGAAAAATTCTCTTTAACTGAATTTTTAAAGAAAAACATCTTAATAATCAACATTTCATAATTTTATTTCCGATATGCACGTAAGCATTATAATTCCTGTGTACAATGGAGAAAAGTTTATTCAAAGAGCTATTAGGAGCGTTGTCGATCAAAATTTCCCAAGAAAACAGTTTGAAATCATTGTGGTTGATGATGGGTCTACAGACAATACATTAGATATCATTCAACCTTTTAAGGATACCATAAGGATTATGAGGCACGAAAAAAACATGGGATTGGCAACAAGTAGAAATACAGGGATTAAAGCAGCAAGAGGACAGTACGTCGTCAATTTGGACGCCGATGACTATCTTCACCAGGATTTTTTGTATATAGAAGTCATGTTTCTTAGTCTTAATGAGGATTTTGATGCTGTAAGCTGCGATTATTATATTGTGGATGAGAACGAGAAACATTTGGAACGAAGAAATGCGACAGAATACCCTATTGCATGCGGAATAATGTTCAGAATGGAACAACTCATCGATATTGGCCTTTATAGTGAAGACTTTCTGGTCAGGGAAGAAGAAGATTTAAGACAAAGATTTCTTAAAAGATACCGGATCCACCACATTCCATTACCCCTCTATCGATACCGAAAACATGATGATAATATAACAAACAACCAAAAACTAATGAAGAAATATAAAAAGAAATTTCATGAGAAACATTTTTAAATGGGGTAAAAATCTTGGGAAGAGGACCAACAAATGAATATTTTAAAGTAATGAATGATAATTATGTGGAAGGTACTTTGACATGCCTAAGTCCTGAAACAATTAAAAGGAAGATTACAACTGAGTTTCCATTGGTTTTAAATATTGAACCGACTAATGATTGCAATGCTTATTGCTTTTACTGCCCAAGAAGAACCATGATTAAATCCCAGGGAGTCCATTATATGAGTTTTGAAAATTATAAAAATATAATAGATCAGGTAGTGGGTAACCAGCTGATAATGCTAAACCTTCATAAGGATGGGGAGCCGTTGTTGCATGAACAACTTCCAGAAATGGTTGAATATGCTGGAAAAAAAGAAGCCTCCCAAACAATCCATCTAAATACAAACGGAATTTTAATTAATACTGCAGTTGGCAGGGGAATTATTGAAAGAGGAATTGATGATATTACTGTCAGTATCGATGCAGCAAAGGAAGAAACATACCGGCGTATAAAAAAGGTGAAAGGTCTTGCAGAGTTAGAAGCAAATATAAAAAGTGTTATTGATTTTAAAAATAAAATCAATAGTCATACAATAATAAGAGTCAAAATTAACGAGTTTGAAGGAGTAGAAAAAGAGGAAGTTGAGCTTTTTAGAGAAAAATGGGAGTTTGTCGCGGATGAAGTTCAGGTCTCTGGAATACATAATTGGAGTGGAGCCATTGAAGGGCTTAAAATTACAGATGAACAGTCCGATGAAAGATACCCCTGCGCTCAACCATGGTACCAGATGGCCGTTAACAGTAATATGAAGGTGAGCCTTTGCAATGTAGATTGGGATTATTCAGGAATAGTTGGCGATGCCGCAAATGAGAGTATTAAAGATATCTGGAACGGATCAGCTATGAAAAAAATAAGAGGAGCACATTTGAATAGTATCTGGAACCAACCTAAGAATTGTGAAAAATGCGTGTTTTGGGTTAGTTTTGATAATATAAGAGATTACTTGAAAACAAGAAAAGAATTTTTATGATTAACAATTTGACTACGGAAATTTTTCAAAAGGCTGTTTTATGTTGATTATTGCTGAAATAGGGCAGAACCATAACGGAGATTTAGAAATTGCAAAAAAGTTGATTAGAGTTGCCAGAGAAAAAGGAGCGGATATTGTGAAATTTCAGCTTTATGATGTAGGCAAGATTTTTACTTCGGATTTCCAGTGGTACAAAGAGGCAAAAGAAGCCCAGTTAACTAAAGAACAGGTCCTTGAGTTAGCCGGGGATTGTGAAAACGTTGGGATTGAGTTTTCAGCTTCGGTTTTTGATTTGGAGCGGCTCCAGTGGACTGAAGAGTTAGGGATGAAAAGGTATAAAATCGCGAGCAGAAGTATTTATGAAGAAGAATTAATAAATAAAATTGCCTCAACTGGCAAAGATATTATGGTTTCACTTGGTATGTATAAAGAAGACAGTTTCCCTGAAATTAATACTAAAGGGAAAGTAGATTTCTTATATTGTGTTGCTAAATATCCTACGATGCCTGAGGATCTTGACTTTCTAAATGTGGATTTTTCCAGGCATGCTGGATTTAGCGATCATACCATAGGCATAACAGCTTCTTTAATTGCAATGGCAAGGGGAGCTCGTATTATAGAAAAGCACTTTACTTTAGATAAACAAATGCACGGGCCAGACCATACCGGAAGCATGGATCCAAATGAATTGGGACAATTAGTCCGATATTCGCAACAGATAGAGGATATATTGGGTCATAACACGGCAAAGTAAAAAACCAAAAAGAATACCCCGAAAAAATATAAAATTGTTAGGAGGGAGGCCTGTATTAGCCCGCATAATAGAAGTATTAAAGTCGTTAGAATTCGTTAAAAAAGTATGTGTTTCAACAGATGACCTTGAAATACAAAAAATAACAATTCAAAGCGGGGCGGAAACAGGGGAGTTGCGTGCAAAAGAACTATCTGATGATTATGCTGATTTTATAACTTTAATTAGAAAAGACGTTCCACGTTTTGCCGGTGATTCAGAGGATATTTTATTTGCTTTACCCACGGCGGCACTAATACAAAAAAACACTATTGTGAAGCTTTTGAGATATATAAGAAATCATCTCCTCAATTACTGATGGCTGTGGTTGATTACCCTATTAGCCCCCTATGGGCAATGCAGCAAGATACCGATGGCTTCTGGAAACCTTTACACCCGGAGGCTGTAAAAAAAAGATCACAGGATTTACCACAAACCTGCACCGACGCTGGACTTTTCCATTTCATGAAATGGAAAGTAGTTAAGAAGTTTAAAACATTGATGGTTGACAGGTTGCTGGCTTATCATGTTTCACATGATATAGCCGTTGATGTGGATACTCTGGAGGATTGGGTGTGCCTGGAGAAGCTATACCAATAACAAATCACAGAAAGATGAATTTAAATAATTCAGATAAATACTGGAAACGAGCAGAAGAACTTATACCTACTGGTACACAGACATTCAGTAAAATGCCGAACCGGTTCGCTATGGGCTTAACTCCCAAATTTATTGACTATGGGGAAGGAGCTTATCTCTGGGATGTGGACGGTAACAAATATTTGGATTATGTTGGAGCGCTCGGTCCTATTATTCTCGGTTATAATTACAAACCGGTAAACGATGCGATCAGAAAGCAATTGGAAAAAGGGATTATTTTTAGTCTTGGAAACCCACTTGAAATAGAACTTGCAGAACTTTTGACTGAAATTATTCCATCCGCGGAAATGGTAAAATTTGGGAAAAACGGTAATGATGTTACAAATGCCGCAATAAGAATCGCCAGGGCATATACCGGAAGAGATAAAATTGCCATGTGTGGCTATCACGGATGGCAGGACTGGCATATTATAACCACATCAAGAAATCTTGGGATTCCCAAAAAACTAAATGAGTTTTCACTTACGTTTGAATACAATAATATTGATTCTTTAGAAAAGCTCTTCGAGGAGAATAAAGACCAAATTGCAGCGGTTATATTGGAACCGGTAAATTTATTCGAGCCAAAAAATAATTTCCTGGACAGTGTTAAACAATCAGCTCATAAAAACGAAACGCTCTTAATTTTTGATGAAATAAAAACAGGATTCAGATGCCATATAGGCGGAGCTCAAACACTTTATGATGTTATCCCTGACCTATCCTGTTTTGGTAAAGCAATGGCAAATGGTATGCCTATGAGTGCCCTAGTTGGCAAAAAAGAAATTATGGAACTATGGGGAAACGCCTTTTTCTCAATACAGGCGGGGGGGGAACTTTTATCCATCGCCGCTTCTATCGCCACGATAAAAGAATTGAAAAAGACAGATGCTATTTCTAAAGTTCATGACGTAGGCCTTTTGCTCAAAGAGGGATGCAAAGATTTAATTCAAAAGCACCGCCTCGAAGCTTATATGGATATTTTTGGATTACCTCAATATACGATTTTTGATTTTAAAGAGACAAAATCTGTTTCCGCCGAACAAATAAAAACATTATTTATCCAGGAAGCAATAAAAAGACATATTCTTACAAGCGGCTATTCTATTCTATCTTTGGCTCACAATGATAAAATAATCAATGAAACATTGAATGTTTATGAGAATATATTTTCTACGATTAAAAAAGCTATAGATAGCACTAAATTTAATACATTCCTGGAATGTCCTCTTGTAGAAAATGTATTTACAAGACCCTAAGGCAAACATTTTCTTCTTATGTCTTGAATTTATCAAAAACCAATAGCAATGATATTAATGGTGTTCTGAAAGGAT
>Ga0187827_10009234_pt1 | contig 10483 bp, 8 predicted proteins | sample ETNtaG_39_FD_167969 | JGI IMG/M metagenome (GOLD analysis project Ga0187827, IMG submission 167969) | Marine microbial and viral communities from oxygen minimum zone, Eastern Pacific Ocean - ETNP2014_SV_150_PacBio MetaG (Illumina Assembly) | ecosystem: Environmental > Aquatic > Marine > Hypoxic... | reverse complement strand
TTGCTGATGGTCACCTTGGTATGAATCATGGCAAGGGCTTTTACGATTTCAACAATATGGATGTAGAGGCTTATAAACGGGAAAAACTATCAACTTTTATTGCTCTACTTAAACATCTCGACCTTATGCCAAAAGCAAGGTAATAATTATCTGGTATACGAACCAAAAAATTTGCGATAAGTAGCATCGTTAAGAACTAAACTAAACTTGAACAGGACCACCAACTCTAACCACCTTCTAACTGGGAGACTTATTATGAAATTAACATCAACAATACTCGCTACTGCGGCAGCCTCATTCGCCGTCTTTAGCATTTCGACGGCACCAGCCGTTTCCGCGGAAGTTACCTTAAAGGGCGCCAGCTGCTTTCCGATCGGGAGCCCACCAAGTCGCGGATATGAATCTGTGGTAAAAGAAGTCAATGCGCGCGGTAAAGGGGTATTACAAATAAAACTTGTCGGTGGTGCCCCCGCTATCGGGAGTCCCTTCACGTTGACGCAAAAGATGGCGGGAGGAGCCTATGACATTGTTGGTTGTACGGAAGCATATTTCGGTAACGTTCTTCCGGAAGCTCCGGTATTTCGTTTATCACCCAAACCTTATTCTGAATTGCGCCAAAATGGTGGTATTGCATATTTACAAAAACTGCTGCATGAGAAAAACATTCATTTTATTGCCCGACACGAAGATCATGGTCCGTTTAACTTATGGCTTAGCAAAAAAATTGATAAACCTGATTTGACTGGCTTGAACCTTCGCGTCGCACCGGTCTACACCGCTTTCTTTAAGAAGCTTGGTGCCACAGTTCAAACCTCAGCCATGCCACGAATCTATACGTTGATGGAGAATAATACAGTCCAGGGATTTGGTTGGCCAGCAGGAGCATTTGTTCCACCTTGGATGAAAGTAACCAAATACCAAGTTAAACCTGGTTTTTACTGGTCGACTCTCCACACTTTGGTCAACTTAAAAAAATGGCAATCTTTAGGTAAGGCACAACAAGACCTTTTGAACAAAATTGGCCTAGAGGCCGAATCTCGGCACGAACCGGGTAATGCTACTCTAACTGCTCGCTTAAAAAAAGGGATCGCTAAACGAGCCAAGGCTGGTATGAAAGTTATTGAATTCAAAGGCGCGAACCGGAAAAAATGGCTGGATGCAGCATATACTGCCGCCTGGCAAGAAGTGCACGAACGCTCACCGAAACATGGTGCGGCGCTTGAGAAGCTTTTCCGTTAATTCTACCTCTTCGGTAAAGAAGTGGATTTGTGGTGAAAAATACTGCATTTCCACTTCTTTTATTTTGGCAATGAAATTGTCGACCCATTAGGCTTAAAAATGAATTCACCCTTGGATAAATTTGAAACTCACTTCATACGTTTGACCCATTTTTTTGCCGCTCTGGTGGCCATCTCAATTGGACTGTTCGCAATCTTCATTCCATTCAATCTGTTCATTATCAAGGCCCAAATCGGCAGTATATGGTGGCTTAATGGCTCCATTGAATACGCACTTTATTTTGGGGTTTTTGCCGGAGCCCCATGGGTTCTACAACAAGGCGCCCATGTACGTGTTGATATCGTGACCGCGAGTTTGCCACCGAGTGCCGCAACCAAGCTCGATACCATTATTAATCTTTTTGGCGCCGCCCTTTGTATTTTATTATGCGTCTATGGTGTACGGGCCGGCATTAATGAGTTTATAAACGAGACGATGCCTGATAAAGACTTGCGTGTTGCCAACTGGATTGTTGTTTCTTTCTTTGCCTTTTCCCTTGCCATGTTAACAACAGAATTTTTACTGCGTCTGCGCAATAACCGTGTTCTCAAAATTGGCGATGATGAACATGCTTCCGACGCAGGATTTTAGTTATGGAATGGTATCTCGCACTCTTCTTAATGCTGGGCACCGTCTGCCTGATCATGTTTGTCGGCCTTCCCGTCGCCTTTGCGTTTTTCGCTGCAAATGTTTTGGGTACGTTTTTTTTTATCAATGGTGACATCGGTCTGGTTTTTATGCCGATGGAGTTCAACAACGCGATTAATTTTGGCCTCGCACCCATCGCATTGTTCCTGTTGATGGGTGAGATATTGTTGCATACCGGGGTCGCCTTCAAAGCCATTGGTGCGATTGATAGGATGATATCGAGAGTGCCCGGTCGACTTTCGATTGTATCGATTGTCGGCGGTACGGTATTTTCATCACTGTCCGGTTCGACCATTGCCAACACGGCAATTCTCGGTTCAGTTCTACTCCCAGATATGATTGAACGAGGTTACAAACCTTCCATCGCCATGGGACCGATAATGGCCGTTGGCGGCATTGCGATGCTGATCCCGCCTTCCGCTTTGGCGGTTTTGCTCGCCAGTATCGCTGAACAATCAGTCGCCCAATTGCTCATTGCCGGCATTATCCCAGGTATCCTTATGGCCGTGCTGTTTTTTGCTTATGTCATTGGCCGCTGTATTTTGGATCCGACACTGGCGCCTAGCTACACGCCAGATGAAAGTTATTTGGACCAACCAATCGATATATCGATAAATTTCGGCAACAAAACCGTATTCTCTGCACAATACGATGGCAATAATCGCAAAAGAATAAATCGCATATTGCCATTTTTCGTCTATATCCTGCCGTTATTCATCATTTTTATTGTCGTTGTCGGCAGTATATTTTTTAAAATTGCCGCACCTACCGAGGCTGCTGCAATGGGCAGTTTAGCAGCACTCGGAGCCTGTTATTTTTTCAAATTATTTACGAAATTCATCAAAATAACCGGCATTGACGGGGCCGACTTTACCTGGCGCGCCATTTGGAAATCACTCGTCGAAACCGCAAAAATTAACACAATGATATTATTTATCATCGCCGGCTCCTTGGTATTCAGTCAGGCGCTTTCGAATTCCGGTGCAACCGATGGCTTGCTCAACGCTGTTGCGGCGATGAAGCTTTCTCAATTGCAGATCGTCATTATAATGATGATCGTGTTGCTATTTCTTGGCGCTTTTATGGATCAGGTGAGTATGTTGCTGTTGACCCTACCCTTCTTCCTGATGGGTTCGCAATCCTTCCAGGTAATGTTCAACATCGATGTCATCTGGCTGATGGTGTTGATGCTGATCACCATGGAAATCAGTTTGCTGACACCACCCTTCGGACTGCTGCTCTATGTTATGAAGGGCATCGCGCCATTTGACGTATCGATCATTGATGTCGTGAAGTCTGCCTTGCCCTTTATCGCCATTGAAATTGCCGTGCTGGCTTTACTGATTGCTGTGCCTGAGGTTGCAATCTGGCTACCAAAAATGGTGCAGTAACAAAGTTAAAGGCTCCAAGAAATGAGCAACGCCCCTTTCCGCGCCGATCATGTCGGCAGTCTGCTAAGACCTGCCGATCTCTTAGCTGCACGGGATCAGCACGCTCAAAACGAAATTAGTGATGCCGATCTACGCGAGATCGAAGACAACTGCATTCTAGAAGCCGTCGCGATGCAAGAAGATCTCGGCCTGACATCCATCACCGATGGCGAATTCCGCCGCGCCAGTTTTACCCATGACTTCATCGATAAAATTAACGGTGTAAATTTTGAGAAAAATCCGGGTTATTACTCTGGTGATATCACCGAAGCAAAATCGAAATGTCAGCTGCCGCCGTTTCGCGCTGTGGTCAGCGAACGCCTTGAACGCCCTGCTGAAGGCATTGAAGTTGAGAATTTCAGTTTCTTGAAATCAGTGGTTAACAAGACCGCCAAAATTTGCCTGCCGTCGCCGACCATGCTGCACTTCAGAGGCGGCCGCGCAGCCATCAGCGAAATCGCCTATCCGGACATGGCTAATTTCTATGACGATCTCGCCTTCATATATCGTGAAGAAGTGCTCGCCCTCGCTGAAGCTGGTTGCCGCTATTTGCAGTTTGATGACACCAATCTGGCCTATCTCTGCGATGAAAATATGCGCGAAGGCGTGCGCCAGTTAGGTGAAGACCCGGACGAACTGCCAGCCACCTATGCCAAACTAATCAGTGATTCAGTCAAAGGCCGGCCCAATGATATGATAATTTGTATCCATCTTTGCCGAGGCAATGCTTTTAGTGCGGGCTTTGCGGGCGGCGGCTATGAGCAGGTCGCTGATATCATGTTTAATCAAACAGAGGTTGATGCATTCTTCCTCGAATATGACGACGAACGCTCTGGCGGGTTTGAGCCGCTACGATTTGTGCCTAATGACAAGAAAATTGTGCTCGGTCTAGTTTCTTCGAAAAAAGGCGCCTTGGAGGAAGTCGATAATTTGAAAGCGCGGGTCGAAAAAGCGATGGACTATATTTCGCCAGATCAGCTTTGCCTGTCACCGCAATGCGGTTTTTCCAGCAGCACCACAGGTCCCAACAAAATCGGTGCCGATGAACAAGCAGATAAACTGCGGCTCGTCGTCGAAGCTGCTAACGCGATCTGGGCCTAAGGCCGGTGTCCCACGTCAGCACCTATGGTACTAAATTGTAATATTTAATAGAGAGAATTTCTGGCTCATCGTAACGAGATAGGAGTTATGAATGAGACAGAATATTTAGTGATAACTGATCTTAATTAAGCCTGTAGTTCAAAACATTAGTGGCCTCTTTTTAAAAGGCGGGGGGAATTTCAACATCATTAAACCCCTTACGGGGTGCATTAAGGACGTTTGGCTGTACTTTCTAAGTGTCACGGTGTCACCACCAGTTCAAGGTGCCCTCCACTTCAAGTATCCGAGTGGAACCTTGATTTGGACGTTCTCAATCCCAAGGTACCTGACAGTACTGTCGATTTTGGTGTGTCCGAGTAAAAGTTGAACGGCTCTTAAGTTCCCCGTTCTTCGATAAATCAACGTGGCTTTGGTTCGTCTTAAGGAATGTGTGCCAAATAAAGTTGAATCCAATCCTATTAAGCCTTCTGCTAATAATTGCCCATGCGCTAAACAACAAACTTTTTGGGTCGACCCTAAACTCGGCAGCACGGACTAGAAAGATTAGAAAAACAATTATTAAGTAAGCTATCCCCTTAATTATCCGCCCAACACCTCGAAGACATCTCCTTCGGGTACAATGCCTTCAATATGACGGCGGTGCCAAAGGGCATAAAACAACAGCACCCAGGCTGCCTGCCCGCTTCTTTTTGGGTGTGATCCTTCGAGCGATGCAAACAGCTTTTCTACGCCCGTCAGGTCACATATCTCGTTGATGCTTTCCTGCGCCGTGACAAGTTTGCCGAGGTCGCTTCCCCGGCGACCGATCCATTCCGCAACCGGTACGGTGAAGCCCTTCTTATCATCAAAGGCATTTGCTTCTGGCAGTTTTTGATCAAGCCACCGTCGCAGTAGATATTTACCCACCCGTCCCCGGACTTTAAAATTGTCTGGTAATCGCATCGCCACATCGGCGACTTTTTTATCTAGTAACGGCGTCCGTCCTTCAACGCCATGAGCCATCAGACAACGATCCAGCTTAATCAACAAGTCATGGGGCAGCCAGTCGGCACAATCAACAGCCTGGGCGATCTGGAGCTTGGTGCGATTTGAGTTGCTTTCGCGAGCCCATATCCGGTCGAAGTTATCACGCCAATCCATGCTCTGATCCCGCAATAAATTGAGACCATGAAAGACACCTTTCGAGCGCATATTGCGGCCACCGAGATACCATGGGCGCATTTGTTTGCGGTAGCGGCCATAACCGGCAAACAGCTCGTCCCCACCCTCACCGCTAAGCACGACTTTAAGACCGGAATCCTTGACCAATTGCCCAAGCTTATAAGTCGGCAATATCGCGTAATCCGCCGCCGGATCGTCCATTGCGGCAGCAATCTTCGGCAACAACGACCAAAAATTATTTTCAGAAAACTCAATCTCGTGAAAATTGGCCCCGGCAGCAGCGGCAACAGTTTTGGCATGTTCGCGCTCATCGGCAACCGATGTTCCGGAAAAACCGGCGGTAAAAGCCTCAACCGGCTGCTCGTTCAAATCTCTCATACAGGCGAGCACAACAGAGGAATCGACACCGCCTGACAAAAACATCCCGTAAGGCACATCCGCTCGCTGGTGAACCATCACGCTATCCATCAACGCTTCTTCCAACCTCTCGAGCGCTTCTGCTTCACTCCAACTTTCCGGCCCGGCTTTTGGCAAAGCCCGGTGATGCAATGAATGGGTCACGTATCTGCCATCATGGGTGAGTGTTTGGCCGGGCTTTACTCGTTTAATATCTTGAAAAATTGTTTCCTCGCCGGTGGTAAATTGCAATTGCAGCAATTCCTGGCGCTTACCGGGATTTAACCGGCGCGGTGCCAGCCCGGCATCCAGCAGCGCGCCCGTCTCAGAAGCAAAGGCAATGCCGCCATCAAATTCGGTATAGTAAAGCGGCTTAATGCCAAAGAGATCACGCGCCAACTGGATATGATGGTTGTTCGGATCAGCAATGGCGATGCCGTACATGCCTCGCAAAGCTTGCGTGAAGGCCGTACCGTTGAGCTCATAGAGCAATAACGGCGGCTCACAATCCGATTTGGTTTGGAAGTTTTTCTCGCCAAGAGATTGACGTAGTTCAAGGTAATTGTAAATCTCGCCATTGGCGACGATAACCGCACCGCGCTTATCCTGAATCGGTTGGTCACCAGTCTCCAGATCTATGATGGACAGCCGCGTGTGAACTACCTTCATATCCTGATAAGAAAACTCGCCACTGCCATCCGGGCCCCGGTGCGCCAATGCTGCCGCAAGAGCATCGATCGCCGCTCCATCTGGCGTCCCGTCATGGAGCAAGATACCGGCTAGACCACACATTAGGAGTTCATCCGCTCAAAGAATTTAAGATATTTTTCGATAATGATACTTTCGGTGAAATTGGCTTCATATTCAGCTCTCGCCTGAACAGCCAAATATTCGGCTCGATCCGGCTCTTCAATTAAATACTTAATCGAAGCCGCCAACATTTTTTCGTCATCGATTGAGAACAATACGCCATTCTCACCGTGCGTAATCAGAGTACCGGGCCCTATACTATCAGCAGCGATGACTGGTACACCTTGAGCCCAGGCCTCAATTACAACATTGCCTAAGGGTTCGTGGCGGGACGGACAAACAAAGATATCGGCAGCGGCAAAGAGAGCTTCCGGATCATCGTGCCAGCCCAAGAAACGCACGCGTGGTTTGATACCCAGAACTTCTGCCTGATACTCCAATTCTTTACGCAACGAACCTTCTCCAGCAAGCCAGAGATAAGCGTTCGGTACCCGAGCGACCGCCTGCAATAATAAATCAAAAGCCTTGTTTTCGTGTAAACGGCCCATCGCTAATATAAGCGGAGTGTTTTGCGGCGTATAAAAAGTCTGCCGGTCAACCGGCACCGCACGTTTGGCCCCAACAAAATTCGGCAGGTAGTGAACGTTTTCCTGAGCCCAGCCATTGTTAATTAAAAACTCGGCAATATCTTCAGTATTAGCAATCAGGTGATCACAGTTGCGGTAATATTTAATATTATAATATCCTCCAAGCCTGCCGATATGGACAAAATTACCATCGGCTGGACACATCCCGGTGGCACGGTTCATCCAGCTTAAAACGATATCTGGTTTGAAGTCATTGATTTGCCGCTTTAGTGCCCATGGCGTTGAAAAATCCAGTTTGCCGCCAAATTTCAATTGATGAGGTTCAACACCATTTTCGACAAAACGCCTGGCGCGCGCTTCATTACGGCGGATCACGACGCGCTGTTCAATGCTGGTTTTATGAAGTGCAATGGTTAGCCGGGTGAAAAATTCCTCCGCGCCACCATATTCAGCGCCGGCCATAACTTGTAGAACTTTCATTCCGGTATTAACTCCTCAAACGCTTTTGCCGCCTGCCGCCAGCCCCATGCACCTTGCATCTCAATCGCTGCCTCGTGCTGGTTACGCCATAAGTCATCATCGTTCAGAAGATTTATAGCCGAACCGGTGAATTCTTGATCGATTTCTGTTATGGCCCCAGTTATTCCGTCAATAACTCGCTCCACGACCGAGCCAAATTTTTGAACAACGGCTGGAACTCCGGCAGCTTGCGCCTCCCCCACTGCCAAACAAAAAGTCTCGTTAAGATCACCCTTATATAACATCACGCGTGATTTACGAAGCTCCTGAATAAGTTCAGATTTAGGTACCGGCCCCCGCAGCACAACACCCTGGTCATTTAACCTGCGCGCTTTATCGAGGATGGCTTCCATCTCCTGCGCCTTGACCGCACCCACCGAACCATAGGTGGCCGCACCGGAAAATAAATGCAGCTCGGCATCCGGCGCGTGTGGATAGATGTCGCGTTGCCAAATTTCCAACAGCCAATCGAGTGAGCGCAGCGGATTAGATGTAAAGATCGCGCAGCGCGGCGGCACATTATCTAATGGTGAAAAATTGCGAAACTCATCGGCAATACCGTAGGGAATAACGATGCGCTCACCTCCCGGTGCCCAGGAAGGATAAGTCGTTGCGTGATAGTCACCGATAAAAATTATCGCCGGCTTAACCTGCCAGAGCTTGGTGAGATAACGCCATTTTAATAAATATTGGGCCGGATTATGAACCCAAAAAACTGTTCGTCTAGCCTGAGGCATCATACGAATAAGTTTGTCCCCGCGGTTGGCGATATAAAGATCGGCTGTATTAGGAAGGCCGTCCGCTAACGGTGCCCAATCTACACCGTCAATTACTTTGGCTTCAGCGCACATATTATGGACCATAACTTCATGGCCACGCTTAGCTAGTTCTACCACTAAATTCACAATTGAGCTTTCGACCCCACCGAGCGGGCCGCGGCGCGGGCTTTCGCCATCAAATTCAATGCCGTCATCGGCCAGGACAATTCGCGCCATCAGCTCAGATCAATCTTTGCTTTAATATGCGAAATAAGTGGATAGAGGCCGGCAAACAACGCGATCAGCAAGCCATATCCCCCCTCTTTATAACCTTTACGGCTTATATAACATTTGAAAAACCGCGAGAACAGCCGCCGCACATTATTGGTAGTTGAACCGATGTCGCCGCTGTCTTTCAAATCCTTGGCCCGCGCGGTGGTATAGGAATCGAGGCGCTTGATCATGTCTGAGATATTACGATCAACGTAATGATTGATGTGGTGGGTTAACATTGCACCCTTTTTGCCACTCCAGGTAAGGCTCGGATGAACCCGCTGCAGGCCCCAAATTTTAACACCATTTCGAAACAATCCGGGGTAAGCTGCCTTGCCATAGGACGCACCCCAGCCATAACGAACCAGCCGGTCGCCAATATAATTATCAACCGGAATTTCATGCCAATCAAATTGGGATTTGTCGGCAATATCCAGAATTTCACCAGCAAGTTCCTCGGTAACATGTTCATCGGCATCAATTTCAAATATCCATTCGCCGGCGCAGGCTTCAATTGCAGCGTTCCGCCGATCGCCTTCAATATCCCAGGCACCCTCGACGAGGCGATCAGTAAACTGTTCAGCTATTACGCGAGTGCCATCGGTACAGCGATCCATCACGACAACGATCTCATCGGCGAAAGACAATTTCTCCAAACACGCAGCCAGCTTATCTTCTTCATTGTGGACACTGATCACGGCTGATAATTTGAGCAGCTGTTCTGGCTGGCTCAATTGACCGACTCCGACCGATCAACCGGTCGGCTTTCCTGGCACCTCTGCCACAATGCCCGGGCTTCCGCTTCCGCCATGTCGACGGTTAAACTGTCCATTAAGCTATCCGATGTTCGGTGATCAAAATTCGGTGGGAATATTTCATTAAACGGCACCGACGTCCTTACAATACCTGTGTTTTCACCCCACGGTGCATAAAGCGATTCAAGAGTTGGCCCAAACAATCCGAGTGTGGGTACGCCAGAGGCCGCTGCCAGATGCATCAAACCCGAATCATTGCCAATATAGAATGTGGTTCTTGCGAGACAGGCATAGGCGGTCAAAAGGTTTAGCTTACCAACTAAATCAATCCGCCGATCCTCGGGAATAGATTCAATCAAGCGTAAGACCATTGGCCGTTCATCGTCACGGCCCAGCAAAACCACCCGCGCATCTGGCAAAATTCCTGTTGGCGCAGTCAAGCGTTCTACAAGCTCAGTAAAATTTTCTGCCCGCCAAGTTTTGGCCTGCCAGTTAGCCGTCGGTCCAATCGCTAAAATCGGCCCACCATCCGGCAAGAACTGTTTGGCCAATTCATCTTCCCGTGGACTGGTCCACAATTTTGGCGGCACGATCCCGGGTAAATCCAACACTTTGGCAATACGTTCAATCCGGAGAATATCGCCACCGCTTCTCGGCATGCCGCGCCGTTGGCGCCGCCCCAGCAGAAAGGTGGCAGGCGTATTTCTGAGATCGATTACCAAATCCCAAAAGGTGCCGATGGTGAGCAACCACAGTCTTAACCAATGCAGTGAAAATACCATTTTATCCAACATAATGATGCGCTTTAAACCGGGTAAAGCTGCAAA
>Ga0187827_10009232_pt1 | contig 10485 bp, 8 predicted proteins | sample ETNtaG_39_FD_167969 | JGI IMG/M metagenome (GOLD analysis project Ga0187827, IMG submission 167969) | Marine microbial and viral communities from oxygen minimum zone, Eastern Pacific Ocean - ETNP2014_SV_150_PacBio MetaG (Illumina Assembly) | ecosystem: Environmental > Aquatic > Marine > Hypoxic... | reverse complement strand
AAAGGATCTGATACTCATGCTGCTACAGTGGTAGGTGATACGGTTGGAGACCCATTCAAAGATACATCAGGCCCGTCAATGAACATTCTTATTAATGTGATGGCGATAGTTAGCTTGGTTATCGCGCCATTATTATAATGACTAAATCCATACAGCTCTGCCTTTGGCAGAGTTGTATTTCAACCAGTCAATCTTAACTAATTAATAACGCCAAAAGGCTTTATGGAAAAGAGCAATAATGGTTAGCACCTCTAAACGCCCGATAAGCATTGAGAAACTCAAAATCCACTTCGCTGTATCTCCAAGAGCGCTGTAATTATCCGCAACTGTACCTAAGGCTGGCCCTAGATTATTCATCGTCGCTGCGGTAGCAGAAAAGGAACTTACCTGATCTAGACCGGTAAACATCAACATAGTCAAAATAAGAATGAAGGCGATTGCATAGAGAGAGAAAAAACCCAGAACCGAGACTAGAGTTTGCTCTGATACAGAACTTTGATTCAACTTCACATTCACTTGGGCGCTAGGATGGATAAATTTCTTTATTTCTTTCATCCCAAGCCTAAACATCATTAAAACCCTAACAACTTTTATACCTCCTCCTGTGGAACCAACGCAAGCACCAATAAAGCTTAAGAGAATCAAAAATAATGGTATAGCGACAGGCCAGGAACTAAACTTTTGCGAAACAAATCCCGTTGTAGTTGCCATTGAGATTGTTTGAAATAAACCATATCTTAGTGTATCTGTAGAATTGTTGTATTGATTGTTTAATCCCAATGTTATCAAAATAATAACTGTAGCCGAAATTAATATAAATATATAGGTTTTGAATTCAGAGTCTCTCCAATAATTAACAAAATTGCGATTATTCCAAACAACAAAGTGAAGGGAAAAATTGATGCCAGATAAAAACATAAAAAACATTGCCACCAATTCAACTGACATGGAATTGAAATGTCCGATTGAAGCGTCGTGGGTAGAAAAACCACCAATAGCTATTGTTGAAAAACTGTGGCTTACAGCATCAAAAATACTCATACCTGAAAAAAAATAACCGAGAGCACACAATATAGTCAGTGATAAATATATTTTCCAAAGTGCTATTGCGGTTTGTCTTACTTTAGGAGTTAATCTATCCTTAGATATTCCACTATATTCCGCATGATATAGCTCCATACCACCTACCCCTAGGAATGGCAGTATAGCCACCGCAAGTACGATAATTCCTATCCCTCCAAGCCACTGTAGTTGTTGTCGGTAGAAAAGAATACTTTTTGGAAGGTCATCTAATTGACTCAGAACAGTTGCGCCCGTAGTGGTTAACCCTGACATCGATTCAAATAAAGCAGAGGCAAAAGTCAAATCCTTAATTGAATCAGTAAGTAGAAATGGCAAAGTACCAAACAATGACAATACAACCCAAAAACAAACCACAATTAATATCCCTTCTCTAATCCGAAAATTCTGAGTAGTATTTCGATTGAAAAACCAAACAAGATAACCACCTATAAAGGTTAGAACAAAGGAAATAAGAAAAGAAAATAACTCGCCTTCCCTATAGATAAAATCTATCAGTATTGGTGGTATTTGAGTTAAGCTAAAAACCATTAGCAGCAAGCCAATGGTTTTAAGAACGATATTTATTTTCATTACAGGGTCGCTTTAAGTAATTTATTTTTACGCATTCTCGGTGAATAAAACCTCTACTTGATGAATTTTACTAACATCCGTTAGCATCAAAAGTACATGGTCACCTTGCTCAATTACTAATTTTTTTGAGCCCATTAATAGATCGTTATCTCGAACAATTGCGCCGACAACAGCGCCATCAGGCAATTTTATATCTTTAATCCTTCGTCCCACAACTTCAGAAGTACTTTCATCACCATGAACAACAATTTCCAAAGCCTCAGCTAGCCCATGCTGAAGTGAGTGAACTTTCATCGTATCGCCCTTTCTGATATGAGACAAAATGCCACTCACCGTTATTTGGTCTGGCGATACAACCATATCGACATCATCACTTTCTTCTGCTAAAGAGGCGTAGACATCACGCTTAACAAGGGCAAATGTTTTGTGCGCCCCTAAACGTTTAGCTAAGATTGAAACAATCACATTTAATTCGTCTGACTCAGTCAAGGCCAAAAACAAGTCTGCGCTGTCAATTCCTTCTTCCAACAACAAATCTTCATCTGAAGCGTTACCCTGTAACACCAACGAATTATTTAGTTCACCTGCAAGCTCCATTGCCCTATCTTCATTCAATTCGATAATTTTTATGTCGCGGGTATCTTCAAGCAGTTTTGCAACACTTAATCCTATAATCCCACCACCCACAATAAAGATTTTTTGATAGGTATTTTCAGCCCTTCTAAACTCATTCAGAACGCGAGTTATGTGTTTCTTTTTAGCAATAAAGTAGACATGGTCACCTTCTCGAATTACGGTTTCACTGTCAACTGGTAACGCTCTACCATTTCTATAAAGACAAAAAATCCGCATTTCAATGTCAGGAATATGCTCCGGCAACTCTTTAATTGGTCGATTCACAATCGGAGTTCCAGCAAATGCTCTAGTTTCAACCAGATGCACTAGGCCATTTTCAAATTCAAAAACCTGGGATGCTCCTGGTTCTTCTATAATGCCTTTTATGTATTCAGTTATCAGTATTTCAGGGGTTATAATGAAGTCAATCGGTACTGCAGAACGAGAAAACAACTCTGGCCTAACTAGGTATTCAGAGGTACGTATTCTGGCAATCATTTTATCCACCTGATAAAGTTGATGAGCCATTCTACAGCCAACCATATTGCTTTCATCAGATTGCATTACTGCAATGACCATATCCATATCTTTAACCCCCGCCTTCTCCAAAACACTTGGATAGGCACCATGTCCAACCACAGTCTTAACATCGAGATGTCTTTGTAGAGGGATTAGTTTATCTTCCTTATGATCAATGACAGTTATATCATTCTCGCTATCAGAGCAAAGATTCTTTGCAAGAGTAGAGCCAACTTGTCCAGCTCCAAGAATTAATATTTTCATTTTTTATCAATTCCTAAATCTTTAAGTTTTCTATATAAAGTTGTTCTTTCAAGTCCAGCTTTTTCAGCCACAGTGGCAATATTATTATTATTTAATGAGAGATGATGAAGTAGATATTGACGTTCAAAGAGATTTCTTGCCTCTTTAAGTTTCAATGAATAATCAATACCAATAACCTCTTGACTCGATTCAGGCTGCTCTTGAGGCTTTAATATATTTCTTACTATTGGAAGAAAATCATGCAATGGCTTCTTTAAGAAATCAACAGCGCCCAGTTTTAAAGCTCTAACTATATCACTAGGTTCTGCATGTCCAGACATCATAACAATTGGGGTGTCGAAACCGTCAATAATCCACTCCTCTAAAAGAGACATACCATCCTGGCCAGGCATCCAAACATCTAATAAAACTAAATCAAAGTCCTCAACAGCAACGATAGTCTTTGCTTCACTTGCGCTGCTAGCAAGAACAGTCCGATAGTTGACATCTTCAAGAATATCCTTAATGATTTCGTTGTTTTGTTTCTCATCATCTATGATTAGTATTCTGCCTAATATGCTTTCATCATTCATCAGATTCTCCATCAACCGTAATTATACTGAATTCTATTGTTACCCTTGCCCCATAAGGTTTAATATTGCTGGCAAATATCTGTCCTTCGTGCTGCTCTACAATGTTCTGTACAATCGCTAAACCTAAACCGCCGCCTTTTGATTTTGTTGTTGTATAAGGCTCAAAAATACTGTCAAGCAAGTTTTCAGGAAATCCATTGCCATTATCAGTGACTATTAGACGCACAATGTTTTCACTTAAAATATAACGAGTTTGAATCAAAATATTTATTTCTTGGTTGTCTTGACTTGACTCTGAGGAATTTTTTATTAAATTAATAAGAATGCGTGAAATGCTATCTCTGTCCAATTGTAATTTTGGTAAATCACCACTTAGATCAAGATCTATTCTTATACCATCATGTTCATCATATAATGAAACTGCCTTATTAATTAAAGTGTTAAGAGAAGAAGTTACTCTCTGTATTTCAGGGGTATCTGCATAATTTGCAAATGCGCTTACCATCGAGTCCATTGATTTGACTTGATCAATAATAGTTTTGGTTGTCTTGTCAATCACCTTGGAATCTTTGGAGTCTAATTTATTCAAAAACAAATTACGTAGACGTTGTGCAGAAAGCAGAATCGGAGTTAAAGGATTTTTTATTTCATGAGCCATTCTGACAGCAACTTGACCCCATGCAGCTTTTTTCTGTGCCCGATTAAGCTTTGTAATATCGTTAACCATAATGACATAGCCCAATGATTTATCCTCAACATTAAGAATTGCTCCTTGACAATATAAAAGCCTATGCCTGTCGGAGAGCATTATTTCAACTTCTCCACTCCACTCATTTTTATCTTGTTTTATGTTTTTATCTATATACGAAAATAAATACTCGAGATTCTTATAGTTTTCAGTAATAGCATCATACGAAAGACCAACATATGACTCTATTTCATCAATTTTCAGTATTCTGCCAATCACAGGATTTATTAACTGTATTGTCTTGTCATAATTAAGAGCAATTACACCATAGGAATACTTTAGAATGGTCTCGAGATATAGATTGTGTGTATCGAGTCCTTCTCTAGAGAGTTTTATTTGTTGACTCATTTCATTAAAATAAACGATCAAATCATGAAGATCCTTGTTTTTTGGATCGTGCTCTATTCTAACGTCATAATTACCAGTTGCGATTTCACGTGTAGCAAGTGACAAATTATGCATTGGCCTCATTAACTGATCTATCATCCTTAGAACAACTAAGAGTGAACACAAAATTGCCAACAAAACCGTTGAAGAGAAATCAATCATAAATCGTGTTTTGATAATAGAGTTATTGAGAGTTAGTTCTGCGTCTTTTGCCGCATCTCGAAAACGTGTCATTCTTGTGGTTAGACTATCAATATTAAAATCAGATAAGAATCGCGCGACCAATGTAAATTGATTAGTGGAGGCAGTATAGCCATCTTTTAGACAATCTTTTTCAGTATTTTTATGAGTTGCAACAAGATTCATTTTTGAATCGTAAAGTGTTAACTCACAGGCCCAATCGTCAATAACAAGTTGCTCAAGAACTTTTTGCATTTTTTCTTTAGAAGAACGTGGAACATCGTAATAGTTAACTAATAATGCTACGTTATTTGCCTGATCTTTATAGTATTGAGATGAAACAATCTCAGTATTTCTATAAAGTTCATCAACCTCACCACGAATAGTTATGTTGAACTCATCAAACTGTGACTCTGCTCTTTGCAAATTGTCACGGATAGATCCAAATGAAAATAAATAAAATGAAAGAACTGGAAGCAAAACTAAAACAGGAATCATCTTAACAAAAGACCAGGTAAATTTTGAACCGATAACGTCTTTTCGCATATCTCGTCTTAACCTATTTATTGAAATGACAATGAAATATAAAGCTATCAGACTCATTAAGACATTGTAAAAAACTAAATATAAATACGATTTGTCAATCAAATCTGGCCTAAGACCAAGATAAAACATCGCAAAAAACGAGACAAGAAAAACTGCAATCCAGAAAATCGCTGGCGGTGATTTTTTCATCGAAAAAGAGCGTTCTATAGACATTAATTAAACATACTCACTATATTAAATTGGCTTGATTATCTCATAAATGAATTATTGCTAAGATAAGTTGTTGATAAAATACAACAATTCACTTTTTTTTAACTAATTTGATTCAAACACAAAGACAGCTAGAGAAATATATAGAGACAATCACTCATGATTTGTGTCTAGCTATTGATACCGAATTTAAAAGAATTGATACTTACTACCCAGAACTTTGTCTGGTTCAAATTGCAACGACACATTCTATTGAATGCATAGATGTACTTTCGATTGATAATTTAGAGCCTCTATTTGAAAAAATTTATGACAATAATACGCTGTGGATAGTTCACTCTGCAAGACAAGACATTGAGGCACTCCTCAAACTATCAAAGCGCATACCGAATGCACTGTTTGATACCCAGATAGCCGCCTCTATACTTAACTACCCTGTTCAAATTTCATACCAAGCCTTAACAGAAGAACTACAAGGTATTCGCGTGAAAAAGGATCACACTAGATTTGACTGGACTATCAGGCCTCTTCCAAAGAGTGTTATAGATTATGCTTTAGATGATGTTAGGTATCTTATCCCTAACTACAAGAAACTTCTTAATGAGCTCAAATTAAATAACAAAACTCAATGGCAAGAAGAAGATTCCGCCTGTTTACTGAAACCATCACTTTATGATTTACCTATAGAGCAAGTGTTGAATAAGACTAAAGGAATTTCTCGACTGTCAAAAAGATATCAAGAACAAGCAATGAAACTCGTTGCCTGGCGCGAAAAAAATGCTAAAGACAAAAATATACCACGAAAATGGATAATGGCAGACGATGAATTACTTAACTATGCATGTGGTGAAAATAAGCTTTCTGAAAAATCCCAAAAAAGTTTTAATGAATTTCTAATTAATTCAAAAAATAACTTTATTGTCAAAGACTTAGTAAAAATAAATAAACCCTTAAATGCATCAGAAAAATGCGCAAAAAAAGAATTACAAAGAAACATTAAAATGATTGCAAAAAAATATAATCTACCGCCCGAAATCATAATCACTAGCAAGTCACAAACAAAGTTTATAAGAGGCGATACCAATATTTCGTTTTGTCGTGGCTGGAGAGCGGAAATATTCAACAAGGAAAAAAATAATGCAAAATAGTTACAGAATTATTGCAGGAAATTTTCGAGGAAGGAGGTTTACCTTTCCTGATGCACTTGATTTGCGTCCAACTTCTGGGAGAATTCGCGAGACCCTATTTAACTGGCTGCAATTCGAGATAACCAATAAAACCGTTCTTGATCTTTTTGGGGGTAGCGGTGCATTAAGCATCGAGGCCTTGTCAAGAGGAGCAAAAGATGTTTATGTTATTGAAAAAAATCCTCTTGTATACAAACAATTGATATCAAACTTAGCATTATTGGAAACTAATAATTACACTTTAATAAACGCTGATGCATTAAATTATCTCACCAATCAATGCAACAAATCTTTTGATTTGGTTTTCTTGGATCCACCATTTTCTAAAGATTTGTTACCTCAAGTATTATCACTCCTTTCAAGTAACAATTATTTGAATAATCAAAGCAAGATATATATAGAATCTAAATACATAATAAATGAAGACAAATTAAGTTCAATTACTGGTTATTGTTATAATATAGTCAAACATAAAAAATCTGGTAATGTTCACTACTGTCTGATTAATATAAGCAAATTATGAATAAAACTGCTATCTATCCTGGCTCCTTTGACCCAATAACTAATGGTCACTTAGATTTAATACATCGTGCCTCTAAATTATTTGATGATGTAATTATTGCAATTACACAAAATACTAATAAGGCCAGCTTTTTAAGTATTGAGGATAGAATCTTAGCAGTTAATAATACAGTGAACTCTCTGAATAATATTAGAGTACTAAGTTTTGATTCATTATTGATTGATTTTGCCAATAAGCATAATGCAAATATTATTATTAGGGGTTTGAGAGCTGTCTCTGACTTTGAATACGAATTCCAATTGAGTGGAATGAATAAAAGATTAAACCCTAATATTGAAACTCTATTTATGACTCCATCTGAGGAGTTCGCCAACATCTCTTCATCACTTGTAAGAGAGATATTTTTACTAGGTGGCAATATAGACAGCTTTGTTCCTGAAAGTGTCAAATTATTACTTTTAGAAAAAAATACCAAATAATTTCATTCATACCTTGAAATAATTTTATATATCCCTAAATAGGGGTTATAGAAAACACTAGGAGTAAATGAAAATGTCAAAAATTATTGGTATTGATTTAGGTACAACAAACTCATGCGTCGCAGTTATGGATGGAGGCGCAATAAAAATTATTGAAAACTCAGAGGGTGATCGCACAACCCCTTCAATTATTGCTTACCCAAAAGATTCTGAGGAGATTTTGGTGGGTCAGCCTGCAAAAAGGCAAGCTGTAACAAATCCTGAAAATACTCTTTATGCAATTAAACGCCTAATTGGTCGTCAATTCAAAGAGAAAGCTGTACAAAAAGATATAGATTTAGTTCCATATAAAATTGTTAAAGCTGATAACGGTGACGCTTGGGTTGAAGTTAAAGGCAAAAAGATGGCTGCACCTGAAATATCAGCACGTGTCATTCAAAAAATGAAGCAGACAGCTGAAGATTATTTAGGCACTAAAATCACAGAGGCAGTAATTACTGTTCCTGCTTACTTTAATGACTCACAACGTCAGGCAACTAAAGATGCAGGAAAGATTGCTGGCCTAGATGTTAAACGCATAATTAATGAGCCTACAGCTGCAGCCTTAGCTTATGGTATCGATAAAGCCACAGGTGATAAAAAGGTAGCCGTATATGATCTAGGCGGTGGTACTTTTGATGTCTCAATTATTGAGATGGAAGATATTGATGGTGAAAAACATTTCGAAGTTCTTTCTACTAACGGTGACACTTTTCTTGGCGGTGAAGACTTCGATCAACGTATTATTAACTTTTTGGTTGATGAATTTAAAAAAGACCAAGGCGTGGACCTTACAAAAGATGCAATGGCCCTGCAGCGCTTAAAAGAGGCTGCAGAAAAAGCAAAAATTGAGCTTTCATCTTCGGAACAGACAGAAGTTAACCTACCCTACATTACAGCTGATGCTTCTGGACCGAAACATCTCAATATTAAGGTTACACGTGCGAAATTAGAGTCTCTTGTTGAAGACCTCTTAAAGCGTTCAATTGAGCCGTGCAAAATTGCATTAAAGGATGCAGGACTTAAGAGTGGTGATATTAGTGAAGTGATTCTTGTTGGCGGACAAACTAGAATGCCGAAAGTACAAAAAATGGTCCAAGACTTCTTTGGCAAAGAGCCTAAAAAAGACTTAAACCCTGATGAAGCTGTGGCTATGGGTGCTGCTATTCAGGCTGGAGTTCTTGGTGGAGATGTTAAAGATGTGTTACTTCTAGATGTAACGCCTCTTTCTCTAGGTATTGAGACCTTGGGTGGTGTAATGACTAAATTGATTGAAAAGAATACAACTATTCCAACTCATGAATCACAGGTATTCTCAACAGCAGCTGACAACCAGTCAGCAGTCACGGTTCATGTCTTGCAAGGGGAACGCGAAGTTGCAACTGCTAATAAATCTCTTGGGCAGTTTAACCTTGAAGGTATTGCTCCAGCCCCAAAAGGGCAGCCACAAATTGAGGTAACCCTTGATCTGGATTCTGACGGGATATTAAATGTTTCTGCTAAAGACAAGAATACTGGCAAGGAGCAATCAATTACGATTAAATCTTCTAGCGGTCTTTCTGATGACGAAGTTGAAAAAATGATTAAGGATGCTGAAGCTCATGCAGAAGAAGACAAAAAGTTTCAAGAACTTGTATCTTCTCGTAACATGGCAGATGCGCTCGTTCATTCAACTAAACAGACCCTTGAAGAGCTTAAGGATGAAATCAGTGATGATGAGAAGTCTCAGATAGAGTCTGCACTAAATGAGCTTGAAGAAAGTCTTAAAGGGGACGACAAAGAAGCCATTGACGCTAAAGTACAGAATCTAAGTGAAAAAGCTCAGGTATTAGCGCAAAAAGCCCAAGAAAAAGCTAGTACTGAGGGTAGCGCAGAATCTAGCGATGGAGCGGGTGATGATGTCGTTGATGCTGATTTTGAAGAAGTTAAAGAAGAAAAGTAATTAGAATTAAGTTCTTCCAACAAAGCCTCCTTAGAGTTTTCTGGGGAGGTTTTCTTAATATAAAGAATATATGTCACAAAGAGATTACTACGAAATTCTAGGTGTCGAAAAAGGTGCTGATGAGGCGAAAATAAAAAAAGCCTATAAGCGCCTAGCAATGAAATATCATCCCGATCGAAATAAAGATGACAAGGCTGGAGCAGAAAAAAAATTTAAAGAAGTCAGGAAAGCTTATGATGTTATTTCTGACCCGCAAAAACGTTCTGCTTATGATCAATTCGGTCATGCCGGTGTTGAACAAGGTGCTGGCGGTTTTAGCGGCGGAAATCCTTTTGGGGCTGGTGGTTTTGGGGACATATTTGGTGATATTTTTGGAGGCGGTAACACAAAACCCGACAACAGAGGGTCAGACCTTCGATATGACCTAGAAGTTGATCTGAAACAAGCTGTAGAAGGCGACACTATCAAAATCAGAGTGCCAAAAAACGACACTTGTGATACTTGCTCAGGTACTGGCGCTAAACCAGGCACTTCAGTTAAATCCTGCCAAACCTGTCATGGTACTGGACAGGTACAAATGCAGCAAGGGTTTTTTTCAGTTCAGAGAACTTGTCATCATTG
>Ga0187827_10009231_pt1 | contig 10486 bp, 8 predicted proteins | sample ETNtaG_39_FD_167969 | JGI IMG/M metagenome (GOLD analysis project Ga0187827, IMG submission 167969) | Marine microbial and viral communities from oxygen minimum zone, Eastern Pacific Ocean - ETNP2014_SV_150_PacBio MetaG (Illumina Assembly) | ecosystem: Environmental > Aquatic > Marine > Hypoxic... | reverse complement strand
TAATATTTTATCTGAAGCTCGTAAATATAGATTAAATTTAATATTAGCTCATCAATATATTGAACAATTAGAAGATAAAGTAAGAGCAGCTGTTTTTGGTAATGTAGGAACATTAGCTATTTTTAGAATAGGAGCAAGTGATGCAGAATTTTTAGAAAAAGAGGTGTATCCAGCTTTCACTCAAGAAAATTTAGTAAATTTACCAAAATATAATATATATATCAAATTGATGATAGATGGTATTACTTCTGAAGCTTTTTCAGCTACAACCTTACCACCTATATCAATTGCTAAAGAAGCAATAGAAATTAAAAATAAACTCATAAATGTATCGCGAGAAAGATATACTAAATCTAGAGCTATTGTAGAAGAAAAAATAATGAGATGGAGTGAAGAAAAAAGTATTAGCAATAAAGAAGAAGAAGAAGAAAATATTTCTAAGAAAAAAGGTTATAAAGCAAAATGTTCTTTTTGTAATATAAATACTACAGTACCATTTGTCCCTGACTTTAGTAGACCAATATTTTGTCCTAAATGTTTAAAACTTTCTAAGGAAGGTAAAATACCATCTCCTAATAGTATTAAAAAAGTATTAAAAAAGGAGAATAAGATTGGTAATAATAAAAAAAATAAAGAAGTTTTAACTTCTTTAGCCCAAGTTTTAAAAAAAGAAAAAGAAAATAAAATAGATAATAATTTAATAAAACTTTAATTATGCATTATTATTCAAAAATAAAAAAATTAGACATTGCTACAGGACAATCTAATATTGTTCTTTTAAATAAAGAAGAAGCTAGTTTGTATGGTATAAGAGCTGGAGATAAAGTTAGAGTATCTTGGGAAAATAAACATCTAATAGCAGAAGCAAATACAACAGAAAAAAGAGTGAAATTAGGAGAAACAGGATTATATAAAGATATTTGGGAAAAAAGAAAAATAATTGATAATACTATAGTAGAAATAAAATTTTTAGAAAAAGCAAAATCTATACAAGCTATAAAAAAAAGATTATTAGGTAAAAAATTAAGTTATAAAGAATTTTATCAAATATACGCAGATATATCTTCTGGAATATTAACTAGAACAGAAACAACTTATTTTGTAGCTTCTGGATTTATGAGAGAATATAGTAATAAAGAATTATATTTTATGACTAAAGCTATGGCCGAAACAGGAGAAATATTAAAATTTCCAGGTATGGTCGTAGACAAACATTCTGTTGGTGGTTTAGCTGGTAATAGAACAACTATGATTGTCGTACCTATTATGGCTTGTTTAGGATATACTATACCTAAAACATCTTCTAGAGCTATTACTTCTCCAGCTGGGACTTCAGATACTGTAGAAGTATTAGCTAATGTAGGATTTAATGCTCATAAAATAAAAGAAATAGTCAAAAAAACAAATGGTTGTTTGGTTTGGGGTGGCGGATTAAATTTAGCTCCAGCTGATGATAAAATATTACAAGTATCTTATCCTTTATCTTTAGAACCATATAGTAAAATGTTAGTAAGTATTATGGCTAAAAAAGTTGCTACAGGAGTAACTCATTTGGTAATAGATATGCCTGTTGGTTCTACCACTAAAATACCAAATATGGAAATAGCTAAAAACTTAGAAAATAAATTTAAATATATTGCTAAAAAATTTAAAATAAAAATAAAAGTAATAATGATTAAAACAGAGGATCCTATTGGTCTGGGCATAGGGCCAGCATTAGAAGCTAGAGATGTTTTAAGAGTATTACAACAAAAAGATAATTATCCTGCTGATTTAGCTAATAAAAGTATACATTTAGCTGGAGAATTATTAGAATTAACTAATAAGGTTAAAAAAGGACAGGGTTCTAAAATAGCTTGGGAAGTATTAGAAAATGGCAAAGCTTGGAAAAAAATGCAGGAAATAATTAAAGCACAAGGTGGTAATTCAAATATACAACCAGATGATATAACCTTAGGTGCTCATAAAAAATATTTAACAGCTTATAAATCAGGTCGTATTAGTTTTACTGACAATAAAGTTATAAATATTATAGCTAGAATTTTAGGTGCTCCTTCAGATAAATTAGGAGGTGTATATTTAAATAAAGAATTTGATGATAGAGTAAAAAAAGGGGAAAGACTCTTTACTTTATATTCTAGTAATAAACAAAAAATAAATTTAGCTGTTAAAGCTTTAGGAAAAATATCTATATTTAAAATAAATAAATAAAAAACCCATCATTTTTTATATGATGGGTTTTATTTTTATTTATTATTTATTTACAATATATTTTTTCTCTTTGTTACTATACTATACCACTCTATACCTAACATAGCGGGTATACCAAATACTACTATAGGTAAATACCACATAGGTGTTACATTAATAATACCTAAACCTAGATCACCTATCCAATATAATATTAATAGTATAAACGACCATGTAAATCCATATAATATACCTATGGAATATGCAGAATCATCTGTTGTATGAGTATGATATTCCATACCATGCATCCTCATATTAGTTGTGGTATGTGTAATACCAATACCTAAACCACAAGCTATTAAAGATACTAAACAGCTGATTGCAAACCACAATTGTATAGAATAAGCAGTATTATCGTATGTAAGAACAACACCAAGCATACTAAGTGTAAACCAAGTATAACCTATTGTCATACTACTAAAGATCTTATAAAATATCTCCTTTATTGTTTTCATTTTTTCTCCTTTTTATTTTAATGAACTATATTAGTAATGTTTACTATAGCATATTTTAAATATTTTGTCAATTAATTATAAAATTATAACAATTGACTAAAAACTATATAATTATTATAATTTTAATCAATGTTTAAAAAGAAAAAAGAAAAAATATTAGTTGGATTATCAGGAGGAGTAGATTCTGCTGTTGTTTTATATTTACTTAAAAAACAAGGTTATGAAGTTGAAGCTGGTTTTATGAAAAATTTTTCAGAAAAAGTAAATAAAGATCATAAATGTCCTTGGAAAGAAGATAGATTAGAAGCATATAAAGTAGCTAGTTTTCTTAAAATACCAATACATACTTTTAATTTTGAAAAAGAATATAAAGATAAAATAATTAATTATCTATTTGATACTTATAAAAAAGGATTAACTCCTAATCCAGATGTATTATGTAATAATGAAATTAAATTTAAATTATTTTTACAAAAAGCTAAAGAATTAGGTTTTAATAAAATAGCTACAGGTCATTATGCTAATATAAAAAAAAATGATGATGGTTTTCACTTATTAAAAGGAATAGATAAATTAAAAGATCAAAGTTATTTTTTAGCAGGATTAAATCAAAAACAAATATCCTTTTCACTATTTCCAATAGGTAATTTAAGTAAAAATAAAGTTCGTAAAATTGCTAAAAAGATAGGACTACCAAACGCAAATAGAAAAGATAGTCAAGGTATTTGTTTTGTTGGAAAAGTAAATATGAAAGATTTCTTACAAAAAAAAATACCTAAAAAAGAAGGAAAAATAATAGATACGAAAGGTAATATATTAGGTAAACATGATGGAATATTTTATTATACTATAGGTCAAAGAAGAGGTATTAACATAGGTGGTACAGGACCATGGTATGTAGTAAATAAAAATTTAAAAGATAATATTTTAACAGTTGGACATAAAAATAATTTACAATTATATAAAAAAGAAATATTTATAAAAAAAATACATTGGTTAAATAAAAAATATAATCTTCCTTTAAAAGCAAAAGGACAAATAAGATACAATCAAAAAGATCAAAATATAGAAATATTTAAATTAAAAAATAATCAATATAAAATATTATTTAAAAATAAACAAAAAAGTGTAGCTCCTGGTCAAATTTTAGCTATATATAAAAAAAATGAATTAATAGCCAGTGCTATTATTGACTCTTAAAAGATAAATCCATATAATAAATTTATGAGAAACTTAAATATAAGAAAATTAATAAATTTAATAAGCTTATCTATTATATTAATAGCTTTTTATTTCTTAATAATAAAAAATAATTTATTTTTATTTTTAGGGCATTTATTATTTTCTGCTATACTTTATTTACCAAGAGTTATATATAAAAATTTAAATTTAAGAAAAATATTTGGTTCTAGATTATTAGATTGGATAGAAATTTTCTTTTCTTTTTCAATGATATTAGCTGTAGCTGGATATTTATGGCTTTTCGATAAATTATATAATTATGATTCTTATGTACATTTTTTTACACCATTACTATATTTCTTAGTTGTAGCAATAATAACATCTGCTATATTACAATATTATAAAATAGAAAATAATAAATCAGATCTTATTTTACTTTCTTTAGTAATAGTAATGTCACTATTATTATTTTGGGAATTATTTGAATATTTTGTTACAGTAAAATTAAATTATGATATGTTTTTTGAAAAAAGACAACCAAATGATACATTATATGATATTGTTATAGGTTTTTTAAGCTTACCAGTTGGTTCTATTATAATATATAAATATCATGATTTATTTTTTGATAGCATAAAAAAAGAAAAAAATAAAAGAATATGAAAAGTCAAGAATTGAGAAGAAAATTCTTAGAATATTTTGAAAAAAAAGATCATAAAATAATATCTTCTAGCTCTTTAATTCCAGAAAATGATCCTACAGTTTTATTTATTACTGCTGGTATGCAACCTTTAATACCATATTTAATAAGTGAAAAACATCCAGAAGGTAAAAGATTAACTAATATTCAAAAATGTTGGAGAACTAATGATATAGATGAAGTTGGTGATAACACTCATCATACTTTTTTTGAAATGTTAGGTAATTGGTCTTTAGGTGATTATTGGAAAAAAGAAGCTATTGAATATTCTTGGGAATTTTTAATAAATATATTAAAATTAGATAAAAATAAAATAGCTATTTCTATATTTGGAGGTAATAATAATATTAAAGAATATGATAAAGAATCTGAAAAATATTGGTTAGAATTAGGTTTAAAAAAAGAAAAAATAATTAAATTAAATGATAATTGGTGGGGACCAACTGGTAAAACAGGACCCTGTGGTCCAGATACAGAAATATTTTATTGGATAGGTAAAAATAAAGTACCAAAAATTTTTAATCCTAAGGATAATAATTGGGTAGAAATATGGAATAACGTCTTTATGGAATATAATAAGACGGAAGATAAAAAATATACTGAATTAAAACAAAAAAATATAGATACAGGAATGGGTTTAGAAAGAACTTTAACTATCATAAATAATTTAAATGATAATTATTTAACAGATTTATTTTTACCAATTATTAAAAAATTAGAAAATATATCTAATTTAAAATATAATGAAAATAAAAAAGAATTTAGAATAATAATAGATCATTTACGTTCAGCTATATTTTTATTAGGAGATAATTCAAATATCTATCCAAGTAATACAAAGCATGGTTATATTTTACGTAGAATAATTAGAAGAGCTATACGTTTTATTAAAAAATTAAATATTAATAAAAAATCTTTTTTAAAAATATTAGCCAATAATATTATAGATAATTATTCAGAAAATTATCCAGAATTAAAAAAAAATAAAAATTTTATTATTGATGAATTAGAAAAAGAAGAAATTAAATTTACCAAAACTTTAGATAAAGGTTTAAAAAAAATTAATAAATTAATAACTAAAAATAATTTAAATGGAAAAGAAGCATTTAATCTTTTTTCTACTTATGGTTTTCCTTTGGAAATGACCTTAGAATTAGCTAAAGAAAAAAATCTGAAACTTTCTGAAGAAGAATACCAAAATGAATTCAAAAAACATCAAGAATTATCTAGAACTGCTTCAGCTGGTATGTTTAAGGGTGGTTTAGCAGATGATACTGAAATGTCTAAAAAATATCATACTGCTACTCACTTATTACATCAAGCATTACGTACTATTTTAGGTAATCATGTAGAACAAAAAGGTAGTAATATAAATAAAAAACGCTTACGTTTTGATTTTTCTCATCCCAAAAAAATGACTAAAGAAGAATTAAAAAAAGTAGAAAACTTAGTAAATGAAAAAATAAAAGAAAAATTATCTATTTCTTTTAAAGAAATGACATTAAAAGAAGCTAAAGATTCTAATGCTATTGGATTATTTGATGGTAAATATGAGGAAAAAATAAAAGTATACACTGTTGGTGATTTTTCTAAAGAAATATGTGGTGGTCCTCATGTAAAAAATACTAAAGAATTAGGAAATTTTAAAATAAAAAAAGAAGTTTCTTCTTCTTCTGGAATAAGAAGAATAAAAGCTATTTTAGAATAAAAAACACCATTAATAATTATAAATTAAAAATGGTGTTTTAAAATGAAAATTTTATAACTATAATATAATTTTTTATATTATAGTTATATTCTCATATCTCCTGTAGAGCCAACCACATTCATCGAACCATCATAAATTTCAGCATTAACACCTATAAGATAAATATACTCATCATTACTAGCTATTAATTTATTTATAAAATCTATCATTTTCTTTTTCTGACTACCAATACCATATTTTTTATATAAAAAATATACTGCTTTTTTTGATATAAATTCATCAAACTCAGTCCAATATGTTCCTTCATATTCTACAGTTTGAGTTACTATCACTTTGGAATCCATTTCTTTTAATTTCTTGGTTATTAATAAACTACCAATTAATTTATCATTTTTTCTATCATCAACTTCTGTCATAAAATAATAATTTATTCTATCTTGATTAATTTCGTACCTTATCATTGAAATTTGTTTTAATTTTAAGCAAAGTTCTAGTTTAGGTATTTGTTCGGTAACGACCCTTTGTTCTTGCATCAATGTTATCTTCATTTTTGTTTCTCCTTTTTGTTTTAATGAACTATATTAATAATTTTCATTATAGCATATTTTAAATATTTTGTCAATATATGTTAAATGATAAAAGGTTGATTTTTATCTCTATTTTTGGTAAATTATAATTAAATAATATTTAAATAAAACTATGAAAATACAAATTCATAATAAAAACTTTGATTTAACAGATCCCTTTAAACAATACTTAAAAGAAAAGTTTCAGGATGTAAAAAAATATCAAGATACTATTACTAATTTCAAAATTCATTTAGCGAGAGATCAAAGACATAATAAAGGTGATGTTTTTATTATCAAAGTAGAAGTACATGTTCCTCAGAAAAATATAGTTATTGAAGAAAGACATGCTGATGCTCGAGCTGCTGTAGATATAATACAAGATAAATTAGCTCGCAGATTATTAAAATTTAAAGAAAAGAATACTAGTAAAGAAAAAAAGAGTTGGAAAAGAAGATTTAGATTATGGAAAAAAGAAGACTATTAAATAAATTAAATGGGAATATTAAGTAGATTATTTGGTGATGCCAATAAACGTTTTTTAAATACTTTAAAGCCTCAAGTAGAGGCTATTAATAATTTAGAAGAAAATTATAAAAAACTATCTGATCAAGAAATAAAAAACAAAAGTTTAAAACTTAAAAATAAAGTTCAAAAAGGTACTAAATTAGATCATATTTTAGAAGAAGCTTTCGCTTTGGTGAAAGAAGCTGCTTCTAGAACCTTAAATCAAAGACATTTTGATGTACAATTGATGGGTGGTATTATATTACATAAAGGACAGGTTGTGGAAATGAAAACAGGGGAGGGTAAAACCCTAACATCTACTTTACCTGTTTATTTAAATGCCTTAGAAGGTAAAGGTGTTCATGTTATTACTGTTAATGACTATTTAGCAAAACGTGATGCTATGTGGATGGGACAAATATATAATTTTCTTGGTTTAAGTATAGGTATTATTCAACATGATGCTTCTTTTTTATATGATTCTAAATATATAAATAAAGAAAAAGATGTATTAAGAGATCAAGGTATTTCTATAGTAGAAGACTATTTAAAACCAGTAGAAAAAAAAGAAGCCTATAAAGCTGATATTACATATGGTACCAATAATGAATTTGGTTTTGACTATCTAAGAGATAATATGGCTCAAGATTTAGATAAACAAATTCAAAGAGAATTAAATTATGTAATAGTTGATGAAGTAGATAGTGTTTTAATTGATGAAGCTAGAACTCCTCTAATTATTTCTGCTCCAGCTGAACAATCTACAAATCAATATCAACAATTTGCTCAATTAGTAAATACTTTAACAGAAAATGATGATTATAATATAGATGAAAAAATGAAAGCTTGTACTTTAACAGAAGGGGGAATAAAAAAAATAGAAAAATCTTTAAATATAAATAATATTTATGAACATAGGGGAATAACAATTATTTACCATATAGAATCTGCTCTAAAAGCTAGAACATTATTTGTTAAGGATAGGGATTATGTAGTAAAAGATAATGAAGTTATAATAATTGATGAATTTACTGGAAGAATGATGCCAGGTAGAAGATATTCAGAGGGACTACATCAGGCTATTGAAGCTAAAGAAAGAGTTACTATACAAAGAGAAAGTATGACCTTAGCTACTATTACTTTTCAAAATTTCTTTAGAATGTATAAAAAATTATCTGGTATGACTGGTACAGCTTCTACAGAAGCAGAAGAAATGGCTAAAATATATAATTTAGATGTAACTGTTTTACCTACTAATAAACCTTTTATTAGAAGTGATATGAAAGATAAAATTTATAAAAATGAAAAAGGTAAATTAAAATCTATAATTAAAGAAATAAAGAAAAAATACGAAAAAGGACAACCTATATTAGTAGGTACTATTTCTATAGAAAAAAATGAATTATTAGGTAAATATTTAGAAAAAGAAGGTATTCCTTTTAATTTATTAAATGCTAAATTTCATGAAAAAGAAGCAGAAATAATTTCTCAAGCTGGTCGTAAAGGAGCAATAACTATAGCTACTAATATGGCTGGAAGAGGAGTTGATATTACTTTAGGAGGTAATCCTTTTAATAAAGAAAAATATAAAGAGATAAAAAAATTAGGAGGGTTATATGTTTTAGGAACAGAAAGACATGAATCAAGACGTATAGATAATCAATTACGTGGTAGAGCTGGACGTCAAGGTGATTCTGGTTCTTCTCAATTCTATATTTCAATGGAAGATGATTTAATGAGAATATTTGGTTCTGATAGAATGAAAAATTTAATGGATAAATTAGGTTTACATGAAGAAACTGCTATAGAAAATAAAATGATTAGTAATTCTATAGAATCTGCCCAAAAAAAAGTGGAAGGACATAATTTTGATATTCGTAAACATTTAGTAGATTACGATGATATTATTAATAAACATAGAAATGTTATTTATAAATCAAGACAAAACTTTTTAAAAACAAAGAATACTTCTAAATTTATTTTAGAATATATAAATAAAGAAATAGAAGATATAATATCTTTTCATACTTTAGCTCAAAAAAATGTTGGTGATTTTGATGCTAAAGAAATTATTGAAACTATAAAATCTATTTTTATATTAGAAAAAGAAGAAGAAAATAAAATTATAGAATTATTAAAAAATATAGATAAAAATAATTCTCATAAAGAAAGAACAGAATTAATAGAATATATTCAAAATAAATCTCAAGAAAAATATATAAATTTAACTAATGATATAAATTCTAATATAGAAATATTAGAAAATATTGAAAATCCTATGCATTTAATTGAAAAAGGAATTGTCTTAAGGGGTATAGATACTTTATGGGTAGAACATTTAACTATTATGGATAAATTAAGAACTGGAATTGGTTTACAAGGTTATGGACAAAAAGATCCTTTAGTAGAATATAAAAGAGAGGCCTATAATCTGTTTAATAATCTTTTAACTAATATACGTAAACAAATTGTTTATGCTATTTATAAAGTTGCTTTATCTCAAAAAATAACTAAACCAATTAAAGAAAAAGAAGATAAATTTAAAGAAAATAAAACTGGTTTTTCTTCTTTTCAAAACCAAGTAGAAAATAGAAAAAATAAACATAAAGTGATGCTTACTAAACCTAAAAATGAATTAGGAAACAAAATAGGTAGAAATGATCCTTGTTTTTGTGGTTCTGGAAAAAAATATAAAAAATGTTGTTATAAATGAATCTAAATGCTAAAAATTATTATAAATATAGAATATTAGAAATAATTCCTGGATTATTAGTTTGGTCTACATTTATTATTGCTATTGTTTTATCTTTTAATTGGCCTATAGGTGGTATTTATTTTATCATAGCTTTTGATGTCTATTGGATATTAAGAATATTCTATTTAATGATTTATTTATTAATATCTTGGAAAAAATATCGTCAAGCTATTAAAATTAATTGGTGGTCTAAACTTAAAAAAAATAAAAAATATAAAAAATACTACCATTTAATATTTTTACCAACAGCTGGAGAATCATGGGAAGTAATAAATGAAACTTTTAAAAGTTTAAGATATACTAATTATAATAATAAAAAAATGATTATTATTTTAGCAGGAGAAGAAAAATATAAAGAAAATT
>Ga0187827_10009229_pt1 | contig 10486 bp, 7 predicted proteins | sample ETNtaG_39_FD_167969 | JGI IMG/M metagenome (GOLD analysis project Ga0187827, IMG submission 167969) | Marine microbial and viral communities from oxygen minimum zone, Eastern Pacific Ocean - ETNP2014_SV_150_PacBio MetaG (Illumina Assembly) | ecosystem: Environmental > Aquatic > Marine > Hypoxic... | reverse complement strand
AGTTTACAATACGGTTTACAATTAGAGGTGTTATTTCTAGTAAACTGTCGTCCTCTCATCCCGACTTTTTTTGTAAATTAGCAAAGTATTTTTTACGAATTTTATGAAAAGACTCTTTACTTTATTATTGATTGTAAGCTATTCGCTTTTATCCATTGCACAGATAAATGTAGGGAATAATCAGAATATATGCTTAGGTGATACAGCCCAGGTAATCGCATTATTACAAGGGGGAAGTCAAGGTGCTGGTATGGATACTGTTATTGCGGGACTTCACGCATCTAACTATACTTCTGCTAATTCAACTAGAGGATGGTGGTTTCAAGCACAATCTTCTTTCACTATTTCTAGTATAATGTCTTCTGAGGACAATACTGCTGGCATTTCTGCTACTAATCAATCCGTAGAGATTGTTGATTTTGGAACAAACCCTCCGCTATTATATCCTACTAGTACAGGTTCACATACAGTTTTATTCTCGGCTATTGATACGGTTGCTGGATGGCTTAATTGTAATATACAACTTGTGTCGGGTAATTATTATGGTATAATAGGAGCAAGACATGATGCTGGAGCAACAACAATGTATAATTCATATGGACCATCTGGAGCTCAAACTTTTATAATTGATGGTAATCCTACTACTGCCACAAGACTATTATTGCAAAGTGCACTATCTACTGGCTCACCAATACAGGGTAGCTATATGTCAGAGACTAGTGGCCCAATAGGTCGTGTTAATATTATTACAGGAGGTGGTGTAAATTGGTATGATGTAAATTCTGGACAGATGATAGGCAGTGGAGATACATTGAATTATTCTCCTGCTCAATCTACTTTTGTAGCTGGGGTAATTAAGGATAGCATAGGGCAAGTTTTTGCAGACACCATGCGAATAAATGTATTAAACACTCAGATTACATCATCAGGACTATCTTTATGTAATGGACCTGTTACTTTAACAGCAGCTTCTGGTTTTGCTTTGTATGTTTGGAATAATAATTCTGCTTCACCTCAAATGTTGGTTACTTCAGCTGGCACTTATTATGTTAATTGTACTTCTAGCAATGGCTCTGTATGTCAGTCACCACCAATTACTATTTATACAGATACAGTACCTATTGCTGTGAACCCACCAGATACTACTTTGGTTTGCCCTGGAGACACGGCTTACTTGCAAGCTCCTCTTGGTTATTCTTCTTATATGTGGAATACTGGATCTACAGCACAAAGTATTCTTGCAGATTCTACAGGTAGTTATTGGTTTTATGCAATGGATGCTAATGGTTGTGTAGCCTCATCTGATACTGCTCATATTGTTACCAATGAATTACATCCAGATATTTGGGCTGATGTTTTGTCATTATGTACTAGTGGACCTCTGATATTCTTAAATCGGATTTATACAACTCCAATTTATCAAAGTTACCAATGGGGTACTAATACCACCTTGCTTCCATCTACACTTGCAACTCAGTCTGGAACTCAAGCGGGTAATTATTGGGTAACAGTAACGGACCAAGATGGTTGCAGTGGCACTTCAGACACTATAACTATATACAGTGGTAATTTCACTTTTAATTTATCACCAGCTGATTCCGTTTTTCTTTGTAATGCTGGAAGCAGTGTTACTTTAGATGCGGGTAATGTTGGCGCTAATCTACAAATTACTTATCTTTGGAATACTGGAGCAACTACACCAACCATTACTACTAATATACCTGGTTCCTATTATTGTGTTGTCACGATGCCTCAAGGTTGTTATGGTTTTTCAGATACTGTAGAAGTATTTGGTATCAATCCACAGCTTACTTATAGTGGCTTATCTCTTTGTGCAGGTCCGGTTAGTTTAAATACAGCTAACTATAACAGCTATCAATGGAGTAATTCATCGACAACTCAATCTCTTTCTGTAAATCAGGCTGGAGATTATTATGTTTTTGTTACAGATTCTAATGGTTGTACGGCTTATTCTGATACGGTTAGTATTTATACTAATGCTTTTCAGTATAATATTATTCCTAGTGGTTCAACCACTATTTGTCCTGGATATACAGTTGATTTGGATGCTGGAAATCAATTTACTGGTCATCTTTGGAATACAGGGATAAGCACTTCTACTATTACTGCTTCAACTATAGGTCAATATTATGCGACCATGACAGATGTTAATGGCTGTTCTGGTTACACGGATACGGTTGATGTTACAAATATGTCTGTTACTTTAAGTACAACTGGTTATTCTTTATGTAATCCACAAGCATATCCTATATTAGATGCTGGCTCGGGTTATTATATCTACAATTGGAGTAATGGAGATACAGTATCTTCCATTACAGCAACCATACCAGGTAATTATCATGTTACTGTAATAGATGAGAATGGTTGCTCTGCTAGCTCTGATACCATAACAATTTATCTTAATCAATTTGCTTTTGATATAAATGCAATAGGAACAGATTCTATATGTCAACCCAGTGGACAAGTTACCTTAGATGCAGGAATTGGCTTTTTCTCTTACAACTGGAGTACAGGAGCAAACACTCAGCAAATCACAGTAAATGCAGCGGGAAACTATACCGTTAGCGTTACAGATATGAATGGTTGTTCTGGATTATCTAATCCTTTTACAGTGCATAATATTGTATCTACTTCTACTATGACTGGTCTTAGTAATGTAATGCAAAACACAGTTGAGAACTATATTGTAACATTAAATGCAACATCCACTTATAATTGGGGAGTAACAGGCGGGATATTACAAACCGGATTAGGAACAAACTCAGTAGATGTACTTTGGAATATTCCAGGGCAAGGCAGTATCTATGTAATAGAGACAGATGCAAATGGTTGTGTTGGAGATACGGTAAGTTTAGCAATTACTATTTTCCAATCTACTGACATAACAGAAGGTCAAAGCCAACAGATAAGTATTTACCCAAATCCAAGTAGAGATATCTTTAACATTACATTTACAACTAAACAAAAACAAAACTTAAAGCTAAAAATAATTAATACAATAGGTGAGGAGGTTTATAAAGAAGACTTACAACAGTTTATTGGTAAGTATGTTAAGTCTATTAACCTAGAGCAATATAATAAGGCTATTTACTTCCTTGAAATTGAAACAGAGGAAGGTGTAATTAATAAGAAATTGATATTGCAATAATTGATATATTTACCAAAGTTTTAAAGCACCGGAAAATGCGGGGGACCTATTCGGGTACCTATTGAGGGGTCTAATCTAGTAAAATGTCGTCCTCTCATCCCGACTTTTTTTCTATCTTTGCTGCTATGAAAAGATTACTACTTATATTGCTTTGCTTGCCAACGATTGGATTTGCTCAGTATACTGAGTTAAAATTAAATCCATTTGGAGCTTTGTGGGATAAACCTGATATTTCTTTTGAGATAGGAATCTCCAATAAGGTTGCTCTTGAATTTGTTTTATCGGCAAGGTATGGTGCTGCAGGAACTGGATCTTCAATATCTGTTGGAGGACAAACAATCTCAGAACCAAAGAAGAAGGGGATTGGTTTGATGGTAGTGGGAAATTTTTTTAATCCTTTTGAATTCTCAGGATTTAGTGAGAAGACGTATTATGGAATGTTTGCAGGGTATAATCGTCTATTGATTTACGATCCTAATAACTAATTTTTTATGGACTATAGAAGAGTAGTAGGATCAGTCGGATTTGTTGTTGGATATAAACATATTTCAAGGAGCGATTGGGTATTTGATATTGGCTCTGGTTTTGGAAGAGCTTTTCTAGAAAACAATGAATTTATAGATAATGCAGGAACTCCAGTAGTATCATTTAAAACTGGGATAGATTTTTATTCTAGATTTTTAATTGGGAAGAGATTTTAACTCTGTTTTTATTCAATAAATAAGATACCCTGAAAAATTTCCTAAAATAACCACTTCATTCTTAAACCCCAATAATTTTTATAAGACAAACAATTCAAATAATTGCAACACAAAAAACGTTTTTTGTATATATTTACCAAAGTTCTAAAGCAAAGGGAAATGCGGGGGACCTATTCGGGTACCTTTTGGGTAGGCTAACCTAGTAAAATGTCGTCCTCTCATCCCGGATTTTTTTGTAACTTTGTAAAAATTAAATCTATAAATTATGAAAACAAAAAAGTGTCATTTATTATTTTGTGTTGCGTGGGTAGCTGGTTTTATTTGTTTGATGTATCATACTTTTACAAAAGATGGGTTGGATCTAATTCCAACACTTACAGCGTATGCTCTTTTTCTAATTGCTGCGGCAATGGGATGTTGTTGTAATTCGTCGTGCTGTAAAACAGAGGATTGATAAATTTATTCTTTGATGTTTTGAGTTGACAAAAAGGTTAGCGTTTAGCTTCCCTTATCATAGAGTTCTTAAAATTGTTTTTTCTTTGCATCTAATATTTTTTTGTCATTACTTCTAAGATATTCAAGAATAGATCTTGTCTCATTCTCTGTTAAATTTTGATTGGTCATTGGAGATGCGTATTCTATGAGTAGTTTTTTTGCTGCGGTATTTTCTTTAACCATTTGTTCAGGATTCATAATCATATTCATTATCCATTCTGGAGTTCTTCTTTTTGTAACCCCTGTCAATTCTGGCCCTATAAGTCTTTGGTTTAATTTGTGGCAAACAGAACATAGATTATTAAATATTATTTTCCCCTCTTCAGCCATTGCTTCATTGATTTGGCTACTTATATCTAATTCCGTTATTGGCCCAACTCCTTTATCTCTCATTGGATTAATTTCTTTTCCTTTAATAACTACTTCTGGGTTCTTTACGTTCTCTACGCAAGATAGTAGAGTCATGGATATAAATAATACAACGGATATATTTTTCATTCTCTTTCTTTAAGATTAATATTTAATTTCAAGATTAATACAAATATACTTAAAGTAACTAATTCAGAAAGAAAATTATATCTGTTATAGAATATAAATAAAGAGGTGTTTTAATTGTTGATCTTTATAAAATTTCACTCTGTTCTTGTTCTATAGATATGATTATTTATATTTGCAGTTTTGCATATTTGATTATTATGAGGTTAATATTACCAATAAAAATATTACTCTTTTTCGTTTTAGCATATTTTATTTACAGTTTTGCTGTATATACTCAAGTAATGCATACAAAAGAGGCAAGAAAGAAAATTTCTACTTTAGCTATTGAGGGTAAGGATATTTTTCAGAAAAATAATTGCATTTCCTGCCATCAGATATATGGTTTAGGCGGATATCTAGGACCTGACCTAACTAACACAATATCAGAAAAGGGCGAAAAATATGCAGAAACATTTATCAGAAATGGAAGCAGTAGAATGCCAAAATTTGATTTAAGTGATGATGAAATTAATGCACTTATAGAGCTTTTGAAAGAGGTTGATTCTTCAGGGGAATTCCCTATATTAGATTTTGATGTAAATTGGTATGGTACAATTGAGAAAAAGAAATGAAAAAACAAATAGGTTTGTCTTTCGTTAAATTAGCTTTATTCTCTCTTTTAGGAGCTTTGTTTTTTGGTTGTATAGGAGCCTTTCAGTATATATTACCAGATTTTTTAAAAGAATTTTTCCCCTTTCATAAAATAAGACCACTGCATGTATCCTTAGTAGTAGCTTGGATCTTTCTGGCTTCTGTAGGAGCAATATATCATGAGTTACCCAAGATATTAAACAAACCTCTTTTTAGTAACAAATTGGCTAATTGGCATTATTGGATATTCTTAATTACTGGAATCATAATTATTATTAGTTATTTGTTTGGGTATTTTGGTGGTAGAGAGTATTGGGCTTTCTCGCCAATTTTAGCAATTCCTATTTTAATCTCCTGGATATTCCTGATAATTAACTTCTTTATATCAATAAAAGATTTTAAATTAGAATCAAGTGCTGATAATAAAGGAAAAGCAAAAATGGTCTGGCCAGTTTACATCTGGATGTGGGCAACAGGTATTGTCTTCTTTTTTCTTACTTTCTTGGAGGCATATCTTTGGTTGATTCCTTATTTTAGAGAGAATATTGTTGGAGAACTTACTGTACAATGGAAGTCATATGGTGCACTTGTTGGATCTTGGAATATGCTTGTCTATGGTTTAGCAATTTATATAATGGAAAAAACAAGTTATACAAGAATTTCTTATAAGCCAATAACATATAGTTTGTTTTTTCTTGCTTTTATAAACTTACTTTTAGGTTGGTCACATCATATTTATATACTTCCAGCAGCAAAATGGATACGTCTTTTGGGATATGCAATTAGTATGACTGAGTTAATTGTTTTAGCTAAAATAATATGGGATTGGAAAGGGTTGATGAAACAAGGGAAGAAACATATAGACTCTATACCTTATCGTTTCTTGCTTGCTTCTGATTTTTGGATTCTCATAAACTTGATATTAGCTATCATAATCTCTATTCCTGCAATAAATGTTTTCACGCATGGTACTCATATAACTGTTGCGCATGCTATGGGTAGTACAATAGGTATAAATTCCATGATTCTCCTTGCATCTATTTTTTATGTAGTATTTGGAAATAGTAAAGAAGATTATAGTGAAACACAATTAAAACTAATTTACAGAGGATTCTGGCTTACAAATATATCTTTTCTTGTATTCTGGTCTTCTTTGATTGTTTCTGGAATATTAAAGAGTTACTACACTTTTCAGGGTCTCTTTTTTCAGCAAATAATGTATAAACTTCATTCTTATTTTGAAGTGTTTGTAATCTCAGGACTTCTTCTTTTTGTAGGTTTTGTAATGATTACTATTCCATTAATTTCTAAACTTTTTAATAAATAATTGATATTGCAATAATTCATATATTGACAAAAGTATTAAAGTAAATGGAAATGCGGTGGACCTTATGGTCCTAATTTCGAACTTTTTTATTTAACTAATCACCATATCCATACCTACTTTTAATGAAGGTTATGTTGTCAAAATGAAAATTAACTAACCTCTTGATGGGATTCTGAATAATACCTCCAATCTTGCAACCATGTTTTTTTGCTATGGCATGAATTTCATCTGACAAATAATATGCAACAGAACCAATAAAATTAATCTCAATGCTTTTATAATCTTTATAACATAAAACATGTAAATCAAAGAATTCATTCAGTCCTATATGAATAATATCTTTCATTATTGGATGATCTTTATTTTCAGAAACAAACGGAAAATATTTTGAGAGGTATACATTTGCTCTATCATTACCATAAATGTTTTCTTTAACAACAGTCCAATCAGCTTCATAATTTAATTTAAATTTCTGTCTAAGATCATTTGGAAGAACGTTATTAAGATAAAGATTCAGTATTTTTTTACCAAAATAATTACCAGAGCCTTCATCCCCAATTAAGAATCCTAAAGAAGGAGCATGTTCATTAATACGTTCTCCATCAAAGTGACATGAGTTTGAACCTGTACCTAAGATACAAGTTATATTAGGATTGCCATTATACATAGCATAGCAAGCAGCATCAATATCATGTTTCACAATTATTTCAGTACTCTTAAAGAATGCAGAGAGAGATTCTTTTATGATATTATTTTTATCTTCTGATGAGCATCCTGCTCCATAAAAGAAGACAGTTTCTATTTCCCCTTTATGTTTTTCTAAAGCAGAGTTTTTCAAATGTTCTAATATACTCTTCTTATCAATAAAATAGGGATTAAATCCTATAGTATCACATCTGAGAATAATATTCTCTTGTTCATCACACAAAGCCCAACTACATTTAGTAGAGCCACTATCAGCAAATAAAAACATATTTAAAAAATTAGTTTGCAAAGATAGTGTAATAATAAAAACTAATGAGAAACAAAAAGGGGTTGCTCACAAACAGGCACATCTATACACTTATAAAAAATAAGATATCTAAGAAATTGAAAATCACTGCATTTAAGGATCTTTTATTTTTTAGCGGTAAGTACTACTGTCTTTCATTACATAAAAGAACGGAATCATTGTTCAATAAATAAATTACCTCAAATAATTTTAATTTTTATTCTAGATAATCCTTTTTAAAAAAACTCGTTATTTTGTAATTATGAAAAACTATTTATCTCTCTTCATATTCCTTTTATTTATTACAAGTGTTTTTGGACAAGATAAACATACTATTAGTGGATACATTACCGATAAGAATAATGGAGAAAGTATAGTAGGTGCAAATATATATTGTACAGAATTAGATCTTGGAGTTACCTCAAATACTTATGGTTTTTATAGCTTAACTTTACCATCAGGATCATATAATATATCTTATTCTTTTATAGGATACCAAACTGAGAATAAGAATTTTCAACTCATTAATAGTAAGAAATATGATGTTGAATTTGAATTGTCGACAGTTAATATACAAGAAGTAGTTGTTACTGCAGACAAAAGTATTGTAGAGAAAACACAAACATCAATGATTGATATACCTATTGAACAAATAAAAACAATTCCTGCTCTCTTGGGTGAAGTTGATGTTTTAAAGGCAATACAATTACTTCCAGGAGTACAGTCCAGTGAAGGTTCGTCTGGTTTTTATGTTAGAGGTGGTGGTCCTGATCAAAATTTAATACTTTTAGATGGTGTGCCTGTTTATAACGCATCACATATTGGGGGGCTTTTTTCTGTTTTTAATGCAGATGCAATTAAAACAGTACGTCTTACAAAAGGAGGATTCCCTGCTCGTTTCGGCGGAAGATTATCATCTGTTCTTCAGATTGACATGAAAGAAGGTAATATGAAAGAGTTTAGAGGAGATGCAACAATTGGTCTAATTTCATCCAAGTTAACACTTGAAGGACCTATCATTAAAGATAGAACCTCTTTTATAGTAGCCGGAAGAAGAACTTATGCTGATCTATTTGTAAAACCATTTATGCCTGCAAGCACTAGTCTTACTTTATATTTTTATGATCTTAATGCAAAAATCAATCATAAAATATCCAAAAATGACCGACTTTATTTAAGTGCTTATATGGGTAATGATGCTTTTGGTGTGGATTATGATGGTAGTAGAGAAGGAGGTAAAGGAGGGGGCTCATCTGAAGATGGAACCTTAAATTTTGGATTAGGTTATGGTAATATTACTTCTACATTAAGATGGAATCATTTGTTTTCAGACAAACTCTTTAGTAATACTACTTTAACCTATAGTAGGTATTCTTTCCATACTGATTTTGGAAATTCAGCTACTCGATCTACAACGTTTGGGGATGAAAATTTTAATATTGATTACGGCTATTTGTCTGGAATTGAAGATTTAGGAGGAAGAATAGATTTTGATTATGCTCCTAATCCAAACCATAACATAAAGTTTGGAACATCTTATACTTATCATCACTTCTTCCCCGGAGAATCAAACTTAAACTTCTCAATTGATTTTCCTGCACTTGATACTCTGAATCAAGATGTTAATATTGATACAGTTATTAATTTTTCTGGAAATACCAATGTGCATGAGATGTTTTTTTATTTTGAAGATAATGTAAGAATTACCAATAGATTGAAAGCAAATATCGGCCTTCATGTTGGATATTATTCATTAGCAAATAATACATCAACTACAAATATTGGTTTAATGGAAAAGATTAACAATAAAACTAATTATAGCTTCCAGCCTAGAGTATCAGCTAGATATTTGTTAAGTGAAGATTGGTCTGTAAAAGCATCATATGCTAAGATGCAACAAAATATACATTTACTGTCTAATTCTTCAGTAGGGTTTCCTAGTGATATTTGGGTGCCAGCGATAGATAGTGTGCCTTCACAAACTTCTGAGCAATGGGCAGCAAATGTTACTACACAGTTATATAATGGAAAATTTGAATTGAGTTTGGAAGGCTATTATAAAACTATGAGCGATTTAATTGCTTATAAAGCTGGCTATTCTAATCTAGAAAGTGATGAATCTTGGGAGAATGCTGTGGAAACTGGTGGTGAAGGAGAATCTTATGGTGCTGAGATCTTCTTGCAGAAAAAGAAAGGTAAAACGACCGGATGGATTGGATATACTCTTTCATGGACAAATAGAAGGTTTGATAATATTAATTTTGGAGAATGGTATCCTTATAAATTTGATAGAAGGAATGATTTTTCATTAGTTATATCACATAAGTTTAATAAAAAATGGGATGTTGGGGCTACTTGGGTATATGGTACTGGTAATGCCCTTACTTTTCCACAAGGTGTTTATTTAGGAATGCCTCATAATAACCATTGGGATAATGGGATGTCTGTAGAACTTGTAGAATCTTATGGAAGTATAAATTCTACTAGATTACCAGCATATCATAGATTAGATTTTGCAGTTAATAAACATAGTAAAAAACAAAAGTGGGAAAGTACTTGGTCTTTAGGCGCTTATAATCTCTATAATAGGAAGAACCCATGGTTTGCATACTTGGCTTATGAAGACAATCAAAGGGTTGCAAAGCAAGTTTCACTCTTTCCTATAATTCCTTCAA
>Ga0187827_10009225_pt1 | contig 10491 bp, 11 predicted proteins | sample ETNtaG_39_FD_167969 | JGI IMG/M metagenome (GOLD analysis project Ga0187827, IMG submission 167969) | Marine microbial and viral communities from oxygen minimum zone, Eastern Pacific Ocean - ETNP2014_SV_150_PacBio MetaG (Illumina Assembly) | ecosystem: Environmental > Aquatic > Marine > Hypoxic... | reverse complement strand
TGAGTTTCATTAGTTCGTCAAAATCTTTTGGAACCTTACTCTTATATTTATCAATCAAAACCTTGGAAATCTCCTTTATCCTCCTAGCCTTAGTCCGATAAAAACCAACAGGATAAATCAACTTCTCAATCTTCTTAACCGACAGTTTCAAAACTTTCTCAGGGGTCCTATTACCCTTAAGCAACCGAAGTGAAGCCTTAGCAGTAACATCATCCTTTGTCCTCAAACTCAACAAACAAGAAATAAGCGTAGTATACGGACTCTTAACAATCTCGGCCCAATCAGAAACAAAAGGTTTTTTAAATTTCTTAGACTCTTTCTTCAATATTCCAATAACCTTAGCAACATCTTTTACCATTAAAAAAATTAAACAACAACAGTTTAATAACTTTACTAAAAGGAACATTTATATAATCTAAACACAAGAAACACCTTAAGATGAAAAAAAGATTCCTTCTGCTTTTATCGTTAGCTGCATTAATTGTAATTGTCTCTGGATGCGAAAAATCATGTGATGATCTCTGCAAGGAAGATGGATTTCCAAAAGGACGTTGCAGAACAGAACCATTATCAACAATAGACCATGAATTAGGAAGAGAATCTTGCGAAGATCCTTCAACCTCTTGTGTTTGTGCACCAACATGCATGGATTTCTGTCAAAGTACATCAAGCACCACAGGGGAATGTGGCGCAGAACTAGGTGACCCAGCAGGACGCAGATACTGCGAAGATAATTCCATGTGTGTATGTAGTCCTCAGCCATGTAAGGAAGATAATGATTGTTTACAATACAACATACATTTCATCTGTGCAAGTGAAGGGTGTATGTTTCCTGGATGTTCTCAACAATGTAAAAAATCAGGATACCAAACAGGAATATGCGGCGGAGAATCAGGAGACGATATAGGCAGCGCTTATTGTGGCCAAACATTCAAACAATGCATGTGTACATAACTATAGCCAAATTCTAACAATTATTTAAATCCAAACACTTAAATATTACTAACATTGTCATCCTTTGATGCTCAAAGACTTCAAATGCAACAGATGTGGTCTGTGCTGCCACAGTCCAAGGCTCTACAAAGAAGACATAAAAAATATAATAAAAGCGGGACACAAAGAACAAGATTTCCTAATAACTGATTTCAGAGGCGTTACATACATAAAAGAAAAAAACGGATGGTGTACATTCCTAAAAAAAGGAAAATCCCAGTCATCCTGCAAGATCTACAAAGCAAGACCAAAAATATGCATTCAATACCCAACAAAACTCATAGGCAACAGTTGCATCCCACAATCATTAGTATCAGGCATAATATTCGAAAAAAACAATAACAATAAATTTCAATAAATTAAAAACGACGGCCATTGAAAAAATACCATTAAACAACTTTTAAAATAAATCAAAAAGACGAGATGTAATCTGCAATTTTCCATTCACAAATTAGAGCAAGGAAAATTGCCACCATTACACCGTCTTTATTTAAAGTTAAAAAAATTTAACCATTGGATAACCAAATTAATCGTATTGGGAAAAATTACGGAGGAGTCAAAAAAACATGAGTGACATCGGAGGACAAGCAGTAATCGAAGGAGTAATGATGAAAAACAAGGATAAACTAGCAATAGCAGTAAGAAAACCAAATGGAAAGATAGCAATAAAAAAACAAAGACTAAAACCAAAACCTAGTTTCCAAAAACTTCCGTTCATAAGAGGCATTGTAAACTTAATTGAAATGTTAATCATAGGGATGAAAGCATTAACATGGTCAGCTAATCAAACAACAGACAAAGAAGAAGAAAAACTTTCAAAAACAGAATTGACTTGGACAATTATCATCTCCTTAATAATTGTAATAGTCTTCTTCGTAGCCCTACCTTACTTCTTAACATTCTTAGTGGGAGCAAGAGAAGAATCCAATCCAATAGTCTTTAACTTCATTGACGGCTTAATAAAAATATCATTTTTCCTAATATATATCTTATTCATTTCAAGAATGAAAGAAGTAAAAACATTATTCCAATATCACGGAGCAGAACACAAAGCAATTTACTGCCATGAAAACAAAAAGCCATTAACGGTAGAAAACGCAAAAAAATACACGACATTACATCCAAGATGCGGTTCAAGCTTCTTAGTGATAGTACTAATAATTAGCATTATAGTATTCTCAATACTACCAATTTTCCTAAATTCACTGTTCCCATCATTCCAGGACCTATCATTCATAACAAAGAAAGTTTTCCTATTTATCTCAAGAATAATAGTAATTCCAATTATAGCTGGGGCCTCTTATGAACTTCTAAAACTCAGTGCAAAGTTCAAAAACAACCCAATTGTAAGGTCAGTTACCTTACCAGGACTCTGGCTCCAAAAGATAACAACTAAAGAACCAACAAGAAAACAGATAGAAGTAGCCATAAAATCCCTAGAATCCGTCCTAAAGTAACGAAAAATATATAAATGAGAACTCTAATTTATCAACTAAGCAATTTTTAATACAAAGATAGAGGTGAAAACATGAAAGTAAGATATCTTTTAGCATTGTTGGTAATAGCGATGATTAGTGCATGTGCTCCAGCTGAGGTAGAAACTCCAGAAGTGACACCACCAGTTGACACACCACCAGCAGCGCCAGAACCTACAGAAGTTGTTGAACCACAACCTCCTGAACCAGAAACAGTTGAAGTTGAGGTTATGTATGCTGGATATGATCCAAGTGAACTAACAGTTTTAGTGGGATCAACAATTGTATTCAAGTCAATACAAGGAAAGCACAAACTAACTGTAGACGGCAAAGGGCAACCAACACTTGAAGAAGACACAAGCCAAGAAGTTGTAGCTGACGAAGTGGGAAGTCTAAGGATTTTTGACATCTTCACAAAGAAAACAATGAATATTGAAGTTGTTGAAGAAATGCCAGAAGCAATGACTGAACCAACTGAATAAAATTTTTTATTTTTTTTTCTTTAATTTATTTTAAACAAAAATGAAAAATAAATCCATTATATTCCCAATCATCATTCTCATCATAATTTTTAGTTTAGCCTATTTTATGATCTCATTAGATAATATTGAACCTTCTCAAGAACAACCAAAAGTAACTGAACCAATAGATGATGTAACTCCTCCAATCGTAAAAACAACAACAATTATCGAGGAACCTCCAATTAGAGAAGTAGTCATTGAGATAGGTGGTGGCTATTTCGACCCAGAAGAGATAACAGTTCCAGTTGGAACAACAGTAATCTGGGAAAACAACGATAGAAGGGCCCATAGGGTAGCCGCCAATCCTCCAAACAGAGAGTTTTATGGTGACAGGATAGTACCAGGAGAAACTTACTCATACACGTTCACAAATGAAGGAGTCTTCAATTACGCTGATATAAACTTCTTCACAATGACTGGATCAATTATCGTAGAGTCAAGATCAAGCTCCATAACAGGTAACGCAATTGAATGGAGTGGTGAAGCAAACTTCGCAGGAGCAGCATTCCTAATCCTAATCGGAGTAATAATGGCCTTTATTGTAAGTATGGAAAGGAAATAAACTTATATTCATTATTTACACCTAACTATTTGCTATTTTCTCCTTTATAGTAGTCAACCACAACAAAATTTAAATAAAGGTATCTTATCTTAATTATAAAATGAGGTTGTTTCCACTATTTTTAGTATTAATTCTAATAATCGGCTGTATTGGCACCCCTACAGGAAGAAGTATCATAACCATACAAGATGTCGATGCATCAGGAAATGTTATTCAACTCGAAGAGACTATTCAGGCAGAACCTGAAGAACCCACTGAACCAGAGGAGCCTGAAGAGATAGTAATCGAAGAACCAGAAGAAGAACCTGAGGAGCCAGAAGAACTAATTAATGAATCTGCAACCAATGTCATAGAAATCATCGACAAAACATTTGTCCCAGAAACAATAACAGTTCCAGTTGGAACAACAGTAATCTGGAAACATATCGACGAAAAGGCCCAAGAAGAAAAAAGACAGCATCTAATCAGAATCTATCCTTTAGGCAACAAAAGCCAATACATGGACTATGGAGATGAATTTGAATTCACATTCACAGAAGCAAAAAGGTACTGGTATATAGATATCCTTTACAGCAAGGTCATGAAAAGAGGATTTGTTGTTGTAGAAGAATAGACTTTTTCTTCTTTTTTTCCGTAATATTTAAATACCACTGTATCAATTAAGAACAACATGAAAAGAGCATTCAAAGCAATAATATTCTTAATCGTCTTCATTAATTTTGTAGCTTTCTTAGTACTCGTCCAACCATCCATAACTGGATTCACAGTTTACTCAACAGCAAACGAAAAAGTTGCATTCAGCTGGGCCTCAATCATACTAATAACGCTTCTAGTCGTATCAATGATCAACATATACGGCTCAACAGACATAGAATACGAACTAAGTCAGCCACAACCAACACAACAACAACTCCAGCCACAACAAGAGACCCAACAACAAGCAGCCCCTCAAATCTCAAACACCCACTACCAAAAACTAGAGGAATATATCTCAACCTGCTTATCTCAAGGACTCAATGAAGAAGAAATAAAAGACATACTAACAAATGCAGGTTGGAGCAAAGAAGTAGTAGATGAGATGATGTCAATATCAATGTAGCTAACAATCAAAACACTTTCTTAAAAACAAATTCCTTAATCTCTTTCGGCCAGTCCTTCTCAATCTCTTTCTTATACTTATGAACAGCATCAATAAAATCCTGACGAATCTCTGATTTACCATCAAGCATCTCAACAATCTGCCTTTTTGCAAACATTGGAACTCTTTTCAAATTCCAAGCCATCGCCTTCATCTTCTCAAGCTTATCCTCTTTCTTCTCCAAAAGCTCCTCCTCAGTCTTCTTCCACTGTTTGTAGTAATTAAACTCCTGCAGCTCTTCCTTATTAACATCTTTCTTAGTTCCAATTTTAACAAGAACATTCTTATGCATCCTACGAATGAAATCAATCCTATCCTCTATCCTCATAATATCAGTTATTCCCATCGCAAACAGATTAAACGCAAAAGGACTAGGTATAGTAGTTCTAATCTCCTCAACCTTAATTTTCTTCTTCTCAATCCCCTCAATAACCTTCTCTGTATTCTCAATATCCATCAAATCCTCTAAAACCTCACGCCTAGCCTCCTTCAAAATGCAAAAATCATTACTTATCCGCTTCACAGCATTCATCAATATCATAGAAGATACAGCTTGTCTACCAACCCTTTTAGTCCTGCCCTTATAATTACGAAGAATCATAAGTGACCTTCCTGCACAATGCCTAAACCTTCTTTTCAAAACCTCAGACTTATCAATAGCCATCTCCATCACTTTACGAAGCTCCTTAGCCTTTACCATCTTAAAAGCAGCCATAACATTTACTTTCTTAATTGACCTGATGTAAAACCCATTATCATTTATTCCAATCTCAACATCTCTGTGCTGCGTCTTCCCAATTGCATACCCTACTGCCCTACTAAGACAATCGTTCACTCGTCTGCCAAAAAGGGTATGGAATAAAACATAATTTCCAGTATCATCCTTATAATGCTCAATAATAATTCTAGTAGACGACGGAATCTGTGCATAATTAAACTGTTCAAAGAAATATCTGTAAAGGGACTCTGCCCCATTATCATCAACATAGAGATAATCATTGATAAATTTAATTATCTCTTTCTTTTTCTTACCCAAACAAAACTGCTCCCCTAAAGATCTCCTAAACTTTCCAATATCAACAGCCAAATCAAAACTCAAAGGTAACATCTCAGAAAACCATGACGGCACAGTCGGTGGCCGATTAGCAGAAGAACTAACCTGAGCAACCATTCCCCTAGAAAACTTAAACTGATAAACCTGTCCTCCAAGTACAAAAACATCTCCTGGTTTCAACCTCTCAAGGAAAGCCTCTTCAATAGTTCCAACTGTCTGCTCTCCAACCTTCACCCTAACAGAAGTTTGGTCAGGAATCGTCCCAATATTAGTCATGTAAATAACCCGCCCCATCTTCCCCCTCCTCCCAATCATCCCAGTTTCTTCATCATGCCATATCTTCGCATAAATATATCTGTCTTCAAGCGAAATAAACTTCCCAGCAAGATAATCAATTACCTCGTTAAAATCCTTCCTAACTAAATCCTTATAGCAATAAGACTGCTTAACCAATTTAAACAATTCATTAACATGAATCTTACTATCAATTGCAATACCATCTATCTGCTGAGCCAAAACATCCAAACAATTAGTAGGAATGTGAATACTATCTATCTTCTTCTCAACAGCAGACTTCAGTAACACCGCACATTCAACCAAATCATCCCTATCCAAAACAATTATCCGACCTTTAGCCTTCTCATGCAATTTATGCCCCGATCTACCAACTCTCTGTAAACACCTTGCAACACTCTTAGGAGAACTAAGCAATATAACTAAATCAATAAACCCAATATCAATACCTAACTCCAAACTGGTAGAACACACTACCACCTTTAACTTACCCTCCCGTAACCGAGTCTCAATATCCAACCTATGTGTCTTAGACAAAGAGCCATGATGAGCTCCTATACCTTGGCCTTTGGCCGAGGTGCCAGAAATCTCAGATTTCTCAGCATTCTCAGTATAACTTTTAGGAAACTTATCCTTAAGATGATGAACAACTCTTTCAGTAGCAGCCCGAGTATTCGTAAATATCAAAGTAGTCTTATGATCCTGTATCAGCTTATCCATCAAAGAATACATTGCATTGTGCATAGCTCCATGCTCCATGTCAATTAAGTCAGGTACAGGACTAAGAACTTTCATATCCAACTCTTTCATATACTGAACATCAACTAACTTACATGGCCTCTCCTCACCATTGTCATAACCAACCAAAAACTTAGCAATCTCCTCAAGTGGACTAATCGTTGCACTCAAACCAACTCTAGCCATATGAGAACTCAAATTCCCCAACCTCTCCAAAGAAAGTGACAGATGAACCCCTCTCTTATTCTCAGCCAAAGCATGTACTTCATCTACTACACACCATTCAACATTCTTTAAGTGCTCAACAAACTTAATAGATGACAACATAATTGCCAATGATTCAGGAGTTGTTATCAAAATGTGTGGAGGCTTCTTAAGCATTGCAGCCTTTTCTTTAGGAGTTGTATCTCCAGTCCTAACTCCTACCCTAACACCTAGCTCCTTCCCAGCCATTTCCTCCATCTCTTTCAAAGGCTCAACTAAATTCTTCTGAATATCATTATTAAGTGCCTTAAGTGGCGAGATATAAACACAATAAATCCTATTCTCCAAAATCTCCTTCTCAGATGAATCAATAAGCTCATTCAAAATAGAAAGAAAAGCAGTCAAAGTCTTTCCAGAACCAGTGGGAGCCGAAACTAGTATGTTCTCCCTAGAATGAATATCCATCACTGAATATTTCTGAGGCAGAGCAAATGTCTCAAACTTACTCTTGAACCACTTCTTAACGATAGGGTTAAGAATGTTGTATAGTTCATCATCTGTATTCGGTTTATCCTTGAATTTTACCACCCAACCAAGAAACAAAGAAAGATTTATAAATGCTACCTTATACCCAATACACAAGCTAATTCAATTTAGCAAATCTAGTGCCGCAAGGCACGAACTAATATACAGTAAATCACGATAAAAATGGCAAACATATACGACGTAGATCCAAGCGAACCAATAGAACTAGCAGCTGAAGAGCTAAAGAAAATTGAGCACCTAAAGCCCCCAGAATGGGCTAGTTATGTTAAAACTGGTATGCACAAAGAAAGGCCTCCAGTAGATGAGGACTGGTGGTACTTTAGAGCAGCCTCAATTCTAAGAAAAGCTTACAGAGTAGGTCCAATTGGAGTTTCTAAATTAAGAAAACATTATGGCGGAAAAGCTAACAGAGGTCATAAAAAACACCACTTCTACAAAGCATCTGGTAATATCATAAGAAAAGTCCTTCAACAACTTGAAAAGGCAGAATTACTAAAAAAAGATGTTAAATCACTTAGAAGAGGACGATTAATATCACCAAAAGGAAAATCATTATTAGACAAAATAGCTACAAAAATAGTTAAAGGCAGACCAGTAAAGAAAGAAGAGCCTAAGGTGGAAGAGAAAAAGCCAGAAGTAAAAAAGGCGGCTCCAAAAAAACCTTCAAGTGAAAACGAAAAGGGATCAGAAAAGCCAAAGGTTCCTCAAAAACTTTCGAGTGAAAACGAGAAAGGGTTAGAGAAGACCAAATCTTCTCAAAGACCAGAAGTAAAAAAGGAATCACAACCTCAAGCTAAACCAGTTGAGAAAGAAGCAAAAAAGGCAGAAGAAAAACAGTAAAATGGATGAGTTAGAGGAAATAAAAAAAAGAAAGCTGGAAGAACTAAAACAACAACAAGGATCAGGCCAGCAAGACGAAGAAGTTCAACAACAAATTCACCAACTCGAAGGAATTGTCAAACAAGCATTCACAAAAGAAGCATTGGAAAGATACGGCAACTTAAAAACTGCCCATCCAGACAAAGCAGTTCAAGTGTTGGCAATTTTAGGCCAGGCAATAAGTTCAGGTCAAATAACAAAGATTGACGATACACAATTCAAAGAATTATTGACAAGATTAACACCAGAAAAGAAAGAATTCAAGATAACAAGAAAATAAAATGGCACGATACATACACCCAAGTCGAAAACAAAGACTAGTGAAGAGAGGAAGACAAACTAGGTGGGCCCCTTTTTGGACAGTTCCAAAGATATACGGCAAAACTAGAAGAGTCCATCCGGGTAGACATACTTCAGTAAAGAGAAGCTGGAGAAGAAGTAATACTAAAGCATAATTAAAAAACCACAGAAATCGAAGATTTCTGGGTGCAAAAAATCAAGGAGATTTTTAAGCATGGCTGACAAAAAGAAAGAAGAGAAAAAAATTGTATTGGAAAGAACCTATAATGTCCCACTTAGAAGGGAGTTCCTTAAAGCTCCTAAATGGAACAGGACAAAAAAAGCAGTTTCAGCTGTAAAAAAATTCATTTCCAAACACATGAAATCAGATGATGTCAGATTAGGAAAGTACCTAAACTTAGAATTATGGAAACACGGAATAAAAAATCCCCCTCATCACGTTAAAGTTGAGTGTAAAAAAGACGACAAAGATGTAACAAGAGTTGAAATCGTAGGAGCACCAGTAGAAAAGCCAAAGGAAGATAAGAAAGGAAAGAAGAAAGAAACAACACCGGAGGCAAAAATCGAAGAAAAAACAGAAAAACCAAAAGACGAAAAACAAGAAAAAGCAAAAGAAGTTCAAAAAGAAGAATTAAAAGAGATTCAAAAAGAAAAACCAAAAGTTCACGCTCCAAAACAAGCATCAGCTCCAAAAGCTGTTGAAGCGCGTCCTACTGCTCCAATGCAGAAAGGTTAATTTAATTTTTTCTTAATATTCTCAATCTCCTCAACCATATCAGAAGCAATATAACTAAACCCTTTTTTCTTCTTAAGCAAAATATCCCCAATCACTCCACTAATATAAGCAGCATTAACAGCCGACTGAAATAAATCCCCTGTCTGCCCCAAATATCCCAAACAAAGTCCAGCCAAAACATCTCCAGTCCCAGCCTTAGTCATCCCGGCATTACCAGTCATATTCAACTTAATCCTATCCCCAGAAATAACAGCATCAACAGGTCCCTTCAACAACACCACAATTTTTTTATTTAATTTTTTCAAAATATTTCTAATAATTATTGATTTTTTATTTATTGGTAATTTTTTATTGGTTATTTTTTTAATTATTTTTTCATCAATTTTAGAATTTTCTAAGAACATCTCCAATTCCTTCAAATGAGGAGTAATTATCACATTATCAACATCATTAAGTCCAACAGGTTTAATCCCATCAGCATCAATAACCATCAATTTTTTATTCTTTTTAACAAACTTCTTAACAAAAGATTTAGATTTAATCCCAATCCCATTACCAATCAAAACTGCATCAAAACCAGAAGAAAACTTCAAAACATCTTTTGCCTGAGAAACATTAAACTCTTCACCTTTATACTTCTTAACTACCAAATCAGCAGAAAGTGCACTAACAGCCCAACCAACCTTAGAAGGTGCAGCAACAGTAACCCAATCAACACCGCAACGCAAAGCAGCAAGCCCAGCAAGAACTAAAGCTCCAACATAATCCCGAGATCCACCAATAACAAGAACACGACCATTATCACCTTTATGTCCTTTAGGATCCCTTTTAACCAACTTCAAATCTTTCTTACTAATAAAGCTCATAAAAGAACTAAAGTAAAACTAATATTTAAGCTTTTATCTATTCAGAAGGATTTAAAAACCTTACCACTATAATTTCTAAGAAGTAATAACAAAATAACTATAATTCAAAATAAACATAGTTCACTTACTCCTCACCATCATCTCCACCTTCTCCTCCTTCCGAATCTTCCTCTTCACCAGCACCA
>Ga0187827_10009224_pt1 | contig 10491 bp, 8 predicted proteins | sample ETNtaG_39_FD_167969 | JGI IMG/M metagenome (GOLD analysis project Ga0187827, IMG submission 167969) | Marine microbial and viral communities from oxygen minimum zone, Eastern Pacific Ocean - ETNP2014_SV_150_PacBio MetaG (Illumina Assembly) | ecosystem: Environmental > Aquatic > Marine > Hypoxic... | reverse complement strand
CTGGACAATAGAACAACTTCAACAATCAGAGGGTATCAATTCGATCTGGGTTAGTTCTGATAATGAGGAAATTCTTTCCATTGGACGAGATTGCGGTGTCGAGTCCATACTGAGACCTACAGAATTCTCGGGAGATTTTGCTACCTCCGAATCCGGCTGGTCTCAGGCGCTGGAAATAATAGAAAATAGGGTTGGTAGAGTTGATATCGTTCTTGCTCCCCAGGTAACATCACCTTTAAGAGAAGTCGGTGATATAGATCGAGGGATACGCAGCTTTCAGGATCAGGGATGTGATTCAATGTTTTCTTGCTGTGTGGTTAATGATTTGTGTTTTTGGGAGAAGGATCCAGCTGATACATTGCAGAGTTTAAGTTATGATTATAAGAATCGGCAACGTCGCCAGGATAAACAAAACAGATATGTTGAAAACGGTTCATTTTATTTGTTTAAACCAGATGTTCTTAGGAAGTATAACAATCGTCTCGGGGGAAGAATTGGTATGACAATTATGGATTTATGGAAGATGTTTGAAATTGATACTATAGAGGATCTCAGGATATGTGAGGCATTAATGAAAACCTTCTTGTTGGGTCCCAGAAAAAAGAATGGATAGATATTGATGGATTTTTCAAACCGGGAAATAAAAAGTGACGATTACCACGATTATTCTCTTAAAGACGGTCATTTGATCGGAGAGTTTGAGCAAATGTACAAAAACTCTTGTGATATTCCATGGCATCAAGACACGCAGGAAGATTGGTTGGATGTCCAATTGTCCATCATGTTTTTAAAACAATATGGTTTGTTTGATTCTATTTTTGATTTGGGTGCAGGATTAGGCTACTTTTTGGACATTATAGGTAGATCATGTGGATCAAATCAATGTAGTTTGCATGGATATGATATTTCAGCAACGGCATGTATGAAAGGAAAAGAAATTTTTCCTCATATTAATTTTCGTGAGTTAAATCTTGTGGAAGATGTGGGAAAGAATTTTACATACAACATTAGTAGTAAAGAAGCAAATTCTAAACGTCTGTTTATGCTTATGGGTGTCTTATGGTATGTCTTCCCCAAAATTGAGAATGTAGTGAGAAGCATAAGCCGTATGTCTGAAATAGGAGATTATTTTTTAGTTTCTCAAAATTTTCCTCCTCTGCATTCAAGCTTTGTCGGCAAAGAGGTCATTCCCGGACCCCAGGCAATACTTAATTTGTTCGGTGGTGTTTTTAAACCTCTCGAAACTATCTGGTATGAAGATAAATTGTCTGATGGCAACGATAACTGGTTTGTGGCAGTCATGGAAAGGACGTAAGTAAATAAAAGTTGATTAACTTCTTAAGGGATGGATAGTGAGAAAAAAGAAATTTTAAAAAGGAATGTATAATGTCGCGAGTTGTTTATCAAAATGGCAAATTAATTCCGGAGAAAGAAGCTAAAATTTCTATCTATGATTCTGCTTTGATGTTTGGAGATATGGTCTTTGAGATGACTCGTTCTTTCAACAAAAAGCAGTTTAAACTGCGCGAACATTTAGTCCGATTGTACAAAGGAATAAAAATATTAAGGATCCCTCTGCAGATGACGATAGAAGAGATGGAGCAGGCTTGTTTCAAAATAGTTGAAGCAAATGAACCCTTTTTTGAACATCATGATGAACATAGATTGATGATCAATGTAAGTAGGGGGCTTTTATCTATTTATGCTCCAGTCTTTGACAATAAGATAGAACCTACCGTTATAATTGCAGATTTCCCACTGAAATGGACGGTTTCAGGCATGCGTCGTTTATTCGATACAGGTATTAATGCCGTAATCCCTGCACAAAGAGTAATTCCTGCAAGTTTATTAGATCCTAAAATTAAAAACAGAAGCCGTCTTCATTATCAGATGGCAAATATCGAAGTATCCGGATATGAAGGTGAAAATAATTGGGCTCTCATGCTTGATCCTGACGGTTATATAGCAGAAGGAACTGGAGCTAATTTCTTTATCGTAACTAATAATACCATTATCACACCTGAAGGAAGAAATGTATTACGAGGAATCAGTAGTGATTATGTCTTTGAAGTATCTAATCAATTAGGTCTTGAATGTATTGAAAAAAATATTGAACCTTACGATGTTTATACTGCTGATGAAGCGTTTATGACTGGTACACCATTTTGCATCTTGCCGGTAACTTCTCTTAATAATGTCAGGATTGGAGATGGGAAAACGGGTGAGGTTGTAAAATCTTTATTAGATCAGTGGTCTAAGAATGTGAACCTTGACATTGCCCAACAAATTAAAGATTATAACATTGAAACTGAAAATTATCAGTCTGGTTCTCCAACCACATATGAATTTAAAAAATCCAGACAAGATACATTGTGAGGGTTTACCAATGATTAGGGTTAAATATATATCTCTGAATTCAACGAGTAAGTGCAACACATGAGATAAAGACCTGTGAAGGTGTTCTATACTTAAGGCACGGCCGTGGTCTACTATTTAAAAGATATTCAATATGGGCAAGTAGCGCCTAACAAGACCGATAGAATTTTCAACAGAGCCTTTCTCCCCACTGCAGTACGGGTTACAGAAATATGACTTAGTAGAAAGAAGTTCGATTATTATTGCATGAACAACATTATCAGATCATTGTTTTACGTAATAGTTCTTCTGAGAGGTTTTGGATAATCTATTAAAAAGGAAGTTTAGAAAATATGATTTTATGTGTAATCCCGGCAAGAGGTGGTAGCAAGGGTATACCTAGAAAGAATATAAAGCCATTATTAGGCAAGCCTTTAGTTACATGGAGTATAGAAGCTGCACAAGACTCTAAGTTAATAGATAGATTAATTGTTTCTACGGAAGATATAGAAATTACCCACATTGCAAAAGAGGCTGGGGCTGAAGTTCTAAATCGGCCAAAGGAGTTTGCATCAGATTATTCATCAACTATTCCTGTTTTACGTAATGCACTAGAATACATAGATGCTAAAATTGTGGTGCTTTTACAGCCTACCTCACCAATTCGCGTTAACAACCTGATTGATTGTGCTATAGAGAGGTTTCTCTCCTCAGATTGCGATACATTGGCGACGGGTTATATTTCGAAGCATTATGCGTGGGGTGAATATCAGTGTGTCCCTCGTCAAAAGATTGAAGGTTATTTCCATGATGATGGGAATATATATGTATTCAAGTCATCTGTAATTAAATCTAATAAGTGGATTGGTGATAGTCCTCATCAGATGGTTGTGGAGGAAATATATAATCTTGAGATTGACAATATTTCAGACTTTTGGGCAACAGAAGGCATTTTAAGGAGAGTATTAGAGGGCGCATATAAGCTATGAAACATTTACCTTTAACGAATGGAAAGGCATCTGGTCGCGACAAAACCTGATGAGCTAATCTCTAATCTACCACACATATTAAAACATGGTATCCCTGAAGCCGAAATCTTACAATCAGACCTGAGGAATGAACCTCTCCCTTATGAAGACAATAGTTTTGATTATGTTTTCTCGAAATCAGTCCTCGAACATTTTTACTATCCGGAAGAACTAGTTCAGGAAATATTCCGAATTCTGAAACCCGGTGGTTTAGTGATTACAATGGTTCCGGACTGGGTATCTGTTTACAAAACATTTTACGATGATTATACACATCACACACAAAACAACCACTCTCAGAACTATGCAACAACTATCAGATATCACAAAATCAATACTACAACTGGCTTAAAGAGTTCCAGTCAAAATCTCATAAAGCTTTTGGCTCTTCAAGAAAATCAAGAAGAGAACAACGTGTTATTGATGAAAATAAAAAGCTCAAACGAATTATAGCCGAGCTAACAATTGAACTAAAAAAAACAGAACTCGAATTAGGCGAAGGAGAAGATCTCTGAATGTAGGCCTTGTGATGGAAATGCCGGAAGCTAACTTAAAAAACTTGTGGTATGGAATCTATGTTGATAGAAGACAAATACCGTTAAAAATAAAGAAAGGAATATGATGCAAATTTATTCGACGGCTGTCAGTAAAATGATAGCGTTGCAGCGTAGAATAATCAAAAAAATATATAAAACGCCTGATGTGTGGCCAAACGTTTCCCTTACTCGTGCCTGTAATGCAAAGTGTAATATGTGTCCCATGCATAGCCAGGATAATTATTTGTCTACTCCCATGGATGACAAAACTTTTCAAAAAACTATTCAAATTTATAATCAATTAAGAATCAAATATATGATCTTGTGTTCAATGGGTGAGTGTTTGTCTCATCCGAGATTTAAAGAGTATATGGACCAATTAGAAAGAGAACACTTCTTGGTTCGGATATCATCTAATGGTTATCTTCTCAACAGGCATATGGATACTCTTCTAAAAAAGAACATCCATTTCTTTAGAGTGTCTACTGAAGGTTGGGACAACGAAAGTATGATGAAATATAGAGGTCAGGAATTCGATCGGGTTTACCGAAATGTTAAGGATTTTTATAAATACTCTAAGGGGAAAAACACCAGGTACCAATTTTTCCTTTCACTTCATATTTATCCAAGTATGACTGAAGATAACATTAGGCTGATGTTTGATCTTTGGGGCGAATGTTCTGATCATATCTGGGTTAGTTACCCACTGAACCCGTCTCTTAATCATGAAAAGGCCGGGCCACCGGTTCCTGTACCAGAAGAAGGTTTTGGCGATTATTATCACATGGTTCCAAGGAAAATATTTACTTGTACAAAGGCCATGAGAGGAGCTTATATCCAACCAAATGGTGACGTTCTTCCCTGTTGTGAAGATTACTCAGGCCATTTAAAATATGGAAACATTCACGATGAAGATTTTATGGATATTATTACGGGGAAGCGTGCGACCTCCTTGCGCGAAGAATTTAAAAGTGGTGCCTCTAAATCTTGTGGTAAGTGTTCTCGTTTTTATGAATTCGCTCCCGGAATGGATAAAAGAATTGCACGTCTGCAGAAACTAGTTCCTGCAAGACATGCTAATAGATTTGAATTCCCCAAATACTAATTCAATTAATTGCTAAATGTGCTTATGTTTTTAGAGTGGGAGGTGGGATATCAGCTTATTGCATGTTAGGGTTGTTCTGTGGCATAGTTTCTCTCTCATCGCCGTAAAATAGTTTATTAATCCTATGCGTATAAAGAAAATATGGAAAAAAATTCTCTATCATTATCGTTGGTTTAGATATGGAGATCCATCACCGGTTTCAGTTGATCAGAAATGTTCACCAGAAGTAATAGACACAAAATTTAAAATCTCAGCATTATTGAAATATATTGTTTTAGTTAAAAAAGCAATTATTTCAATGTATGGGGTACATTCACAGTTGTTAAATGAAGCAATAGCATTAATTCCAGATAAACTTGTAAATTCAAGTGCAACAAGAAATAATTACTACAAATATTCAATAAATAATCTATGGAAAAACGCTTTCTCGATAATCGATGATGAACATGGATTTGTTCGAGTTAAAATAAGTTGCCACTATGAGGGTATGTATTTTTTTATTGGCAGAAATATATTGTCTGCTTCAAATGGGTCTTTATCAATATCTATTGAGTCTGGCTCTTATAAAAAAACATTGTTGGCAAAACATCTTGAAGCTCTGCATCAGAATTGGGATTTGTTTTCTTATTCATTTGACCAAAATGAAAAGAAAACATTTCAGGAAAATGGATACCTTGATTATTCATGGAAAACTGATTCTGCCCCAAAACGTATTTTTATTACTCCGCCAATTCTTCAAAATAGTAAAAAGCAAAATAAAATTGTCGTTTTCGTTGCAGACGGTGTTTGCCCGATGGATATAGGTGTATATGGTTCTGAAATTAAAACGCCGAATATTGATGCGTTATTCTCAGAAGGGGCTGTTTTCCTTAATAGCTATTCCCAAAGTAATTGGACTCTACCGACTTTTGCATCAATGGCAACATCTCTTTACCCTTCTCAGCACAATATCGTTAATCCGGATGGGCCTATACGTGTATTAAGCAGAGATGAGTTAACCCTTGCAGAGATATTGAGGAATGAGGGCTTTGTGACTTATGGAGATTTCGCTCATAGAAGATGTAATCAGAGTCTTGGGCATCACCGGGGATTTGACAGTTTTTACTACAAACAACACACTAATGATGGCGACAACATGTCAAAACAAATTAATAGAGCAATTAATTTTTATCAAAATATTAAGGGAGTGTCTTTATTTATGTTTATACATTTTTTTGACACTCACTCTCCATACTGTTTCCTTTCAGAGGGTATGGTTGATAAATACCTTCTTATTCCTAAATCTGTAGAATATTATATGGACAAAACATTAAGTAAAACAATTGGCAGTGATCAACATGGATTTATAAAAGACAGATATATGAAAAAATTGTTACAACTAGATAATAGGCTGTATGAATTTATTGATGAACTAAGAAATGACCCTGAGGCCACAGTATTCTTTACATCGGATCATGGAACCTCTTTTAATAAGTCGGATGCTGATACTCTTGTCGATTCAAACATTAGAACTCCTTTTATGGTATATTCAAACAAATTTCAAATTGAAGGTGGAAGATTTAGTAATATGGTTGAATCTTCAATAGATTTGTTGCCAACAATAACATCTCTTTTAGGGATTGATAAAGGGATGCAAAGAAGTGGTTCCAGCGTATATAACTGTGACCTTAGTTTGAACTCAAAAGAATATGCGCTTTCTGAGTTGATGTATAAAGAAAAGTATGAGCTAAAAATTACGGATATAAATGGTTCACATGTCGTTATTTCGAGCAATAGAAACGAGCAGTCATATGAAATTGATTTAAATAATTTCAACATTACTGAGTATAATACGGGAAAAGGTAGTGCGATAGAATATGGTAAAAAGCTTGCCACGTATATTGAGAAGTCAAGATTAAATAAGGAGTTAAAGGATTCCTTGTGTAAGGCTGTTGACAACTTTGCGTAATCATTGTTAGTTTCTGTGCGGCGTCTATTAAGGCCAAACCATAATTAAATAACGTTGTAATGGAAGATTCCGGTTGCATGTCTATTTTGATGAATTATTTTAATCATGATCCTTTTCCAATTATGTTGAATACAAGAACCATATTTTATATATATCTGAGTTAAATATTATAAGAACTTCATGGAAAGCATTCCTGAATTACGAAATATTTGCCAAAAACCAAAAATAGAAAGCAGAGAAGCGATTGGATATAATTATCATGGTTTTAAGAAGAGGTGTGACTTAAGATTATCCATATATTTTACATGGATATTTCTTCGTTTAGGGATATCCGCGAATACAGTCACTATTCTTTCCGGTATATTTTGTATTGTTGGTGGGTTCCTATTATCTTACGGATCAATTTGGATAGTTGTTCTTGGTATTGTTTTCTTCTACATTTACTCTCTTTTGGATCATAGCGATGGCGATATTGCTCGTTACAACAGGCAAAGCAGTATCTTGGGCACATTCCTGGACTGGTATGTGCATTTATTGAGAGATGCGGCCATGTTTACCGGCTTGGCAATAGGATCGTTTGCTGATCAGCCAAGTGTATTTATAATTATCTGTGGATTTCTATCTGTTCTATCTCCAATTTTTGATAAAAGCGTAGTTGGTTGCGGATGGACAGTGATTAGTTGGAATCGCCTTGAAAGAATGCAAAAAGGAGCAGAAATCATTGACAATCCTGAAGGGCTTGATCTTAATAGCGATACGGCGACAATTACAGATGAGCAGGGAAGGAAGTCAATAAGCTTTATAATGATACTGGTGAGAAAATTATGGAGAATAGCTATTTCTATTTTTCAACACCATTGGTCGCCGCTTGTACTGATAATTCTTGCAATAATACAAATCCTTATTAATGCAATCGTATCGATATCACTTGATTTTCGTCACATACTTATTATCTATACTGGACTTTTTGGTCCAATTTATGTGTGCATTAGGCTTTGCCGAGTGATAAAAAACAATGTTTTTGAAGACCGCTACAAATTATTATTTAGCAAAAGAAATGATGTACATGTAAGAGATTATTTTTTTTATTAAGACTCAGGAATAGATTTATTATAAATACTTTATATATACAGGAAGTTTTTTCTTTCAGGATGTCCTCTTTCAATATAAGAACATTTAGGTTCAATTGTTGCTAAATAAAATTATAGATAAGTACTCCGAAAACACTGAAAAGGGTAATTATCTATTATATTTACTGATACATCCTACAAGAATATTACATACTGTCCCATTTTACGCTAAGGCTATAAAAAGAAGATTTCTTTCGAGTGCGCTCCCTCCAGATTCTTATCCTCAATATATTCACACTGTTTATAAAGAAATAAAATATTCTAGTTTTTCCCCTGAAGTCCGTTTTATTGAAAGTTGTTTCAAGAAATCTTCTGAAAAAACAGAATCTGGCTATCAAGGTCAAAGGTCAATTAATCTTGCTTATGGTGAATTTAGCTATGATAAGCTTCCTGATTGGAATGCTGAATTTGACGATCCGGAACAGACAATGTCGATGCATAGATGGAATTGGCTGCTGACTGAACTTGCCAATCCAAAAAACCCTGACTCTGTTACTTGGGGGACTGAATTAATAAAAAGCTGGATTGCTGTACAGGGTTCTATAAAGTCAAACCTGGCCTGGAAAAGTTATACAGTGGGGGAACGTATATGTAATTGTATAATCTTTTTGTCATATGTTGATGCTAAAAACAAAAACTTTTCTGAAACTATTACATCTCTAAGAGATATGACATTGTATCTATGCAAAAACCTTGAGTATCACCCAAATGGCGCCACATTTAACCACATACTAAATAATGGAAGAGCGCTGTATTATTCAGGTCAGTTTTTCAAAAATCATGTCCTTGTCGAGCTTTCTTCAACTATTATTAAGAACGAAATATCGATGATCGTGAATGATGATGGTTTTGTAAGAGAGGGTTCGTCACATTATCAGTTTCTGGTGACAAGGTGGATCCTTGAAATATATATTCTTGCAAAAGTAGTAAACGACGACCTTATGTGTAGCATACTTAAAGAAAGCCTCTCCAAAATGATTATGGCATGCTGGTTCCTCCTTGTTTATAATGAGAGAGAGTGTGACTGGTCATTTCCCTTAATTGGTGATGTATCACCTGATTTTACACCTGATTGGCTAGTTGGCTTACCATGGTCGATGCCGGCAATTGATTTATATAAGCCTGAAATCCTTCCGAATCCTCCCTCAAAAAGATGTTGGTCGGATCTTTTTGAAGATATTGAAGTTATGCGTACATTCCCTGATGGGAATGGTGTTTTCGGAAAAAGATCTTTCCAGAGCTATAACGAGAGTGGGTGGTTCAGGCTTGATTATGACAATATAACGATATTCTGGCACGTTGAACCTGCGGGAACTCCATTGTTTCCTTCCCACGGTCATTGTGATACAGGTTCATTTGTAATGCTTATTGAAGGCGAGCAACTACTAATTGATCCTGGTAGGTTCAGCTATATAGATAATAATGAGGGAAGATATGGAATAACTGCTGCAGCCCATAATCAACCAACTATAGATGGATATGATCCTTTCTTATACCACCATCGTAATAGATATCCGGAATTCTACATAAAGTCTAAGCTTGAGGCTAGTTACAAATGGAACAAAGAAGGTTTTGAGTTTACTTTAAGACATGATGGATTCGGGAGAATTGTTGGCGACCAAATTACATTTGAAAGAACCTTTAAAGTTTATAAAAAAAGGTTAAATATTCGGGACAATTTTGTCGGGAATAAAAAGCATTATGTGAGAACAACTTTTCACTGGGCTCCTGGATTGGAAATCCTCAAAACTGAAGATGTTAATTGTTTTGAGGTAAACGGAGAAAAACAAATTAAGCAAGCTAAGATATCAATTTCATTGGATAACTCATCAAGTGAAGATTCAAAGATAAATGAAAATATAAAAACTTCTTGTGAGATTAAGAATGACTGGTTTTATCCACGATACGGTGTAAAAGAGAAGTCAAAAACACTCGTCTATTGTAATCATACGAAATTTCCATTAATCAATAACTATACTTTGTCCTGGAATAATTAATATGTGTGGTGTTTGTGGAATATTTTCCTTTAATGATAATGGTGTGGATAAAAGAGAGATCATCAATGAAATGACAACTCTAATGGTTCATAGAGGGCCTGACGATGATGGTTATTATTTTAATGATGAAATTGGACTTGGTATTCGCAGGCTTGCAGTTATAGATATTGAAGGGGGGCACCAGCCAATTCTTAGCGAAGACGGGCGCTATGTTATTATACTAAATGGTGAGATTTACAACTATATTGAGTTGAGGCAAATGCTTATCCGGAAGGGTCATATTTTTAAAACGGATAGTGATACAGAGGTAATTGTACATCTTTTCGAAGAAAAAGGAACGGAATGTGTTTCTGCCCTAAATGGTATGTTTGCATTTACAGTATGGGATAATT
>Ga0187827_10009223_pt1 | contig 10492 bp, 17 predicted proteins | sample ETNtaG_39_FD_167969 | JGI IMG/M metagenome (GOLD analysis project Ga0187827, IMG submission 167969) | Marine microbial and viral communities from oxygen minimum zone, Eastern Pacific Ocean - ETNP2014_SV_150_PacBio MetaG (Illumina Assembly) | ecosystem: Environmental > Aquatic > Marine > Hypoxic... | reverse complement strand
CCTTGATTTATTCCACAGTGATGGAGTATCTATGATAGGGGGTATTCCCATAACCATCTGTATAATAGGATTTATCCAATTTTTACCTCCATCTTTTTTGGGTTTTCTACCAACTTTATATTCCAATTCTTTAACAATACTTTTACCACCATCAATAATTTCATACTCCCTCTTACCTTTTTTGTTTCCTTTACTTTTATACTCATCATCTACTATTGGGAGTTTAAGAAATATCTTTAATATGTGAATGTTATTATGATTATCAAAATTCACCATAATCTTATCAACATAACCATTCACTATTTCAATTCTTTTATCTAAATCTGTTAAGGTTTCAATATCCCTAATCCACTTATGGTGTTTATCTAACCAATCAACCCAACCAACTCTATTATGGATTGATTGAATATCAATCTCCATCCTTTCTAATTCTTCAAACTTCTCTTTCCTTAACTCAACAAATTTCTTTTTTAATTCTTCTAATCTCTTTTTTGAAATTTCACCTTAACATACCAATCATATAAATCTTCTTCTCTACTATCATACTCACTTATCTTATCTTCCAAATACTTCCTTTGTTGGGTGAGGTGTTTTACTTTCTTCTTTACTTCCTTCTGTGTATCCAATTTCTTTCCTAATTTTCTACTCTTTAATTCTTCCTTAATTAAGTTTGAATCATTCAGTATTTCACAAAGAGTATCCCAAACCAACTTATCTGTATTATGGATATTCATTCCTTTCTTTATATCACACTTAACCTTCTTCTTCTCACTCACCTTTCTCCAATTATTTTCCTTACTCCTACAATAATAGTAATACTCATACTTTTTGGGTTTAACTCTACAACCCCAAATCTCCCCACAACAATCACAGAATATCTTTCCTCTTAACAATACCTTATGTTTGGTTTTATTTATTTGATTTCTCAAACTTCTTTGAAATTTAACCTTATCTCTAACTCTGTTGAATAGAGTGGTTGGAATTATCTGTAATCTTTCACTTCTGTAATACAACTTCTTTGGTTTTTGGGGGTTGGTGATATTATCTATCATCTCATCCTTCCCTAAATACAATTCATTTCTTAATATGGTTTGAATACTACCTATTCCCCACAACTTACTCCTCTTTGGTTTAACACCATTCTTATCTAACTCCATACCAATTTCAGTTGGGGATTTCCCTTTATCATACCATTCAAATATCTTCCTCACCCATTTACTATCTTCTTTATCAATAACTAAAATCTTTCTTCCATCAATTTCTTTGGAGGTATAACCCATAGGGAAACTTCCTCCTCTCCAACCACCATTCTTAAAGTGAGAAACCTTCCCCATCATAGATTTCTTCCTACTAACCTTAACAAAAAAATTATTCATCACAGAGAAGAAGGAATACATCAATCCACTTTCATCACTCATAAAATCTATTGAAGATTCAGTAGTGTAGAGTTTTACACCCATTTCCTCCATTTTGGATTTTAAAATGTTGGAAACAATATCATCCCTACTTAACCTACTTAAATCAAAACAGAATAGATGTTTTATATCACCCTTTTCAACTCTTACAAATAAATCAGTTAAAACAACCCTATCTTCCATATTCTCACTAAATCCACTCACACCTTCTTCATTCCAATCTCTATAATTCATTCCTAATTCTTTGGATTTCTTTATTCCTTCTTCTAATTGATTCTCCAAAGAGTATTTCTCTATTTGTTGTTGGGTTGAAACTCTCCTATATATGTGTAGTGTTTCTTTCATATCAGTTAAATAATTTACCACCTATCATAACATTCTGTATAGGAGTTATTCTTATGATATTTTTGAAATTAACAGAGTGGTTAATTACATTCATTTAAGGTAATTCCTTCTCTATAAATCAGTAAAATAAGGGGTGATTTTTTGGGATTTAACATCTCTAATTGAAACAGATTTCATCATTCAATCTAATCTTCAATACACTATATACATTCTCTCTACTCCACTTCTTTCCACCTTTGGTTTTATACCTATTCCTATTTAAGAAATCACAAATATACTGATAGGTGTTTCCCAACTTTCTTAACCTAACCATCTTCCTAATCATCTTTTCTTCCTTTGGATTGGATTTAAGATTTTTACCTACTCTATCTTTACCATAGGGGGTTGGTGAATACACTTCATTATTCTCTTTTTTAACCTTTAAAGTATCACTAACTCTTTCCCTAATTAATCCCAACTCCATTTCATACAAAGATGATAGTAGGTTAATAGTGAATCTTCCATAGATGGATGATGTATCTATATTTTCTTTTATTGAATAAAACCCAACATCCTTTTCAACCATCAACTCTACACTCTTATAGATTTCTCCCAAATTTCTTCCAAACCTACTCAAACTTAAAACTATGAGATTATCCACCTTACCTTCTTCAACCATCTTCATCACAGAATTATACCCATCTCTCATTTTGGTTTTCTCACCACTTCCACTTACTCCAAAATCCACTACAATATCATCAATAGGTAAAGAGTTAATTTCACAGAAATCAAATATCATTTTCTTCTGTGTATCTATACTATTTCTCTGTGATTCTCTACTACACCTCACATACCCTAAATTCATTTTTATTTCCTTTGTTTTCATATCCTAATTTACATATATTATCACCAATAATTCAAGGAAATAGTGGTGATACTATGAATCATAGTAAATGGAATAAACCTATAAAACAGTATGAAACAAAAATCAAAAAGTATGATACTGAAATCAAAGAATTATCCCTAAAACAAAAAAACCTCACAAAGAGGTTAAGGGGATTAAAGAGGTTGGAAAGTGGAAATAATATTCACTTAATAAGAGGTGAGAAATATGATAGATTAAAGATTCTTTGGTTGGGTAAGGGGTATTGGTTTCACTTACCCAAACCAAAGTTAGGGGGTAAGGTTGATGATGGTGTGGTGGGTGAGATTACTTCAAAGTTTATTGATGATATTTTAAGTGGAGAGATTTGATAAACACTAAAATCAATATTTCTTCTCCTCTATTACTTTGTTTGTTCTAATATCTTTACCATCATCGTTGGTATGGACAATATGTCCTATCTGATGTATCTGAATAATGAGGGTGGATAAAGACTCTATATCATTTACATACACATCTTTTTCTTTATCCAAATCATGATACATCTTCATAAATAACCCTCTATCGTAATTGTAGTAATCTGAACTCACTTTTTTCATATTGTGTTGGTGATATTTTAGACTCTCAACTAAATCTGTGATTATTTGTTCGATGGATTTTTTCTTATCCACTACATTACTTTGTGATTATTTTCAAACCATTCATGTACTTTGTTTAGATTAAAATAAATCTTCTTACCTCTTTTGTAATGTGGTAAACCTTCATTCCTCATCCTTCTCATAGTTGAGTATGATATTTTAAGTTCTTCCATCAATGAATCCATTGTTACAAAAGAAAAATCCTTATCTTTTACTTTATTAAATACATTTGTTAATTCCATTTTTAATCTCCTATTCTAAAAATTTTCTTTACCCAACTTCTTTAAGAGTAATCATCTAACTTTTCCCTTAATTTTGGTGTGAGTGATTTTTCTAAATGTCTTCTTACATTTTCCAAATGGAGTTCTTTGTAAGTGTTCACCTTCGAAATTATACCGATTACTTTATTCATATCTTCTTCAGTAACATCTTTATCAAAGTACTTCAGTAGTTTCATTATATGTTTTTTCTGTAATTGTAACAGTTCTTTCAATTCTTTATCTGTATGATTTTTAACCATGAGTAAACATTCTTCGTTTCATATTGTTAAGTAATAGTTATTAGTAAGTATTATTTTGAGGTGATTTTTAATCACCTCAAAGTTTCAGATTTTAATCTGAAACCAAATCCCCATCACAAACACAACTGATATAATTGATTACCAATCTTCATCAGAGATAATAAATCAAATATCTAAATGTTATAGTTGAGATAGTGATTTTAAGTGTTCATATCCCATATAGTATTTCATCAGAAATTCTATTGAGTTAATACTTAACTAACCCTCAACAAAAACCTTTTATCTAATACCCAAACTCTTCTCCCCTTACCGATGGGTATTAGTCATTATGTTTTTGTAGATATTTTATAGTATTGTAAGGTTAGGATACTCACTATCGTCTTTCTCCACATTCTTACAATACTTACAAATCAAATCTTTATCTTTGGTTTCTTATGAGAAAACATCTTCTTAAAATCTTTATTCCTTAATGATTTCACCCTCTCATATTCCAAATATAATTTCTCAATAATTCTATCCAAATCACCCTTTACCACTTTGTTAAATCTATCAAAATAAAATTGGTGGATTTCATTTCCCCACCTTCTTTTATACCAACCTAATTTTTGTGAGGTATGGGATTTACCTAAACTCCGTATTCGATGGTGGATGTAATCAAATAGAGTATGTTTAATCCTATACATCTCACTAATCTTATTCCTTTGTGTTTCATCTCTATCTATCCGTTCTAAAATTGATTTACTATTACAATTATTTATATCCATACTCATCAGTATCTAACATCCATTTTATTTTCATGAGAAATTCTTTTCTCATATATAAGTATAAGGAAATATAAAATTGTGATTGATTATTTTTGAGACAATTGAAATTATAATAATGGATAGTGACAGAGATACATTATTTTAATCATTGATAGACACTTAATAAAAATAATGGTGTAAGAAGTGTCACCACATATTATCCTATATATATGATGGGGTTGGACATTAGGATAGGAATAGAAAAACCTACCCCGAAAAATTTTTGTATCCAAATCATACGAGTTTGGTTGTCAAAACCACCATTTTGGATACTCACCACAAAGTGAAAGTCAGACTCAGTGGATATGTCCTTTACCCCATCTAAATCCTTACATCAGTTACTTTATTACCTCCAATATTTCATTACCAACTTTTGGTAATTCATCAGATGATTTTTGTCTCCATTCTTTACTTCTTCCTTCTGTTCCATCTATTTGGATAAAGAAATATTTTAACACCCAATCAATCATTATATCTGTTATACTATCATCATAATCCTCAATATCAAAACCATTAATATCATCATCATGATCTATTCTGATTATTGGTGGGGAATTATATATAAAAGTACCAAACCATTTATGATTGGTTGGAAGACCTTTCCATCCATCTGTATCTACATTACTTTTTTGTCTAATTTCATTTTCAATCATTAACCAATCAGTATTTTCTGTAATTACATAACCTTCTACTTTTATTCTTACTTCATTATTCATTTTACTTCTTCCTTCTGTTATATTATTATTATTGTTTAGTTGTTTAGTCATTTTTGACTCCTTTTTATTTGATTTGAAATGAATGAAGATTGTTTCTTCCATTCTTCTCTTTGTTTCTTCCATTCTTCATTTTGTTTCTTCCGTTCTTCTCTTTGTTTTTTCCATTTTTCTCTTTGTTTCTTCTGTTCTTCTCTTTGTTTCTTCAGTTCTTCTTTTTGTTTCTTCCATTTTTCTCTTTGTTTCTTCCATTCTTCATTTTGTTTCTTCCGTTCTTCTCTTTGTGAATGATGATTTCGACAATTAGGACAATAGGATTTACCTTTACCTACTTTTATACCACATCTCTTACAATACCTTTGTGGTTTCTTATTCATATTTACCCAACCCCATATTGATTGTTGTTAAGACAACATTTTTTATATTTTAATCCACTACCACAGATACACTTTTGGTTTCGTCCAACCTTCTCAACTATTTTTCTACCTTCTTCACCATTAACAACCTCTACACTTTCTTTTTTGATATTATGAGATTTTAAATAGTCATTCTCCTCTTCTTTACTATGGAATATTTTGACATCACCACTTTCAACCAACCTATCGAAAGTCCCCATATCACTTAGAGTCTTAAACACTCTTTCCATATCGGTTTTGTTATTTTTCTTCTTTTCGTTCATATTGAACTCCTTTCATTATTTATTATATTTTTAATTAGAACATCTAACCTATCTTTAAGAAATCTGTATCTTATTAGAGGTTCGGGAAATTGTCTCATCACCAAATCAAAATATCTATTTATGGTTTTGATTGAGATTTCATCCCCAACCTTTATTATTACATCTTCATAAGAATTCAGTATCATTTCTAATTCATTCTTCAACATTTCATGTGTTCTTATCATTTCAACAGTTTCCTTTCAAATAGTCTCATACATAAGTATCTAGTCCCTCTGTATAAAGAGTATGTTTTTTTGTTTTACCCTATACAGTTCTTAAATGACTGATAGTTATTTCTTTGGTTTATAAACCATCGTTCCGTTCTTATCTCTAACAAAGTCAGTATAACATTTGTTGTGTTTGGTTGGGTTCTTTAAGAAAAGTCGTTTTTCACCACTTACAGTCATAACTTTCATAAAATCACCTTCCATAGATAATGGAATACTTTTAATTCTTACGATTTCTTTATTCATTTTGATTTTCCTTTTTATATCAATTATTATTTCTATTACTCTATTACATAAGATATAGGATGTAGAAGATTTATAATTTATTTCTACCCTATACATCAGTTAATTTTTAGGTTGTAATTCATTTACACCTAACATTACGACTTATATAGGATGTAGAAGGTTTATATTTTGTTTCTACCCTATACGAATGTAAATTTTAGAATAACTAATAAGGTATATTTTATGAGTAATATGAGTGAAAGAAGAAGGTTAGAGTTCATAACACCAAAGAGGTATAACCAACTTGATAAAGAGGTGAAAGATAATCTCCTTTCTTACAGAAGATTATACAATAGGATTGTTAGGAAGGAGAGTTTGATTGATAATCTCCAAAAGAAGGTTAAGGATGAAAAAGAAAAGTTGATTGAGATGAGGAAGGATTTAACATCTAATAACCATTTCATTGACCATTTAAGAGATAAGTATGAGTTCAGTTGTTCAATTGTTAAAATGAAACCCAGAGGACCCCGTTTTCGTATTTATTACAATTTATGTATTTCCCGTAGAGGTGATACTCACCCAAAAAATGTTGGATTAGGAAATGAAGAAACTCTCAAAAAAGTTTTATTAGAACACTTTAAGTATAATCCATCTGTAAAAGATGAAATCATTAAAGATTGGGAAGGTTGGTTGAAAGTGGATTGTAATGATAAGGACGGTAAATATAGGAAAGGTTCAACCTATCAAAAGATAGAAGAAATGATTTTTAATAATCCATTGGGTTTTAAGAATGAAAATATAAGTAGGGGTACTTTATTCCCTAAAAAACAAAAAAAGAGTAAAACCAAAAAATAATCTTACCCTTTTTTTTCATATGGTTGAGATGAGGGAGGTTTAATCATTTAATCTTATTACTTTTTCAATTTTTTGTCTTAATACTGATTCTGATATTTCTTCATCATAGTTATAATAAATTAAATGAACATTATTCTTCTCACATAAATCTTTCTTTCTCTCATCTCTTTCTTTTGTTTTATTGAAACTTTCTTCTCCACCAAAAAAATCAATCGGTTCAAAATGTTGTTTCCCTTGATATTCAATACCAATTTTTTTTCTTTTATATTTAAAAAATAAATCCAGTTCTTGACCTTTTAAATATTTAGGGTAATAATGAAAAACAACTTCAGTATTGTATTTTGATAATAAATCTTTTAATAGTTCATATAATTCGTATTCACTTTTCCATTGAACTGAGAAGACATCAAGATTTTCAGTTATCATTTTTATATGTTCATCAGAAATTGACAGTTCGTGATTTTCACCCACTAATTCATTATAGTATTTTTGTCGTTTAATCAAATAATCACCAACATCATTTTTTAACCATTCTAATCCACCTTCATTTTTTATAAGATATCTTCCCATCGTTCTAAAATGAGGTATTATTTTCCCCCATCTGACCCATAAAGGTTTTTGATTTTGATATCCTCCATCATTTTCATTAAGAAGTGTTCCGTTTTCCCATTTTACTATACAATCAAATAAAGTATAAATGTCTGATGGATGTTTTTTATGGAAAATATAATCTTTCATTAAAAAGAAAGTTCTTCCAAAATCATAACTTCTAGAAATGTTCCAAATATTAGATGGAAGTTTTTTTTCAGTATCAAACAATTTGTTATTGATTAATTTCATTGTTTTTTCAATGTTTAAATTCCATTCGATATTAGTTTTTTGTTTTTTTCTTAATTTTATTAAATAATCATGTGTCCAATATCTTATTACGTCAAACTCTTTATTTAAAAAATTATATTCTCTCGTTATAAGATGATATGGTTCATCTTTATAAAAGGGTTTATATGTAAAATAATAATCAAAGTAGTTTTTATCACTTATTACAGATTTAGGATATTTATATCTTTTCCTTTGTTCATCTATATATTCTATTAACCCACTATCATTAGAACATAAGTCATCTCCATCTTTATCTTTTGTAGTTCCATATCTTTGTAAACAATATTGATTCCAATCATACTCTCTTAATTCATATCCTTCTTCAGAAAAACATTTGTTCCAAAACCAATTGTAATACCCTAACCAAACTATTTTTTTGTAAACCTTATAAATCTGTTCTTCTTCAGATAATGATTTATACTTTATAGGTTTGAATAATTTTATTGAGTTGGAAATGAATGAATCAAGTTCAAATACACTAAAATTATTTAATTTCTTTTTGGATTGTTTTTCTACAACTTTTCTTCCTAGTTCAAAACAATTTTCTTCAGATTTTGTAATTAAAGTTTTGATTTTATTGTAATTATCACTTTCAAGATTGGATTTATCAATTGAATGATTTATCAAATTATGAAAATTTGGATATAATATTTCAACTAGAAGTCCTTTTTCAACTTTTGTCAAGTCAAATTGATAATCAATTTCTGGTTTTTTAATCGATTGAAAAAACATTCATTGACCAATTTTTCTAAGAAATAATCTACGTGTCATTTCTTTTAATTCATCTTTAGACTTGTCTTTCATATCTTTATAAGTACCTAACTGAAATTGTATATATCGTGATTTCTTATTACCAAAACTCAGATAAACAGAACCCACAATTCTATTATACTTCTTACGTCTCAGAATTGATATACTTGGATTTAAATGTTTAGATAATTCTTTTATCTGTTTTTTACGTTCTTGTAGTTCTTTATTTAGTTTTGAAATCTCTTCATCTAACTTCACTTTCTTAGACTCACGATTTTCAATCATTCGTTCTATCGTTCTCTCACGACCAAAGATTCTTTCAAGTGTTTCAAGATTCTTAGAATACTTTTCTCCGTATTCAGATAGATAAATCTCGTTACTCTCTCTTACTACTCTTTTTTTCATTTGTTTGTCACGTACTTAAAAAGATTTATATACGATTTATGTATTATTTTATACCGTAATGATTAATAATACAAGAATTAACGACAATAACTTATGATTTTAAAAAGAGAAACGTTTGTCACGTACATAAAAAGATTTATATACGATTTATGTATTATTTTATATAGTAATGATAAATAAACAATAAAAAACGAAAGAAGAAAAATAATGTTGAAAACAAAACAAAAAATGATAACAAAGTCACTCTCTGAATTGAAAACTAATAGAGTGAGAAATAATAATAAGAGAATTGAATTAAATCTGATAAGAGTTCAGAATAAGTCAGTTGATTTTGATTCTATAAAAGACAAGATGATTGTTGAACTAAATAAGAAAGATTATAAGTCAATTATGAATCTTGTAGACAAACTCAAAAACTTTCCGTCTTTTGAGAGATTCAAAAATGAAGACATCGTTCTTTTCGATAAAGTTGTTAATCATCTTGACGATGATATCTTCTATTTCTCTATGTTGATTTTAAATGACGAGATTGAATGTAAAAGTACTTGTGAACTGATTCATACTCTAATCACAAATCTTTATTGTAAACATCATTCAAACTATGACTTAGTTGATAGAAGTGAAATAAACTGATGATTTACAAAACAAAAACTAAAAATATCAAATCATTCAAAGATGATATAGTAAATGATAAAGAGATAGAATCTTGTATCAAACACTTTGATATCTGGGATGTTGAAGATAGAGACTTTCAAAAAATTGTCTTGATGTTCAAAAACGATAAAATAAATGAAGACATAGACAATAAAGAAAAAATGAAGATTACAAGTGTGTTACGTTATTTACTTCAAGACAAATTTTATTCAGATAGTAAATATCTTGAGATTGAAATAGACGATTACTTTAACATTCAGATAATTTGTGGATTTAGTCTTGAAAATCTCAAGAAACGAAGAAAACTGAGTCGTACTTATGAACAAGTAAGTGAGATGAACTGATGAATAAAATGAAAACATTAGATGAGATTTATGATGAGACAAGAGATGATTATGACAGAATGTGTACTTGTAAAGTTGATTGTGTTCAACACTTAGATATAGAAAGATATTTTATGATTCAAAAAATATTTCAATGTCT